>Ga0247670_1000024_pt1 | contig 51090 bp, 44 predicted proteins | sample CNK11_metaG_FD_183042 | JGI IMG/M metagenome (GOLD analysis project Ga0247670, IMG submission 183042) | Soil microbial communities from Purdue University Martell Research Forest, Indiana, United States - CNK11 | ecosystem: Environmental > Terrestrial > Soil > Temperate forest > Bulk soil...
GGCTGTCCAAGCCACGGCATCGCGCTCACGCCGGATGAAAAGGAACTCTGGCTGGCCGATTCCGCGAACAGTTGCCTGCACATCTTCGACAACACCGTGATGCCGCCGAAACAAATCATGGACATCCCGCTGCGCGACCAGCCCGGCTGGATCACGTTCAGCATTGACGGTCGTTACGCGTGGCCTTCAACCGGCGAAGTAATTGACGTGAAGACGCACCAGATCATTGCGCGCTTGACGGATGAAACGGGCGCGGCGGTTCAAAGCGAGAAGCTTCTGGAAATTGATTTCGCGGGCGATGCACCTATCCGCGCCGGGAACCAATTTGGATTAGGAAACATTGTTAAATAAGAACCGTGCAACGCCGTCAGTTGCGCGTGGAAAGCCGACGACGAGGCTTTGATTTGCGGCATCGGGTTCACCGGGCGTGCCGCCGTCGGGCTTGCCAGCATCTGCCATCGGCGTTAAATTGCCCGCATGAGTGCCATGGAAATCATTCAGGAGTTGCCTAAACTCACCGAGGCGGAAAGGCGCGAAGTGCGCCGCAAACTAGCCGAGTTGATGGTCGCGGCGGATGAGGACACAGCCCTTTGCGATGAGAGCGCACTAACCGCGTTTCAAGAGATGGACAAGCAGGAAGATGCCACCCGACGGATGCGTTTGGAGGCTTTCTTTGCCGAGTGGGACGCCACTCATGACGTGACCGTCGGGGAGCAACCCACCCGCGAGCGCACTTATGCCGACAATCCCCGCCTTCGTTGATTCAAACGTTCTGCTGTATGCCGTTTCTACGAATCCGTCCGAAGTGGAAAAGCGGCGGGTGGCGCGTGAAATACTGGCTGCGGGACAATTTGGATTCTCAACGCAAGTTGCGCAGGAATTCTTTGTGAATGCAACCCGCAAACTCAAACCGCCACTGAGCAGTGATGATGCGCTGAAATTCCTTCAAAAACTTTCACCGGCACAAATTGTGGATTTGGATTTTGTCCTCTTTCAAGAGGCCGTGAAGATACACGGGCGGTTTCAGATTTCGTATTGGGACGCGGCAATTGTCGCCGCCGCCAAACGGCTGGGCTCGACGATACTTTACTCGGAAGATTTGAATGACGGTCAGAATTTCGACGGCGTCCAAGTGGTCAATCCATTTCGCGCAGGTTTTATCGTGAGTTCAAAATGACGTCGGCTACTTTTTCAGCAAAACCAGTTCATGAATAAAATCCTCTCCTTCTTTATCGGCCTCTCCCTGCTGGCGTTGATCATCGGCGTGGTCATCTATTTGAATGTGACCCGGCCGGCCGAGAAGGGCGTGGAATCGGTCGGCACCTTCGCCAGCCACGGCGTGGACAGGGTGGCGGAACTGGGCAAGCACGGAATTGACAGGGTATCAGAGGCGTTCACGGCCATTTTTCAGTCGCGGGTCAACGTGGTCGCTTCCTCCACGGTTTGCGACGCCACCCCGATCGCGGAACTGGCCGTGTTGCAACGGAACATCCGGGAAATCGTGGATTATTCCAAGACCGACCTGGGCAGCAACAAGCGCATCATTGCGGAGCAGACGTTCGTGGCGAAGATCGGCTTTGACCTGGCGGCCAGATTTTCCGCCATCTACGACGCGACCAACCGGGTGATCACCATCACGCTGCCGGAGCCGAAGATCTTATCGCTCGAATCCTCCAGCCCGGCACCGAACTACTACCTGGCGGCCGACGGCGTGATCAATAAAATCACGACGGACGATCACCGGCAGATTTTGATGCAACTCAAAGCGCAGGCCCGCAAAAGCGCGGATTCAGCCCTGGCCATTGGCGACGCCAGGCAAATGATCAAAACCCGCTTTGAAGATCTTTTCCGGACCTTCGATGTGAAGGTGGTTGTTTTGTTTTCGTCAGACCAGCCCACGCTGCGCAGTGGACTCTTGAATCAGCCAGGCGATCTCCCCGGCAAATAGCGGCCAGTCGCACCGAGTCAGATCTGCTCACCCGCATTGGCTTTGGGATTTTCCACTGAGAAGAGTCCATTGGGTTGGGTTGGTGCAGAAGTTTTCGCGGCGGCGCAGGCCTGGGCGGCAAAGTCCGCGAGCGCCTCTGTCGCATGAGTGTTGGTCCGTTTCAGAATGAGTCTCGTCACTGCGGAATTGGCGTATTATCCTGAACCGGTGAGTCACAAAAGCGCCCGTATCGCCACGATGATTGAATCCTTCCAAGGACAGGAACTGGACGCCCATTACCTCGGGTATTTCGACTGCTTCAACCGCCAGCTTTTTTACGAGGCGCACGATGTCCTGGAAGATTTATGGCTGCCGGACCGTCACGGCGTGAACGGGAATTTTTACAAGGGACTCATCCAGCTGGCGGGCGCGTTCGTGCATCTGCAAAAAAACCGGCTGCGTCCCTCCGCCGCGCTGTTCAAACTGGCGCAGGCGAACCTGGAGAAGTATCCCCGCATTCATGAGCGGCTTGACCTGGGAGCCGTGCTGGGTTTGATTACCGAGTGGTTGCGACGGTTGGAACAGGACGGATTCAACGTTAATCCACTGACGCCGCAATCCGTGCCGGAACTGAAACTGGAAACGTAGTTTTGCATGGACCCAAAGCGCATCATTCTTGCGGGCGGCAGCGGATTCCTTGGTCACGCGCTGGCCACGGCTTTGGTTGCCCGTAACTATGAAGTGATCGTGCTCACGCGTTCGCCGCGTGACCGGAACGACGGGGTGATGGAGGTGGAATGGAGCGGGGCGCACATTGGTGAGTGGATCCAATTCATGGAGGGCGCCGAGGCCGTCGTCAATCTCACCGGGCGCAACGTCAATTGCCCGCACACGCCGGAAAATCTCCGCGAAATCCTGGAGTCGCGATTGAACTCGGTCCGCGCCATCTCGGTGGCGTTTGCTCATGCGACGCGTCCGCCGCGTGTCTGGGTGCAGGCGGGGGCCACGGGATTTTACGGTGACACCGGCAACCGGTTGTGTGACGAGCAATCCGCCGCGGGTTCAAACGCCCTGGCGAGAATCTGCGTGCAATGGGAAAGCGTCTTCAACAAAGCGGACACGCCCAAGGTTCGGCGGGTATTGCTGCGGATCGGGTTCGTGCTCGGGCGCGAAGGCGGTGCGCTGCCGGTGCTGGCGCGCCTGACCAGATTATATCTCGGCGGCTCCGTCGGCAGCGGAAAACAATTCATCAGCTGGATCCACCTCGCGGATCTGACGCGGATGTTCGTCGAGGCGATCGAACGCGCCGATGCATCCGGCACCTTCAACGCCGTCGCGCCGGACCCGGTGACGAACGCGGAGTTCATGGGCGAATTGCGCCGGGCCCTGCGTCGTCCGTGGAGTCCGCCCGCACCGGAGTTTGCCGTGCGACTGGGCGCGCGGCTGATGGGCAGCGAACCGTCGCTGGCGTTGACGAGCCAGCGTTGCGCGCCACAGCGATTTGCGGCGGCGGGATTCCAGTATCAGTTTCCGGAACTGGCCCCCGCTTTAAACGACCTTTGCCGGAAAATCTGACATATGAAAACTGTCGCCATCATCGGAGCTTCAACGGACCACAGCAAGTTCGGCAACAAAGCCGTGCGCGCGTTCGTGCGGCAGGGTTACACGGTTTATCCGGTGAATCCAAAAGAGACGCACATCGAAGGGTTGGCCGCTTTCAAGAGCATCGCTGGAGTTCCGGTGCGCCCGAATCTGGTCAGTGTTTATCTGCCGCCGCCGGTGTTGTTGGAAGTGCTGCCGGACATCGCGGCCAAAGGTTGCGACGAACTCTGGTTGAATCCGGGAACGGAATCGGCTGCGGTGCTGGCGCTGGCGGAACAGCTCAAATTGAACGTCATCCAGGCGTGCAGCATCGTGGGCATCGGCCTTTCGACGGAGGAAGTTTGAATGGAGCGCCGGGCATTGCCCGGCGCTCCGATCAACCTAAAATCCGCAGCAGGGATGAACCACGAAATACACGAAATACACGAAAACAAAGGATAAAACGCCTGTTTTGTCTCCATTCCAACATTCATCCTCCGGGTGAAATCGAGAGAGATTCGGCAATGCCTTGTCTCTTTTGTGTGTTTCGTGTGTTTCGTGTGTTTCGTGGTTTCAACTGCTGTTTCCAGGATTAAACGAGCGCGTCGGCCAGCACGCAGGCCATGTGCTGCGTGCGGTTCGGGGTGAGATGCTGGATCTGATGACGGCAACTGGTGCCCGACGCCACGACGACGGTCCCGTAGGGCTGGCTTTTGATTTTCTGAACGAGCGGTTCGGCGACTTTCAGCGACAGTTCATATTTCGATTCCATCATTCCGAACGCGCCGGCCATGCCGCAGCAGCCGGTGTCGAGCATCGTCACCATCCGGTTCGGCAGACGTTCCGCGAGCTGGCGCAGGTAGCCGGTGTTGCCGAGCGATTTGGCGTGGCAATGCGCGTGGATGACGAGCTTCTGGGCATCGTGACTGAACAGCAAAGCGCCCGGCTCCTGCTTCAGCAGATTGGCGACGAATTCCTCGAACAGGATGCAGCGGCTGGCGACCTTGTCGGTGTCCGGCAGTTTCAATTCGCGGTAATCCTCGACGAACATGGAGTAGCACGACGGTTCGAGAAAAATAATGGGCGCATCGTCGTCGCTCTGGCTGAGCAAGGCAAGATTGTGACGTCCGAGTCTGGCGGCTTCGTCGAGGTTGCCCATGCTGAAGGCCGGACGACCGCAGCATTTGCGCTGGGTCGGGAGCGTGACTTCAAATCCGGCGGTCTCCAGCACGGCGACGGCGGCGATGCCGATCTCCGGTTCGTGATAGCGCGCAAAGGTGTCGTCCCAGAGAATGACCCGGCCACGATAAGTTTTGTGTAATGGCGGACGTTTCGCGAACCAGCGGTCGAAACGTGTTCGCGCAAATGGGGGCAGCGGACGTTCGGGCGTGAAGCCGAGCAGCTTGCCAAAAATGCGGCGCATAGAACCGGACTTCAGGAAAAAGTTGGCCAGGCCGGGCATCGTGCAGCCCAGGCGGCCGAGCAAGTCCACGTTGCTCAACATCCGTTCACGCAGGGGCAGGCCGTCGCGGCGGATGCGGGCGTGCAGCAGCTCGGCCTTGAGCAGCGCCATGTTCACGTTGGACGGGCATTCCGTGGTGCAGGCCTTGCACGAAAGACAATTGCTCAACGCGGTCTCGAGTTCCTTCGCGCGCAGCGGGTCGTGGCCGCTGCCCCGCAATTCCAGCGATGCGCGGATCGCGTTGGCGCGGCCCCGGGTGGACATGATCTCTTCGCCGGTCGCGAGATAAGTCGGGCACATCGTCGGCGTCTGTTTGAGGCAGCCGCCGCAGCCGTTGCACTGCTCCAGATTGCCGGCGAAGGAACCGTCCTTGGCCGCGAACGCAAGCCGCGGTTCAAAGGGCAGCACCGGGCCGCTTCCGGCGATGAGCCGCAGGTTGCGGTCAATCCGGTAACGGCCGTCGGAAATGATCTTGCCCGGATTGAAAACATTGTTCGGGTCGAACGAGAGTTTGATCTCCTTCATCAACCGGTAAAGTTCCGCCCCGACCTGATCCTTCAGAAATTCCGTGCGCGCCATGCCGACGCCATGCTCGCCGGCGAGCGAGCCTTTGAACTGCAGCACGAGCGCGGAAACTTCGTCGGCGATCTGCCGGAATTTGTCCAAGTGATCGTCGCGATGCAGATCCAGCACGGGCCGGACGTGCAGCAAGCCCGCCGCTGCATGACCGTAATACGAAGCGGTGACGCCCACGCGCTGCATCAATTCCTGCAGGCCGCTGACGTAGGCCGGCAGATCCTGCGGCCGCACCGCTGCGTCCTCGATGAAGCACGCGGGCTTGGCGCTGCCTTTGCAGCCGGTGAGCAGGGACAATCCCGCCTTGCGCACCGACCAGACCAGATCCGCTTCGGTTTGCGTCTTCAAAATCAACTGGCGCAGGCCGAGCTTTTTTTTCTTCAACAACGCCAGCCGTTCCCTGGCATGCTCGAAAAATTCGACGATCAGGATGGATTCACACGGTTTCGCGTCGAGTTCCAGCAAGTCGCGGGCGGCCTGGAATTCCCGCTGGCCGCGCGTCTGGTCGAACAGCGCACGGTCAATGTGCTCGATGGCGGCGGGGTTCAACTCCAGCAACTCCTCGGTGGCCTGCATCGCTTCGGCCACGGACGCGAAAAACAGGAGGCCGGCGCCGCGCTCCGCAGGCAGGGGAACAATCTTCAATTCCGCCGCGATGATCGCCGCCAGCGTGCCTTCACTGCCCGTCAGCAGGGAGATCAGATTGGCCGGATTCTGCGACACCCGGGCCAGTGCGTAGCCGGGCCAGCGTTTCAACAGTCCCGGCGGAAACCGTTCGGCGATCTGCAGCGAATTGAGCGAGACCAAGTCTTCCACCAGTTGCCGCTGCGGGCGCAAGGTGTCGTGCTTGGGGCCGACCGTGACCACCTTGCCGTCGGCCAGCACGATCTTGAGTTCGTTCACGTGCATTCCCGTCGTGCCATAGACCGGCGTGTGCGAGCCGGACGAATCATTCGCGATCATCCCGCCGAGCGTGGCGCGCGAACTGGTCGCCACGTCCGGTCCGAATCGGAAGCCGTGCGGTTGCAAAAACTGGTTCAACTGGTCGAGCACCACGCCCGGCCCGACGCGGACGGTGCGGGCCTCCTTGTTCAAATCCCAGATCTCCCGGTTATGTTTGGCAAAATCGATGACCAGTCCTTCACCGATCGCCCCGCCGGAAAGGCCCGTGCCCGCGCCGCGCGGAATCACCGCCACGCCGGCATGGGCCGCGGCCTGGATGATGGAGCTGGCGTGCGTGACATTTCTGGGAAACGCCACCGCCATCGGCACGATCTGGTAGGGCGAGGCGTCCGTGGCGTAGAGCTGGCGCGTCAGGTTGTCGAAGGCGACTTCGCAATTCGCGGCGTTCAGCGTGGCCAGTTGTTGTGTGGGCATCATACGGACACCCCCAACCTATCGGCGTGACACGCGATTGACAATCGCATTGATGCAAGGCGCGGCGGTTTTCATCCCCCTAATTTGTGGCGGCCTATCGGCGTGACACGCGGTTGGCAATTTCATTAAATCATCGGACATGAGTTTGAGTTCCCAAGAGCGTTCCGAAGAATTTTTGAAAATCAGCAGCCAGTTCAAGCTGGGCGCGCTGGTCACCGAGTCCTCGCATCCCGTCACGGCCAGTTTAAGCGATGTCGTCAAGGGCGATGTCGCATCCGCACTCAAGCTGCTTTTCGACGTGGATGACGACGTGGTGAAAAAATTCCGCGAGTTCGTCGAATCGGGCCGGGCAGGGAAGATCAAGGAAACCGTGTTGCGCGCGCTGAAGGACGGCGGACGCATCTTCTTCACCGGCTGCGGTTCAACCGGGCGGTTGAGCATCCTGCTCGATTCCGTCTGGCGCGATTTTTGGCAGCAGCAGGTAGGGCGCGTCACTCCGTGCGCGCCGGAGGACGATGGCTCCAAAGACGGCGCGCACGGAGTGACGCGCCCTACCTTGAATGAATATGAGAATCGCACGTTCAGTGTGATGGCGGGAGGTGATTACGCGCTCATCAAATCCGTGGAAGGCTTTGAAGACTTCACGGCATTCGGCAAGAAACAGATCAGTGACCTCGGCGTGTCGGCCAAAGACATTGTGTTTGCCATCACCGAAGGCGGCGAAACCTCCTTTGTCATCGGCACGGCTTGGGCGGGCGTCGAGGCGGGTGCGAAAGTTTATTTCGTCTACAACAATCCCGACGACATTTTGTGCGAACACGTCCAGCGCAGCCGGGAAGTGATTCAAGACACGCGGATCGAAAAAATTAATCTCACGACCGGGCCGATGGCCATCACCGGTTCCACGCGGATGCAGGCGACCTCGATCCAGCTTTGCGTGATGCTGACGGTTTTGGAAATGGTCGTGCGCGACTTAACCGGAAGGGAACCGGCTTCCGTTCCAAAAATGTTTCTGGAGCAGGTGATTGAACTTCTCGCCAATCTGAAAACGCCGGCGGTGCTGGAACCGCTGGCCAAACTCGTCACGCTGGAAGCCACCGTGTATCGCACGAACCACAAGAATAATTATTATGCCGACCGGCTGGGGATTGACGTGCTGACGGACACCACGGAGCGTTCGCCCACGTATTGCACGCCGCCGTTCCGCAAGTTCGACGATACGACGGCGGCGGAATCCTGGGCGTTTCTGTTTCTGCCGGATGATTGGACCGATGCCGCCTGGGGGCACATCTTGAAACGAAAACCCCGCTGCGTGGAGTGGAGCGAAAAGGAAGTCCGTGCGCTCGTGGACGAGGAAAAAGTGGAGAAGACGCTGGAAACCCTCGGCCGGATCAATTCCACGGAGTTGATGCGTTATAAGATTGGCATCAATGGGGCCAAGTTCCGCTCGCGGGGAAAGGGCGACAGCGCGGTGGCGGTTCTGTCGCCTTCGGATTCCGCTGCCTCGGTCAAGTTTTGTTCCGATCAACTCAAGGCGGCGCACGAAAGCGGTTCGCGAACGGCGCTGATTTATTTCGGGGCTGACAAGTCGGATGCATTGGAAAAGGTGGCGGAGACCGCGCTGTTCATTCCGGTCCCCCAATCGGATCTGCTCTTGGACGGCGTGACGCGCGTGGCGGCGAAGCTGGTGATGAACGCGCTCTCGACCTGCACGATGGTCCGTCTCGGCCGCGTGATGGGCAATTACATGATCTGGGTGGTGCCGAGCAATCTGAAGCTGATCGATCGCGCGACGCGTTACATCACCAAGCTGACGGGCTTGAATTACGAGGCGGCCAACGCACTGCTGTTCGAAATCATCGAATACGTCGAGCCGCGCATGAAAACGGACCAGGCGTATCCGCCGGTGGTGGGCATGGCCGTGCTGCGTGCGAAAGAAAAGCTGACGAATGAACAGGCGGAGAAGAAATTGATCGCCGCTTAAGAAATCGAGGGCGGGTCATCCTTCCACGCGAATGAACAACGGAACCGGCATCAGCCGCCGATCAACACCAGATTCTTGAGCGTGGGCACGGGCAGGCCGCCTTTCGGTTCCTGCGTGACGGCGAATTTGTCCGCGGTCTCGATCAGCTTGTCCGTCTTGAATTGCAGGCGCACGTTGCCCTGTGCATCCACCTGAAAGACGCCCGCGCTGACCGGCGTGGGATATTTCGGATCGATCACCCACAACTGGTAATCTTTGTCCGCCGGCAACGGCTTGAGGTTCTGCACCAGGAAAACGCCGCGCTGTTGCTGTTCATCCCACAAACTCACGGCCACGGCTTTGGGGGAATCCTCCAGCATGGAATTCAGCATCGCAATCCGGAGGCTGGCCAGCCGGTTTGTCTCCTGCAAGGTGGCCACCGCCTGCTTCAAGTTCTGAGTTTGATCGCGCAACGCATCCGCCATCTGATCGAGTTCGGTCAGTTGTTTCGCCTGCGCGTCGATTTTTTGGCGCAAGCCTTTTTGCTGCGACAAGGAAATCGCGCAAACGATGGCCAGGCACGCCGCCAGTGCCCACGGCAGCCAGATCGCCCAACCGCCGGAAGATTCTTCAGTCCGTGGTGAAAACTTGACGATTTTCTCTGGGGCTTTGACCTGTTCGAGCACCCGTTGCCGCAACGCGAGCGGCGGCGTGATCTGCGGCAGCGAGCCCGCCAGCGCGTCGCGTGAAATCTGCAGGGCGGACACGAGTTGTTGCAGTTTGGCGTCCTGCTTCAATGCCGTTTCAACGGCGTACGCTTCCTCCCGCGTCAGCACACCGAGCACATATAAACTGGCTTGTTCTTCCATGCGCTCGTCAATCATATGAATCCCTCCAATTTTTCGCGCAGTTTCAACATGCCGCGCCGGATGCGCGCCTTGATGGTGCCCAGCGGTTCCTGCAAGGTTTGGGAAATTTCGTCCTGGGTCAGCCCGCTGAAAAAAGCCAGTTCAATGGCGCGCCGTTGATCCGGCGGCAAGGCGGCCACCTCGGAACGGATCAACTGGGCGTTTTCCCGGCCGTGCAATTTTTCGTTGGCCGACGGGGAATTGTCCGGCGAGACGGCCGCCTCCACCGTGGCTTGCTCGATCAGTTTGGAACGGCGTTGCGAGGAGCGGATGCGGTCAATGGCCTTGTTGCGGGTGAGCGTCACCGCCCAGCTTGCCGGTTTGCCCAGCAGCGGATCATAGGCGCCGGCTTTGTTCCAGATCTGCAGGAACACTTCCTGCAGCACGTCCTCGGCTTCCTTGGGGTCATTTAGAATCTTCACGGCGATGGTAAACAACAACCCGGAATACTCGTCGTAAAATCTGGCGAAGGCGGACCGGTCGCCGCCGGCGATGCGCCGGAGCAGTTCCATGTCTCGTTCCAGATCTAAAGCGGGTTCGCTCATTCTGTCAGTGAGCAAACAGAAACAGAATCTCGGGGACAAATCCAGCGATATCGGACCACCGGTTACTGATGCGAGTTGATACATATCATACAAGGCGACTTCCAATATCAACCTCGTCACCTATTAAACGCCTGCCGCCCCTGTCTGGATGCAACTGCCATGCATCCAAAACGAAATGGCACACGTTTTATCATCATGAGCGACACACCCGATCATTTCACTTGCCGCAAGCTGCTGGTGAAATTCATCTGTCCTTCCGCGTTTGTTGTTCGAATCAGCCACCGGAAATCTGGACCGCGTGCGAATGGCTGTCGCTGGTCATTCGGCCGTGCCGACAAAATTCAAAAGGTATGCATCCAACCGATCAGGCCGTTCGTATTGGATGTGGTGGCGAAACCAATTTCCAACCTGATCAAATTATGAAAAATTGGATCAACATTTCTTTGGTTGCCTGTCTGCTGGCAACTTCCTGTCAGAAAAATAAAGAGGCGAACACGCCAGTGGAAACACCAGCAGCAACTACGTCGCCCGCCGAGGTGGCTGACATGCCGGATGCGCTTTCGCTGGTGCTGGCACCGCATCATGGCGATGGCAAAATTGACCGGGAGATCATCCGCTGTCAGGCGAACATTCGTGCGGATAAGAACACGTTTCAATCCCTCGAAAACCTTGGCTGGCTGTTTGTCGCCAAGGCGCGGGAAAGTTTCGATCCGGGTTATTACAAACTGGCGGAACAGTGCGCCATCGGTTTGGACAACCAGCAGCCGGCTTGCCCCGAGGCCTTGTTGCTGCGCGGCCATGTGTTGCAAAATCTGCATAAGTTCAAAGAGGCGGAACCCCTGGCGCGTGAATTGGTGCAGAAGCGCGGACGGTCCTTTGATTACGGTTTGCTGGGCGACGTGTTGATGGAGCAGGGGCGGTTGGATGAAGCGGCCGGGGCCTATCAAAAGATGGTGGACATCAAACCGGATTTGGAAGCGTATGCGCGCATTGCCCATTATCGTTGGTTGAAGGGGGATCTGGCGGCGGCCACCGAACTCATGCAGATGGCGGTCAGCGCGGCCAGTCCCAACGCTGCGGAATCGGCCGCCTGGGTCAACACGCGCCTGGCCTTCTTCCAGTTTCAAAATGGTGATCTTTCCGAAGCCGGCCAATCGTGTGCTGCGGCGCTCGATTATCAAAAGGATTTTGGCCCGGCGCTGCTGCTGCGCGGCCGGATGCTGCTCGCCGATGGAAAAGCAGCCGAGGCCGTCGAAGTCCTGACTCGCGCCGAAAAGATCAATCCGTTGCCGGACTACCAGTGGGTGCTGACTGAAGCCTTGCACGCGGCGGGACGTGATGTGGATGCCGAAGTGGTGGAAGCGCGTCTTAACCAGGACGGACGAAATGCCGATCCGCGAACGTATTCGTTATATGTGTCCACCCATGGCGAAGCGAATGCGGCCGCGCTCGAACTGGCACAAAAGGAATTCAGCATCCGCGAAGATGTGTTCACGCACGATGCCCTGGCTTGGGCCCTCTCATCGAATGGGCGCAACGGGGAAGCCTATCAGGAATTGCAAAAGGCGCTCGCCGAAGGCACCCAGGATGGCCGTTTATTTCTACACGCGGCGGTGATCGCCGGTAAAGCCGGACATGCCGAGGAAGCCGCCGAATGGCTGGGTAAAACTGCGGGGATGCTGCAGCTGCTCCTGCCATCCGAGCAAAAACAATTTCAGCAGGCTGCTGTCCAACTCGGACAAACGGACGACACAGGCACGGCCGCTGAAATTAAAACCGCCGCGCTTTCCGCTCGGGCGAATTGACGGTCGAAACCAAACAACAAACCAAACACAAAATGAAAACGAACATGAGAAAAACAAGCATCGGGCTGGCCGTGTTAATGACGGGCGTCATCGCCACGCCGGTCTTTGCCTCCAGCCACATGGACGCGCCGCTGATCGTGACCGATCCGGCGGCCAACACCACGGACGTGTATGCATTCGTGCAAGAGGCCAACGGCGTGAAGACGCTGGTGACCGCCTTGAGCGTGTATCCGTTCGAGGAACCGGGCATCGGACCCAACAAGTATAACTTCGATGACAACGTCCTCTATGAAATCAACGTCGCCACCGGCAAGGATCTGGCAGAAGGGAAGGCTACTTGCAGCTACCAGTTTCAGTTCAAGACGACCTACAAAAACCAGAACACCATCCTGCAATCGTATCTGGGGGTCATCCAGGATATCGGGGACGCTTCCCAGAATCTGACCCAGACCTACACGGTCACGAAGGTGGATAATCACAAACATAAATCCACCGTGCTGGGCACAGGGATCGTGCCGCCGAACAACCAGGGCATTGCCACACCGTTCTACAATCAGGGCAATGACGGAGAGAATCCGGCCAAGGACGGTGTGGCTTTCGCTGGCGATCTGGATCATTACACGACCCAGGCCATTACCAACCTAGGTTCGGGCTATGTGGCTTTTGCCGGCCAGCGGGATGATGGCTTCTACGGTGACATTCAGGCCATCTTTGATCTGCTGCAGTTGCGGTCGCCGGGCAAGGATTCTCAAGCCGGATTTAACATCCACATGATGGCGCTGGCGATTCCCGTCAGCGAACTCGGTGGTGATGCCCAATCCGTCGGGGTTTACGCCACGACCAGCCGGCGTCAGGTCGAGGTGCATGGGGATAAGGGAAAAGTAACCTTGGGCAAATACGTTCAAGTCGGCCGCCAGGGTAATCCGTTGTTCAATGAAGCGCTGGTCGCCATCGCGGACAAGGATCTTTACAGCCGCACGGAGCCCGATCAGGACAAAAAATTATTCAAGAACTATGCCCTGAATCCCGAACTGGCTGCTTTGATCAACGCGATTGTGTTCGGTGGAAACGGTCCCGCGCCGGAAACCAACCGCACGGACATCGCGGGAATTTTCATTCCCGACCTGATCAAGGTGGATCTCTCCACCGGTCCCTGCCGGTTGGCTGGCGGTGGTGCCAGCAGTGCAACCAATCCCGATGATGCCGGCTATTCGCGGCTCGGCATCTTTGGCGGCGATGTGCTCACCAGCACCATTCAGACCGGTTTCGGTGGCGGAACGATCCCCGGCGGCTGGCCCAATGGCCGGCGCTTCGGCGATGACGTCGTCGACATCGCGGTCACCGCTCTGGCCAGCGATCTGCGCGTGAGCCCGCCCATCATCCGCGGACCTTACGGCGACAATGTTGATGCCAATGACATGGCCTACAACAAAGTGTTTCCCTACGAGTCCACTCCGCAAAACGGACGGAATCATACGCATCAATAATTAACGCCGCCGAAAAGTGCGGCGGGCGGGAATCGATGAATTCACCACCCGCCGCTCAATTCCAACCCATTCACAAATCATGCGTCAACACAACTTCAGGTTTGATGGCTCATACGACTGGCTGTGTCGCGCTGGGATTGCGCTATGCTCCTTTGGGTTTGCCACGCTGCTGTTCGCGCACGATCCGGGATTAAGCGTGGCCACGGCCCGGCTGGAGCCGGCTGGATTGACGATCCACCTGGCGATGTCGCCCAGCGACGTCGAGCAGATCGTCCCGCTCGACGCGAATCATGACGGAAATATTTCAACGAAAGAATTGGCGGCCGCGCAATCGCAACTCGTGAAAATGGGCCTGACCGCGTTTGATGTTTCTGAAGGCGGCCAAAAAGTGATGGCTGCGAAAGCGGTAGTTCAACAGGATAACACCGGCGCATGGCAATTTGAGATTTCATATCTGGAAGTGATGACGGGTGAATTGACGATTCGTTCCGGGCTCGTCGGAAATCTGGTGCGCGGTCACCGGCAATTTCTCTCGATCCGCGACCATCAAGACAAATTGTTGGGAGAAGAAATGCTGGATTCCGCACACGACTCTTGCGCCATCCTTCTGGCCAATGACGTTTCCGCGCCCGTCGTGCAACATTCGTTCCGCGATTTTCTGTTGCTCGGAATCATGCATATCGCGACGGGCTATGATCACATGCTGTTCCTGCTGGGCTTGCTGATGGTCGGCGGCAGTTTCAAGTCGGCCTTGAAGATCATCACGTCCTTCACCGTCGCGCATTCGATCACGCTGGCGCTGGCGACCATGAATGTCATCAACCTTTCGCCAAGAATCATCGAGCCGCTCATCGCGGTCTCCATCATCTATGTGGGCGTGGAGAACATCGTCCGGCGCGACATGGACAAACGCTGGTTGCTGGCCTTTGGCTTTGGCCTGGTGCATGGGTGCGGGTTCGCCTCGGCTTTGCGCGATTTGGGAATTGGTTCAGATGGGACAAGCATCGTAGTGCCTTTGTTTTCGTTCAACCTCGGCGTCGAGATCTGCCAGATGACCATGGCCGCGGTGATCTTGCCCGTGATCTGGAAGTTAAGGGAGCGCCCTCAATTTGTGCACCAGCTGGTTCCTGCCGGTTCTTGCTTGATTGCTCTGGCGGGCACGTGGTGGCTGTTGCAGCGAACGTTGTTTTGATTCTCCTTGAGACACCGGCTGATTTTGTATTTTGCCGGAGCTGCGCTAAAGTCTGGTCATGTTTTTAGCGACAACCAATCCGGCGCGTCGGTTATTGTATTTGAATTACCTCGATCGGGTGACGGCGGCGGAGCTGGAACGGGGCTATCCCGAGGTGGAGGCGCTGTTGGCGCAATTTCCCGACGGCTTCGACATGCTGGCGGATTTGGGCCGGCTTGAATCCATGGACATTGACTGCGAGGAGATCATTGGCAAGACCATGGAGATGATGGAGCGGCACGGCCTTGAACGGGTGGTGCGCGTGATTGCCGATCCCACCAAGGACATCGGCCTGAAGATCATCGGCTTGTTTCATTACTCCAAAAAGATCCGCATCGTTACGTGTCAAACAATGGCGGAGGCGGCGCAGGTGCTGGGGCTGTGAGACTGGTAGGGCTGCGTTGCCGCGCAGCCAAATTAGTTCAGGGCGGCGCAGCAGCGCCGCCCTACCATCCGGCAGATTTATTATTGCGTGGTGAAAGTCTGGAAAATTCTGGCGAAGGCCCACGGTTGCGGTGCGTCGGCGACGGGGACGCTGTTGGTGCCGGCCTCCGTTTTCTTTTTGCGCCGGGGGTGGGCTGCGTCGTCGTTGATGGACCAGTAGTGCAGCGAACAGACCCACGGCGTTTTGTCCGCGAAGGCTTTTAACACTTTGGCATCGTCGAGGGTGAAGACTTCGCCGCTGGAGCCGTTTCTGCCGAGGCAGGGACAGAGGCCGACCTGAATGGTGGGATCAATCTTCTGGAGTTGCTCGTAAGCCTTGTTGGCGGATTCAATGCCGAGTTCGCCCTCGGACTTTCCCTTGCCGATGAATTTCTTTCCGAAAAACATGACCATCAGATTCGCCGAATGGACCTTGACGCCTTTGGCTTTGGCATCGGCCAGCAGCGCTTGTGATGCTTCGGAAATACCGTTGGGATCCACGGGCAGAGTGTAGGAGATGATCAGTCCGGGATTTTTCTTTTGCAGGCTGGCGAGCACGGTGTTGCGGCGTTCGCTGTCCTGTTTCCCCTTGTCAAGATTGTTGCCTTCAACGTCAAAATCCAGCCAGGTGAATTTGTATTGGTCTATGACCTTTTGGTAGGCGGCTTCGAGCAGGGCCGGATCGTCAATCACATTGGCGAGTTCCTTGCCGGCCTCGCCGCCGAAGGACAGGATCACGTCGCCACCGCGCTTGCGGATGGCGTCAATCTGGTCCTGGTAAAGATTCTGCTCGATGGGAATGCGTCCATCCCACGACGGTTCCTTGCGGTAAGTGGCGTCTTTGCCGCTGCCATCCTGACGGGCGATGATGAAGGCGAGGGTGTAAAATTTGAGGCCGCAGGCGTCGGCGCAGTTGGTGAGTTTAAAATCGTCGCCCGCGCCGATATACATATAGGGCGCGAACACCCGGGCCGGCCAGTCGGCGTGGACGGAGCTTGCGGCCAGTGACAGGGCGATGATGGCGAGTGAAAATAATTTTTTCATGGGCGTGCTTGGGTTGGTGCGGACAGCCTGACGGTCAGACGCCGGTAAAGTCAAGCGGCGGATGCATCTTGAGACGCTGCCTTCCGGAGCGCGGGCGGTCCCTCGCCCGCAGCGCTTAGGCCCACCGGAAGACGCCCGATTTTTCTACGCGCTCTTTGCCCTCCATGCGCTGCGACCGGGGACCGGTCGCGCTCCGTCGGGGCGGTGTGCGGGTGCGCCCTCAAGCGGCATCTCGAATTTTCATTCGACCCGCTGCGGTTTCATTGTTAGCCTGCCTGCACTATGTCATCCGATGAAATCTTGATGGAGGCGGAGGAGAAAATGATCAAGACCGAACAGGTCGTGATCAACGAGTTCGCCGGGGTGCGCACGGGCAAGGCGTCCGCGTCGCTCATCGAAAACATTCTGGTCGAGGTTTACGGCTCGCAGATGCGGCTGCGCGAACTCGCGGGCATCACCACGCCGGAGCCGCGCATGCTGGTCGTGCAGCCGTGGGACGTCACGGGCATCCAGGCGATCGAGAAGGCGATCCAGAAGGCCAACCTCGGCCTCTCGCCGGTCGTGCAGGGGAAAATCGTCCGCGTCTCGTTCCCGGAATTGAGCACCGAGCGCCGGCAGGAGTTCGTGAAGATCACCCACCGGATGGCCGAGGACGCGCGTGTGGCCGTGCGCCACGTCCGCCGCGACGCGATGGAACTTCTGAAGAAGGCGGTGAAGGCCCACGAAACCAGCGAGGAGGATCAGGAAAAGACCGAGAAAGAAATCCAGAAGCTGACCGACCAATACGTCGCCAAGATTGACACGCATCTTGCGCACAAGGAAAAAGAAATTCTGACGGTCTGAGGCGTTTAATTTTGCAACGGTCGGAGTTTCAACCGAAAACGGTGCAATCGCAAAAAGTCAGGGCCTTTTAATTTGAAAGCCGCCCCGCGGTTGAGTATGGTTGCCCCATGACTGCAACCGGTGTCATTGAAGAGATCAAGCATCTGTCGCGCGCGGAACAATCGCGGGTCATTCAATTCGCGCTTGAACTGGCGCGCACACGCCAGCTTCCGGGTGAAAAATTAGGCGAACTCGCCAAGCAAATGGTTGAATCCGACGACCCCGCCGAAGTGGAAAGGTTGAAAGCTGAAATCACGCGCGGTTTTTACGGCGCATAGCCATGCCCCGCGTCCGCCGCCACAGCCTGCCACCGCCGCTTTTCGCGCATTTGCTCGACCGCATCCATCGTCGCAACATTTCCGCCGCTCAACTTGGCCTGCTGGCCGACTGGCTCCATGCCGAACCCGAAGTGCCGGAAGGAAAATGGTTCAAGAAATTTCCCGGCCTGACCGTCTGCGGCGAAGGCGAACTCATCAAAACTTTCTTGCAGCCCGGCCAAGTCGCCACCGGCGAGGAATTGAATTGAGCAAATAACCGCGCCACAGCATTTGTCGCTGGCGCGCCCCGATCCATCTGCCTCAGCGGGCCGCTGACAACTGCTTTTGAATTTGAAAACACGCGCTAGATCTTCACCTTGAATCGCTCGCCCTTCTTGAGCGATTGCACGAAACCGGCCATCAACTGCGGGATCAGTTCCAGGTCTTTCAGGCTGACGACCTCGACCGGCGAGTGCATGTAGCGGTTCGGCAGGCTGATCAGCGCGCTGGCGATGCCGCCGCGCGTCCAGAAAATCACGTCGGTGTCCGTGCCGCTGGAGGCGGACATGGCTTCATGTTGCAGCGGGATTTTCTTCTTCGCCGCGATTTCTTCGAGGCGCTTCACCACTTCGGGATGATTGCAGCCGCCGTGCGTGATGGCCGGGCCTTTGCCGATGCGGGTGTCGCCGTGCTGCGCCTTGCTCACCGTCGGATAATCCGTCGCATGCGTCACGTCCACCACCAGCGCGATGTCCGGCTGGAGAGAATACGCGATCTGCCGCGCCCCGAGCAGGCCGACTTCCTCCTGCACGTTCGAGACGGCGCACACTTCGGCGTTCAGTTTCACTTTCGATTCCTTGAGCAGGCGCAACGTTTCCGCCACGGCGAACGTGCCGATGCGGTTGTCAAACGCCCGGGCCACGGCGAGGTCGCCGCGCAAGATGTCGAATTCGTCCGTCAGGGTGATCGGATCGCCCACGCGGATGAGTTCCTCCGCCTCTTTGCGGCTGCTCACGCCGATGTCGATGAAGATGTCGTGAATCTTCGGCGGTTTGGGGTCGCCATCCTGTTTGGTCAGATGCGGTGCAACGTTGCCGACCACGCCTTTGACCGCGCCGTTCCGCGTATGGATGACGACGCGTTGTGCCTTGGTGATGGCGGCGTCGATGCCGCCCATGCGCCGCACATAGATGAAACCGTTGTCATCAATGTAATTCACCGCCATCGCGATCTCGTCCGCGTGCGCGGCGAGCATGATGCGCGGCCCGCCGCCCTTGTTCAGCACGGCCACGCAGTTGCCGTAGGCGTCGGAGAACGTCTTGTCGGCGAACTGGCCGGCGTAATCCATCCAGACGCGCTGGCCGCGGGTTTCGTGCCCGGTGGGGCTGGGGGTGTTGACCAGGGTTCGGAGAAAATTCAATGAGGCGTCACGCATGGCAGCAGGCTAAAGAGCGGCGGCAAATCGGCAATTGTTTTCTTCAATGTGCCGCCCGATTTTATCAATTCACGGCGGCGAACGGTTGTTGCGTATGGTCGCGGTGTGAAACCAATTCCCCATAAGAAACGATGGAATATCCAAACGCCCCCGGCCCTCTCCCCCGGTGGGGGAGAGGGTGGCCGAAGACCGGGTGAGGGGGTGACCTCCACCAGTTGTCGTTGAGAAATGGTATGAAACTTTTGAAACATTCCCTGGTCACGCGCCGGCGCAAACTGATTCTCGTCGGCACAATTGCCGTCTTTGGCGTGTGGCTATGTCTGCCGGCGCGACCGTTCCGGCCGGTGGAACCGGTGCCCGCCGGCATCGTGGACATGCACTGTCACATCGCCGGCATCGGCGCGGGCGGCAGCGGTTGCTGGGTGTCGCCGCGGCTGCGGAACAACTGGCGGTTCAAGATTTACCTGCGCAGCTTCGGGGTTTCCAAGCAGGAATTGCTGGAGCAGGGTGACACGCTGGTGGGCGACCGCATTTCAGAATCGCTGGCCCGGAGTAAATGTGTGAGTCAGGCCGTGCTGCTGGCGCTCGACGGCGCGGTGGATGCGGAGGGGAATCTCGACACAAACCGGACCGAAGTGTTTGTGCCCAACGAATTCGTCGCCGGCGTTTGCGCGCGACACACGAACCTGCTGTTCGGCGCGTCCGTGAATCCGTATCGCCCCGACGCGCTGGCGCGGCTGGACTGGGCCAAGGCGCATGGCGCGGTGCTGGTGAAATGGATTCCGCCGGTCATGGGGATTGATCCAAGCGATCCGCAGCTGATTCCGTTTTACCAGAAAATGGTGGAATTGCACCTGCCGCTGCTGTCGCACACCGGGCGGGAAAAATCCTTTTCCGGCGCAGCCGCGGAATTCGGCGACCCGGAAAAACTGCGGCTGCCCTTGAGCCTCGGCGTGACGGTCATTGCGGCGCACATTGCGTCGTCGGAAAAATACGGCGCCGAACGCGGCCCCGACCGGCTGGCACGCCTGATGCGCGAGTATCCGAATCTTTATGCCGATATTTCCGCGCTGACCCAGATCAACAAGCCGGGCGCGTTGCAGGAAGCCCTGACCAAGCCGGAATTTTCCGGCCGGCTCATTTACGGCACGGATTTTCCCTTGATCAACACCGCGCTGGTTTCGCCGTGGTATTCGTTCCATCTATCGCTCCGGCAGAAATTGGAAATCTGGCGGACCAAAAATCCGTGGGATAAGGATGTGCTGATGAAACATGATTTGGGCGTGCCGACGGAAACGTTCGCGCGGCCGGCGGGGATGCATGGAAAATAGCCGGCAAATTGGTGGGGCGAGCGTCCTCGCGAGCAGTCGGTCAATTGAAAACCTTGCTGCCACGGCTCGCGAGGACGCTCGCCCCACCGGGATTTTCCCGCCCACCATTCGCAAAGGTGAATTGACTTTGCCGCCGCAGTTTTCTAGCTTCTTCCGGCAAAGACCCCGCCGCTTTGCCCCGGATTTTCGTCCGGGGATTTTTATTGAAAACGCGCGGCGCGGCTTTCACCACAATTTATGGCAAACACAATTCTCGTCGGCGCCCAGTGGGGCGACGAAGGCAAAGGCAAAATCATTGACGTGCTCACCGAGTCGGCGGACATCGTGGTCCGTTACGCCGGCGGCAACAATGCCGGGCACACGGTCTGGGTCGGCAAAACGAAATATGTCCTGCACCTCATCCCGTCCGGCATCCTGCGCAAGAACAAGCTGTGCGTCATCGGCAACGGGGTGGTCGTGGATCCGCTCGGCCTGGTCAGCGAGATGGAAGGCCTGAAAAAAATCAACGTCAAGGTCAACCCCAAGAATTTCGTGTTGAGCGAAACGGCGCACGTCGTGTTCCCGTATCATCGCGAACTCGATGCGCAGCGCGAAGTGCTCAAGGGCAAGAACAAGATCGGCACCACCAAGCGCGGCATCGGCCCGGCTTACGGCGACAAGGCGGCCCGCGTCGGCTTGCGCGTGAATGATCTCGTGGACCCGGCCCGTCTCGAGGCCAAGCTGTTTGTTAGGATCAAGGAAAACAACGCCATCCTTAAATCGCTCGGCGCAAAACCGCTTTCGTTCAAGCAGGTCTTCGCCGAATACAACAAGGCGGGCCAGTATCTCAAGCCGTTCGTGACGAACACCGTGGTTCTCCTGCACACGGCGATCCGCAATCAAGCGGACATTTTATTTGAAGGCGCGCAGGGGACGTTCCTCGACATTGACCACGGCACCTACCCGTTCGTCACGTCATCCAACACTACGGCGGGCGGTGCCTGCACGGGCTCGGGTGTGCCGCCGCATCGCATGGACCGCGTCGTCGGCGTGATGAAGGCTTACACCACGCGCGTTGGCGAAGGGCCGTTGCCGACGGAGAATCAGGAAATTTCCGATCTGCTCCATGGCATGGGCCGCGAATTCGGCGCGACCACGGGCCGCGCCCGCCGTTGCGGCTGGTTTGATTCCGTCGCCACGCGTCACGCCACGATGGTCAACGGCATTGACGATCTCGCCATCACGAATCTCGACGGACTCGACACGGTGGAGACGATCAAGGTCTGCGTGGCGTATCGGCGCGGCAAAAAGCAATACGATTATATCCCGAATGACGCGGAAATTCTCGCCGAGTGCCAACCGGTTTACGTCGAGTTCGAAGGCTGGCGCACGCCGACCGACAAGGCACGCCAGTTCAAAGATCTGCCGCTCAAGGCGCGCGAGTATTTGAAAGCGATCGCCGGTTTGACGGATGCGAAACTGTTCATCGCGTCCATCGGGCCGGGTCGTGACCAGACGATTTTTGTGTGAGATGAAAGCCAAACGCTTCAACGCAAAGAGCGCAAGGGTCGCGGAGAGGCGCGGAGAAGCAACTGGATGTTCCTCTGCGAATCTCTGTGATTCTCCGCGCCTTTGCGTTAAGTTTTTGTCTTTGAATTTCCAATGAGTGCCGCAATGACAAATCTTTCACCCGAAGCCAAAACAAACTTACCGCGCCACGTCGCAGTGATCATGGATGGCAACGGGCGTTGGGCGAAGTCGCGGCATCTGCCGCGTATCGAGGGCCACCGGCGCGGCGCGGATTCGGCCCGCGAAATCATCCGCGCGGCGGGCGAACTCGGCATCAAGTATCTCACCCTCTACGCGTTTTCCGCCGAGAACTGGAACCGCCCCAAGGACGAGGTGGATGCGTTGATGAAATATCTCGTCCATTATCTCAAGACCGAGACGAAGGATCTGAACAAGAACAATGTCCGGCTCGAAGTGATCGGCCAGATTCATCGCCTGCCGGAAAATGTGCAGGAACATCTCGCCAAATCCATCGCGACGCTTTCCAAGAACAACGGCCTGACGCTGATCATGGCCTTGAGCTACGGCAGCCGCATCGAGATTGTCGAAGCCGTCCGGCAGATCGCGCAGAAGGCCAAGGCCGGCAATCTGGATCCCGCGGACATCACGGAGAAGGTGATTTCCGACCATCTGTGGACGCGCAACGTGCCGGATCCGGACCTGCTCATCCGCACCAGCGGCGAGATGCGCGTGAGTAATTTTCTCCTGTGGCAGATTTCCTACGCGGAACTGGTCGTCACGCCAACGCTCTGGCCGGATTTCAAGAAGCCCCAGTTCTACGCCGCGTTGGAGGAATACGCCTTGCGCCACCGGCGTTTCGGCGGGGTTTAATTGAACTTTCTTTTTGACAGGAGGAAACAGAGGGAACGGAGTCGCCAGCCGGGAGAAGCTTGTCGCAGAAGAGTGAAAAAATCATCTTCGGTTTTGTGGTGCTAAAAATCTTGAGTGGGCGAAAAAATTCAACTTTTAATTTCTCCGTTTCCTCCGTTTGCTCCTGTTCCAACTTCAACCTTCGGCCACCAGCGGCGAGAATTGCCGCGTCTCCGGATCGAAGGCGAACATTTCCGCCGTGGCGATCTTGAAGAACCAGCCGTGCAACCGCAGCGAACCGTCCATCAGGCGGTCCTGCACACAGGTGTAGCTGTGCAGATTATCGAGGCCGAACAGGACGTTTTCCTCGGCGGCGGCGGTTTCGCGTTCCTCCAGATCCTGGAGATGGACGTAATCCTTTTTCAGCGTCTCCAGCACGGGAGTGGCCAGCCGCAACCAGTCGCGCAGATGGGGCGTGGAGTCGCTGACCGGATTTTTGCCGAGCAGGGCCCGGATGGCGCCGCACTGCGAATGGCCGCAGATGACGATGTCGCTGACCCGCAGGTTTTCCACGGCGAACTCGATGGCGGCGGCGGTGGAGTTCGTGTCGCCGCGCACGTTCGAGGGCGGAACGATGTTGCCGACATTTTTGACGACGAACAGATCGCCCGGCTTGCTCTGCGTGATGAGTTCCGCCAGCACGCGCGAATCCGAGCAGGTGATGAACAGCGTGTGCGGATGCTGCTCCTGCTGCGACAGCTTGCGGAACAGTTTCCGGTAGTTGCCGAACTCTTCAGTCCGGAACTTGTGAACGCCTTCGATGAGTCGTTGCATTTTGAATGGTAGTCAACAGTCAGTGGTCAGTAGTTCGTAGCAGGATTGTCGAATGCTTCTGACTGCTCACGACTGACTACGAAATATTTTTATTCTTCGCGCGCGATTCCTCGGTGAGCCGCGCCTTGAATTTTGTCAATTCCGCCCGCAACCGTTCGTCGCCTGTGGCGATGATCTGCGCGGCCAGGATGCCCGCATTGCGTCCGCCGTTGATGGCGACCGTGGCCACCGGCACGCCCGGGGGCATCTGCACCATGGAGAGCAGGGAATCCAGACCGTCCGTGGACTTGCCCAGGATCGGCACGCCGATGACGGGCAGGGTGGTGAACGCCGCCGTGACACCCGCCAGATGCGCCGCGCCGCCCGCGCCGCAGATGATGACTTTCAGTCCGCGTTCGATCGCGCCGGAGACATATTCTTCCAGCCCGTGCGGATCGCGGTGGGCGGAAATGACCTTGGCTTCCGAGGCGATGCCGAATTCTTTCAAGGATTCGGCGGCGGCTTTCATGACCGGCCAGTCGGAATCGCTGCCCATCAAAATGCCGACCAGAATTGAATTTGCTTGGCTCATGTTTAAAATAGTTAAATGCGGCGGGAAAATATCAGCGCGGCGGCGGCGGCGCAACGCTTACCCGCCGGGCTGGCCGGATAATTCCGTGACGCTTTGCCAGTTGTCCAGCCCTTCACACCAATATTGCATTTCGCGGCTGATTTCACCGGCGTGCAGCATCGCCTGCACTTGCGAAAGGGTGAACGGCCCGGTCTGTTGCGTTCCGTCATGCACGAAGATGGTGGGTGTTTCCGTTGGGTGCACCATCCGGCGGGTCGGAACCGTCACCCGGATTGGCCCCGGGTTGCTGCTAAGCGGCTCGCTTTCATCCGTCGCTTCGTGCCGGCGGCCGATCCATTTGTAAGCGGCGACCAGTCCCAAGCCGGCGAGAAACCCGCCGACATGCGCGCCGAAGGCCGTGCCGCCACCGGTTTGATGAAAATAAAATCCGAAAACCATCCAGAAAAGATCCTTGGCAAACCAGAACGAGATCGCGACCCACGCGGGCAGCACAAATTCGCCACTGCCGAAGGCGATGAAGAAAAGCCAGTAGAAATACTTGAACTCAATGTCCGTTTTCGCCCGCAGCAGGAGATACATTCCCATGCACGCCGTGATCGCACCCGAGGCACCGCCCATTGGCATCATGGATTCGAAATGCTCCGGTGTGAAAGCAATGTAAGACAGCGCCGCAAGGATTCCGCTGACTAGGTAAAAAACTGTGAAGCGCACCCGGCCGATCATGTCCTCCACGCAACAGCCGAAAAGGAACAGGTAGATCATGTTGCCCAGTAGATGGAAAATTCCTGCGTGGACAAACATCGAGGTCAGATACGTCCACCAGTAGGATTCCCCGGGGATCAGCCAGAGATGCTCAAAAATCCAGTCGTTTGATACGCCGCCGGTATTGATGGAACAGATGAGGGACACGAGATAGACCAGCGTATTGAGGCCGATGATGGAGAAGGTAACCAGCGGCAACCGTCCGGTCTGGTAATTCATTCCGACTGGCAGGATGACAATCATGGAGAGTTCTTGGGAGACGAGTTCAATTCAAAACGAGGGCCGAGTCAAGTCGGCGTTTGGAAATTGAAAAAACGGCCGGTTAAGGCCAAGTTCAACGCCGTTGACTGCGCTTCAAAAAATCTCAGAGTTCCTGGCGCTGCGGCGCAACACCTCGTTGCTGCTCGTCGCGCTCGTGCTCGCGGGCACGGGCGAAAAACTCTGGCTCGGCTTCGCGCCCAAATACATCGAGGTGCTGGCGCACGGCGTCCTGTCGGCGGCACAAATTATTCTAATCATCGGGATTTTCGACGCGCTGCAAACATTGCTCGGCGCAGTCTATGCCTATCCCGGCGGCTGGCTGACGGATCATTGGGGCCAAAGAAAATCGCTGCTGCTGTTCAGCGCCATTTCCATCACCGGTTATCTTTTGGTGTTGGTCTGGCAAAGCTGGCTGGCGCTGTTGCTCGGCGCATTCTTATTTCTCGCCTGGAGCGCGTTGTCGTTGCCCGCGACGCTGTCCGTCATCGCCACGTCGCTGCAAAGCAACCGGCATACGATGGGCGTGGGTGTGCAATCCATGATCCGCCGCGTCCCGATGATGCTCGGCCCGCTGATCGGCGGCTGGCTGCTCACGCGTTATGGCTGGACGGACGGCGTGCGCTATGCGCTCGCGCTCTGCATCGCGATGAGCCTGCTGACGCTGGTCTTTCAGTGGTTCATGTTTGACATAGCGGCGTCTCGGCAGAGCGCCGCCATCACGGACAAAAATGAACAGCGGCGCTCTGCCGAGACGCCGCTACAACATTCTTTTTTCACCGTCGTCAAATCCTTCACGCCCGCGCTGCGTGAACTGCTCGTGAGCGACATTCTCATCCGTTTCTGCGAACGGATCCCCTATGCGTTCGTGATTCTGTGGGCGATGGATTCCGGCGGCGTCACCGCGCAGCAATTCGGGTATCTCGTCGCATTCGAGATGATCACGGCGATGTTCTGCTACATCCCCGTCGCGCATCTGGCGGACAAATACGGCCGCCGCCCGTTCGTGCTCATCACGTTCGTGTTCTTCACGCTGTTTCCGGTGACGCTGCTGTGGGCGCACGATTTCCGGTGGCTGGCGCTGGCGTTCGTCGTGCGCGGACTGAAGGAATTTGGCGAGCCGGCGCGCAAGGCGCTCATCATCGGCGAGGCGGTGCCGGAATTGCGGGCGCGGACTTACGGCGCCTATTATCTCATCCGCGATTGCACGGTGACGAGCGGTTCGTTTCTTGGCGCATGGTTGTGGCACATGAGTCCGCAGGCGAATTTCATCGGCGCGGCCATCTGTGGCGCGTTGGGCACGGTCTGGTTCTGGTGGTTTATTTACCGGAAGGACAGGGGGTGAATTCCGCAAATGCTTCCGTGACGGGCTTTGGTCAGGTTGGAGTCTGGGTCGCATTTCTTGCAGCGCCAAACGCGCCATTCAAAAATCCCAACGGGATTCCGGCTCAAAGCCCAAGGTTGGCGCGCCAGCGCCAACCTTGGGTGCCAGGCGGAAAAGGAAACAACGCCAAAGGCGTTGTGGCCAGGGTCAGGCGCGCGCGCGGGAACGAATGGGCCACAACCGCCTTGCGGTTGGATCGTTGGTGGGACCATGACCCAAGGTAGCTCGGTCCGAGCCGGACTGGCCACACTCGCAACCTTGGGCTGAGGGACACAATCCCTTTGGGATTAAACAACCAGGCCGATTCTCAGCAAACTGAGATGCGCCCTAAAATCTACATCTGTAAAGAATGCGCTTGACATTATCTACGTTTGTAGAGAATCTCGGCGCATGTCCAAGCCAACCGTGGAACTTACCGAATCCGAATGGTCAGTCATCAAGGCCGTTTGGGAAACCGAACCCTGCACCGCGCCGGTGATCCAGGAAAAACTGTTCAAGCCGACGGGCTGGCATTATTCGACCGTCCGCACCTTGATGGATCGCATGGTGGCCAAGGGCGTGCTCAAGGCGAAGAAGGAGGGCAAGCTGACCATTTACCAGTCCGCCGTCACCCGGGCGCAGGCGCAGAGCGGGGAATTGTTTTACGCGCTCAAACATGCTTTCAACGGCGCGCTCACGCCGATGGTGCAATGTCTCTTGGAGAACAGCAATCTTGACGCGACGGAACTGGCGGAATTGGAATCGTTGATCAAGGCGAAGAAAAAATCCGCAAAGAAGTGATCCCCACCAAGGTGAGACATGAATTCTATTATCGAAATTCTGAACCACTGGGGCGGAAGTTTTTTAAGCTTTGCGTGGCCGATGCTTTGGCAATCGAGTCTGCTCATCGCGGTGCTGGCCGCGTTTGATTTTACCTTCCGGCGCAAACTTCGGGCGTCCGTCCGCTACGCGCTCTGGCTGGTTGTGCTCATGAAACTTTGCATCCCGCCCACGCTGGCGCTGCCGACAAGCCCGGTTTGGTGGCTGCACAAAACTCCGCCGCCCGTCGTCGCCAAATCTTTGCCGCATTATACGGTCACTTACGACAACACGCCGCTGCCGCAAGTTCCCCAAACTTCGCTGCCGGTTGTCATCCGGCCAAAGCCGGCCTTGAATTTTGCCGCGTGGTTGTTGGTGGCATCCGCTGTCGTGAGCCTGGCTTTGTTCGTCTGGCTGTTGGTGCGCTGGTGGCAAGTCGCACGGCTGGTGCGCGGCGCTTCGGCGGCGGAACGATTTTCTGAACAATTCAATGACGCACTGCGGCTAGCCGGAGCGCCGAGCACCGTCTCGGCAAGCTTCAAAAACGCTCAGCAACGAGCCGAGACGGTGCTCGGCGTTCCCGGCGCGCGGCAAAGGTCCGTGAAGTTGAAAATTGTCAACGGCCGGGTTTCGCCCGCCGTTTGTGGGTTGTTTCGTCCGGCGATTTTGATTCCGCAATCGCTCGCGGAAAATTTCTCGGACGAACAGCTGCGTGCAGTGCTGTTGCATGAATTGATTCATCTGCGCCGCCGCGACGTGTGGGTGAATTTTTTGCAGGCGCTGCTCCAGATTGTTTACTGGTGGCATCCGCTGGTCTGGCTGGCGAACGCCCGCATCCGCCGCGTGCGCGAGGAGGCGGTGGATGATGCCGTGATGCTGGCGCTCCGCGACGAGGCGGAATCCTACGCGCCGACGTTGCTGGAAGTGGCCAAACTCGCGTTGAACCGCCCGCTGGCAAGCCTTGGTCTGGTGGGAATCATGGAATCGCGCCATGCGCTGCGGCAGCGTATCGAACGGCTGGTGGATTTCCATCCGCCGCGAAAAGCCGGACTGACGCTGGTTTCGCTGCTCGGCATTCTGGCCTTCACCGCCCTCGCCGTGCCAATGGGGCAGGGGCCAGATAAAGTTGTCGAACCGGCAAATCCGACACCAGCAAAGAATAAAATTCCCTGGCCGGATCCAAATTTTGAGGGTTACAAAAACATTAATTTACGGGCGCAATTCCTTGTGGTTGATGAATCGGAGTTGCGGACCGGCGTGCCATCGCTGGCAAACAGCCGGCAGCCAACTTTAATTTCGACAAACGAAGCGGATGATCTGCTGACGGAGTTGAAACATAGGGGTGCACGGTTTTGTAACGGTTATCCCGATGGAATCCAGCAGCCGGCGATCAGTGGTGCTGCGCAAAGTTATCGGATTGGCGGCGGAACAAATCAAGGCGGGACAGTAGCTTGTTTGACGACAAATGCCGGCGGCAGTTTTTCGAATATGATTGCCGGGTTTGACATTCAAATGCCCGCCACACAGCCGGACTGGACTCCGATGGGTTTGACCTTGCGGGCGTTTGCGCAAAAAGATGGAACGGACTGTCAGTTGAGTCTATTTTTTCCAATTACCGGGAACAACAGCCAGCAAACAGAAATGATGGTTCCTCACGGGAAAGCAATTGTGTGGGCAGCAAATCCGCCAAACGTTTTAGGGAAGTGCCAGATTGTATTGCTAATTCCATTAGAAAACTCTGACGAATATTCGACTGCCAAAAATTTAACCCACATCAGTGAATATTCGGATCAGCCAAATTCAAGTGTTTCCACAGCCACCAATTTGCCTTCGGTCTTGATCACGTCGAGCATTTATCAGATGCGTGCCGTCGATTTTGAGACAATTATTTCCGATCTGAAATTCAATCCGGCCGGTTCAAGTGGTGATCCGTGGTGGTCAGCGTCGCCAGAGAAATTCCGTCAGCTTACGGAAAACTTGAAAACATCGGGCCTTCATCCGATCACCCGGCCGCGCATCCAGACTTCGAGTGGCATTCCCGCGTCCATGTATGTCGGCGATGGCACGAACGGCCTCATGTTTGATTGCACGCCGATTGTTTCGGGTGAGGCAGTTGACCTGGCGATTCAAGGCAAGGTCATTGACACATCTGCAAAAACAGCCATCACCAATCAATTCAACGCCAGGACCTCGGCTGAAAATTTTGGTGGCATCGTGCTTCGCGTGGAAAAACTGGATGGTTTTGCCAGGAGCAATCTGATGGTGGTCACCGGCGTTCAACTTGTCACCAACCTGGTGGGCGGCGGTTCGCCAGTAAATGCCGCAGCAAAAACTTTGCGAGCCATGACGTTCAAACTGGTTCATCCTGTTCGGCAGGACGAATTGAAGAAAGAATTGCTGGCAGCGGGCGTGGAAATTCCGACGACCACCTACTTTTATACCGACACCGGAATGTTGCTAGCGCATGGTTCCGAGGAACAACTCAAGCGGGTGAACGGGCTGGTGCTGAAGCTGAATGGATATTCGGCAAAGGAAATTGAAGCCGGCAATGAGCGCTTCATCAAGGAAATCAGCAAAATTGGATTGGAAGATTCTTCGGCTTCTCCAATGACGAATCTGTTCAGCCGGCATTTTAAAGTGGACCCAAATCTATTCACGGCCAAAATGAAAAATATGGAAAATATAAACACCCTAGGTTTGCAAACCAACAGTGTTACGATTCTGGCCAGAATTTTCTTCAGCACCTTGGGCGTCAATTTGGATCCGACCACACCCGGCGGACTGGGCAAGAGCCTCTTTTTCAATGATGGTTTGGGCGAGTTATTTGTGAGGGCCACCGCGCAGGATTTGGACACGATTGAAAATGCCTTGGAAGTATTGTATCGAGCTCAAACTCCTCCGCAAATCCACATCAAGGCGCGGTTTTTGGAAGTCCCGGAGGGAACGGCGGCTGGTTTGGGCAATCTTCTGAACTCGAGCAATTCCGCCGCCGGTGCATTCACCGGAATTCTAAATGACGCGAATTTGAGGACAGTTTTGCACTCGCTGGAATCGCGCAAGGATGTTGAAATACTGGCGGAGCCGGAAGTCGTCACGATTAGCGGACGGCAGACGCAAATGCGATCAACGGTAAGCCGTCAACTTTTAATCAGTCAATTTTTAATCGCGTCCAATGCGAAAGATGCCGTAAATAATTCACCCGTCCTGCAAACCAATCAAATCGAAACCGGTCCGGTTTTGGACGTGGTGCCTTACGTTTTGTCCGATGGCTACACTATCAATCTGACACTCATCCCGTCGTTGACGGAACTTTTGGTCAGTTCGAACTCCATGCCGAAAGGTTTACCGAACTTCCGTGTGCGGCAGGTGGTCACCACTTTGAATTTGTGGGATGGCCAGACTGCCATCATCGGCGGCTTGCCTGAAAAAGATTACGTCAACGGCAAAGAAGTTGCCGATAAATCAAAAGCCAGCGATAAAGAATTGTTGGTCTTCATCACCGCCACGATCGTTGACCCGGCGGGCAATAGGGTTCATTCCGACGACGAATTGCCGTTCGCACAAAAGAGCGTTCCGCCGCAGCCGTCGCGGCCGAAATGATTTCATCCAAACGTAGAGACGCGGAGGTGGCAGAGAGGCGCAGAGTTTGTTGATCCGACAGAACATTTTTCTCAGCGTTCCATTGCGTTCTCTGCGCCTTGGCGTCTTGGCGTTAAAAGCTTGTTTCCCATTTGTCACGCGGTTGTCACCCGGACGTCTTTGCGTTTGGCGTGCGTTTGCTAAAGCGAGTGCAGGGAAATAATTTTGATTCCGGGGACGCGGAACAGCGGCTTGCCGGGCAGTTCGCTGGTGATGAATTCATCCGCGCCCTGGCGGAGGGCAGACGCCAGATGCAAAGCATCCATGGCGGAGAGACCGTTTTTTTTTTGCCAGCGTCAAAGCCTCGGCTCCCAATTCTGCGCTCAATGACTCGCTGGCGATGTTCTTAAAATGATTGTGGTAATAATCCAACTCGGCCCGGCGTTTTTCAAAGGTCGGCTTGGGCAGCAATTCCAGCTTTACTGCGTCCGAGGTTAAAAAATCGCGCGATTCGTCTGCCATCAGATTTTTGGCTGCCGTGCTTCGTGGCGAATTGCCCAGCCATGCGGACAACAAAACGCCGGAATCCAGAAATGTTTTCAATGAAGACCCCCGCGTCGTTCGCGCAGTTCGCGCGCGATGCCTGCGTCATCCAATGGTTCGCCCCGTTCCGCAGCGCCGGCATCGAGCAAAGCTTTCAACCGTCGTCCGCGCGCAGTCGTTGGCTGCCATTCGGACTCTTGACGCTTGGAGATTTTTTCTTCGAGCGCCGCGATGATGAACCGGCTGCGGCCGTTGTGCGCGTCGGGCAGGGCGCGAAAAATCTTCAACGGCACTTTCACACTCACTAATTTGGTTGTAGTCATACCCGAAGTAATACCGGAGGCCGGACTTTGTCAAATCCGATTTCAAGAAGTATTCCCGGTGAAAATGTCCGCTAGCCATTCAATGTTCCGTCTCCATTTCGTCACGCGGTTGTAACCCGGCCGTCTTTGTGTTTGGCGCACGGCCCGCTAGCCTGTGAGCATGGTGCCGCGTATCTTGATCGTGGATGACGAGAATGATTTCATCGAGCTGTTGCAATACAAGCTCGCGGGGCACGGCTATGACCTGATCGTGGCCAACGACGGCGTCCACGCCTTGAGCCAGGCGCGGCAGATGAAGCCCGACCTCATCCTGCTCGACATCCTGCTGCCCGATCTGGACGGCATCTCCGTCTGCGAGATTCTTCATCGTCAGCCCTGCACCAAAAAGATCCCGGTCATCTTCATGAGCGCGCTCACCGGCGACGTGACCAAGCGCACCGTGGCGATGCACGCGGAGGATTTCTTCACCAAGCCGCTGGATCTGCCCCGGCTGGAAAGGCGCATCAACGAGCTGCTGCACATCGCCCCGGTGGGGAATTGAGCCTCGAAATCAGTTGATGTCCTCATTTGGCAAAACCGCACGTGGCTTGTAGCGCAGAGTGGCACTCTGCTGTGTCGCGGATTGGCAATCCGCATATTATCGGACTTGCGTGCGCGTTGCCGACTGCCAGTCGGCGAAACGGCAGGTTGCCAACCTGCGCTACCGAGGGCTCTCGAACCTGAATAAAGCCGGCTTCGCCCACGCGCTTCGCTTGACTTGCCTCCGCTTCATCTTCATTTTACGGTCGTTTAAGGAAATGATATGAGCGCACCACATAATTTAGCCAACACACTTCAGAAATTTGATCTCGGCAACGGGAAACAAGGACAATTCTATTCGCTGCCCGCGCTCGAAAAGGCCGGCATCGGTCCGATCTCCAAATTGCCGGTCTCCATCCGCATCGTGCTGGAATCCGTCCTGCGCAATTGCGACGGCCTCAAAGTTCAGGAAGCGAATGTGAAGGAACTCGCCAACTGGAAGCCGACCGAGGAACGCACGGCGGAAATTCCGTTCGTGGTCGCGCGCATCGTGTTGCAGGATTTCACCGGGGTGCCGCTGCTCGTGGACCTGGCGGCGATGCGGTCGGCGGTGGCGAAGATGGGCAAGAACCCCAAGATCATCGAGCCGCTGGTGCCGGTGGACCTGGTGGTGGACCATTCGGTGCAGGTGGATTTTGCCGGCACGTCGGATTCCATGGCGCGCAACCTGGACTTGGAATTCTCCCGCAACCGCGAGCGTTATCAATTTCTCAAGTGGGGCATGCAGGCGTTCGACACGTTCAAGGTCGTGCCGCCCGGCATCGGCATCGTGCATCAGGTGAATCTGGAATATCTGGCCAAGGGCGTGCTCTCTTCCCAAGACCCCCAATCCCAGACCCAAGACGCCATCTACTATCCCGACACACTGATCGGCACGGATTCGCACACGACGATGATCAACGGCATCGGCATCGTGGGCTGGGGTGTTGGCGGCATCGAAGCCGAGGCGGGCATGCTGGGTCAGCCGGTTTATTTCCTCACGCCGGACGTGGTGGGTGTTCACATGACCGGTGCGTTGCGCGAAGGCGTCACCGCGACCGACCTCGCGCTCACGGTCACGCAGATGCTGCGCAAGGCGAAGGTTGTCGGCAAATTTGTGGAATTCTATGGCCCCGGCGCGACGGCGTTGCCGGTGGTGGATCGCGCGACGATCGCGAACATGGCGCCCGAATACGGCGCGACGATGGGCTTCTTCCCGATCGATGCCGAGTGCGTGAATTATCTGAAGGCGACCGGTCGCAGCGACGAGGCGGTCAAGGCTTACGAGAATTATTACAAGGCGCAAGGACTTTGGGGCATTCCGAAAAAGGGCGACATCGCCTATTCGCAGGAATTGGAACTGGATCTCGCCAGCGTCGTTCCCAGCGTGGCCGGACCGAAACGTCCGCAGGACCGGATTGAACTGCCCAAGATGAAACAGGAGTTCACCGCCGCGTTCAGCAAGCCGGTCACGGAAAATGGCTTTGGCATGAAGGTGGAGGAACTGACGCGCACCGTGCATATCTCGGCGGGCGGCGAGTTTCATCCGGGCGGCGGCAGTCAGCTGGGGAACGCGAACGGCAAAGTCCGGCGTAGTGAGGGTGAAATGGCCGCTGAGCACCCGGCGCCCGATCCGATTCATGGTGACGCCGCGCACATCGAGGGCGATGTCCGCAATGGTTCCGTCCTCATCGCGGCCATCACCAGTTGCACGAATACCAGCAATCCATCCGTCATGCTCGCGGCGGGACTCGTCGCCAAGAAGGCGGTGGAAAAGGGAATGACCGTCAACAGCACGGTGAAGTCCTCACTCGCTCCCGGTAGCCGCGTGGTCACGGATTATCTGAACAAGACCGGCCTCTCGCCGTATCTCGACAAGCTCGGCTTCCAGACCGTCGGCTATGGTTGCACGACGTGCATTGGCAATTCCGGCCCGCTGCATCCGGCCATCGAGGACGCGATCGTGAAGAATAATCTGGTCGCCGCCAGCGTGCTTTCCGGCAACCGGAATTTCGAGGCGCGCGTGCACCAGAACATCAAGGCGAACTTTCTCATGTCGCCGCCGCTCGTGGTCGCGTTCGCGCTCGCGGGCCGTGTGGACATTGACATGAGCGTGGAACCGATCGGCAAAGACAAGTCCGGCGCGGACGTTTTCCTGAAAGATCTCTGGCCGACATTGCGCGAAGTCCGCGACCTGATGCAGGCCGCGTTGCAGCCCGATGTGTTCCGCAAGCTCTATCAGGATTTCGCCGGACAGAATCCGAAGTGGAACGAAATCCCGTCCAGCACCGGTAACGTGTATGAATGGGACCGCAAATCCACCTACATCCAGGAACCGCCGTTCTTTGAAGGCTTCTCCATGACGCCCGGCAGCATCAAGCCCATCACCGGCGCGCGCGCGCTCGGCATTTTCAGCGACAGCGTGACGACCGACCATATCTCGCCCGCCGGCTCGTTCAAGAAGACGACGCCCGCCGGAAAATATCTCATCGAGAACGGCGTCGCGGTGGAAGACTTCAACAGCTACGGCTCGCGTCGCGGCAACGACCGCGTGATGACGCGCGGCACGTTTGCGAACGTCCGCATCAAAAACCTGATGGTGCCCGGCGTGGAAGGCGGCGTGACGAAGTTCCAGCCGGACGGCGAACAGATGAGCATCTATGACGCTTCGATCAAATATCAGGCGCAGAAAACGCCGCTCGTGATTCTGGCCGGCCAGGAATACGGCACCGGCTCCAGCCGCGACTGGGCGGCGAAAGGCACGAACCTCCTTGGTGTGAAAGCCGTCGTGGCACAGAGCTTCGAGCGCATCCACCGCAGCAATCTCGTCGGCATGGGCGTACTGCCACTGCAATTCAAGGAGGGTGCTTCCGCGCAGACCTTGAAACTCGACGGCACCGAGACCTACGACATCGTCGGCCTCGACGCGAATATCAAGCCGCAGCAGGACCTGACGCTGAAGATCACGCGCAAGGACGGCTCGGTGGAAAATGTCGCCGTCCGCTGCCGCATCGATACGCCCATCGAGATTGACTACTACCAGCACGGCGGAATCTTGCCGTATGTGTTGCGCCAGTTGGTTGCGAAGGCGTAGTGATAGGAACGCCGAGCACCGTCTTGGCCTGAACATAGAACTGAAACTTGCCGGGACGGTGCCCGGCGTTCCGAGAATGAAACCGCAGACCAAACGCGAATACCTTCGCGATCTGGTTGCAGTGAAGAACCAGTGGTCGCGCCCGCTTACGGATGAGGAGAAAGCCCTTGGCTTTCTCGGCTGGCACGAGCGCGGTTACCTGCCGCACTGCGATTTTCCAAATCTTATCCAATTCGTCACCTTGCGTCTCGCCGATTCCATGCCCGTTTCACGTCGTGGCGAATGGGAACACCTTTTGAAGATTGAGGACGACCGGGAGAAACGGACGAAACTGGAGGAGTATCTTGATCGCGGGAGAGGTGAATGTCATTTGCGTGATCCGCGTATTGCCAAGCTTGCCGAGGACGGAATGCTTCACTTTCACAATGAACGCTACGAACTGCTTGCGTGGTGTGTGATGCCCAACCATGTCCATGTGCTCGTTCATGTCTGGCAGTGGCCACTATGGAAGATGGTGCAGAACTGGAAGGTTCGCATCGAGAACCAGAGACGGCGGACATTGTTGTTGGAACGCCGGGCACCGTCGCGGCAAGTTTCAATTGGCGATACCAACGAGCCGAGACGGTGCTCGGCGCTCCAATGGCAGCGCGAATACTGGGATACGTTCATGCGCGGTGCAGCGCAGGAAAAAACGGCCATTCGCTACATCGAGAATAATCCGGTTAAGGCCAAGCTATGTAGCTCAAGGGAACAGTGGCCTTTCAGCAGTGCAAGATTCCGGGATAAATTTCAACGGTTGGTGATTCCGACCGGGATGCCGAGCACTGTCCCGGCTTGAACCGAAAAATGAAACTTGCCGGGACGGTGCCCGGCGCTCCAAACGCTTATGTCTTCGTTGTGTTACAAGGGCCCATTCGCGTATGCTGCGGGCGATGATTCATAAAGTTCATGAGATTGCGGCGGAAGTGATCCGGCAGACCGGCAAGGACAAGCCGGCGGACGCGGCCTTGCGCGAAGTCCTCAAGCAGATCAAAGACCTCGCGCCGTTCGACGCGACGGAAATCGCCAGGACCGTTTTCATCTATTACCGCTGGCACGTCTGGCTGCGCGACGAACGCGGCGTGGAATCCAAGATGCGCCTCGCCCTGCGGCTGGATGAACGCTTTCGTGTGAATGAATCAAACATTCCGCTGGCCGAACTGCGCGCCAAAGCCGTGCCCGCCTGGACCGCGGAACAAATGGACGTGAGCGATGAGTGGCTGCTTTCGTTGCAACGGCAACCGAAACTGTGGCTGCGCGCCAAACGTGGAACGGCGGAGTCGATCGCAGAAAAATTATTTGGCGCGGAAGCCAGCCCGGTTTCGCCGGATGCCTTGATGTTCCGTGGCGAAACGGATCTGTTCAAGACGCCGGAATTTCACGCGGGTGAATTTGAGATTCAGGACATCGCGTCGCAGATGGTGGGCTTGCTGTGCGATCCCAAGCCGGGCGAGACGTGGTGGGACACCTGCGCGGGCGAGGGCGGCAAAACACTGCACCTGTCCGATCTGATGCAGAACAAGGGGCTGATCTGGGCGAGCGACCGCGCGGAATGGCGTTTGACGAAACTCAAGCGGCGCACCGGCCGGGCCAAGGCGTTCAATTACCGGTCGGTGTTCTGGGACGGCGGCGCGAAGCTGCCGACGAAAACCAAATTCGACGGCGTGCTCGTAGACGCGCCGTGCAGCGGCATCGGCACCTGGCAACGCAATCCCCAAGCACGCTGGACCACGACGGTGGATGATGTGCGTGAGCTTTCGGAAATCCAGAAGAAACTACTCACGAACGTCGCGCCGAGTGTGAAGCCGGGCGGCAAACTGATTTTCTCCGTCTGCACGTTGACGCGCGCGGAAACGACGGAGGTGATGGACGATTTCAACGCAAAGTTCGCGGCAGAATTTGAACCGATGGCGCTGCCGGACATTTCAGGAAGTCAGAGCCTCCTCACGTCGGCTGCTACGAAAACAATCTGGCCGCAGGACTTGGGCGGGAACGGGATGTTTATCGCCGGCTGGCGGCGGAAGAAGGCGTAGCGGCTCCTCGGCAGAGAGCCGCAATTCAATTTTAGTCACCGGCGACTTGCCGACGCGCCGCTACTTCGCCGCTTCCAGAATCTTTCCGAGCATTTTACGGATGTTTTCGTTGTGCTGTTGTGAGGCCAAGCCGAAGGTGTGGATGATGTCGAACAGGAACGCAGCGTCCGCCGGACTGAAATCGTAGTAAACCATTTCTTTGGATTTGGCCGGCCCGGGTTTTCACGGTGAACCACGTCGCCATTGGTGAAAATGATGACTTGTTTGTAATCGGCATCCGCGCATGACCCGCGCAACCCCAACCTCAGAAAAGCCTGGCAGATGACCTTGATCTTCCGCATCGCGAGAAATGGCTTGCCGGTTTGCCCCACGCAATTCGACCTGCAATTTTAAATTGCATCGAGCCATCGTAGCGGCGGTCGGCAGACCGCCACATTTTCAAATTTCTTACAAATGCGGATCTCTGCCGGGAGCCGCTACAATTTTAGATTCCACGCATCGGTCGAATATTTTTGCTGGGCGAGCTGTTGGGTCTCAGTTTCCGGGAATTTCTGTAATTCATCGGTCGCGTTCCAGGCTTTTTGCAGCGCGGCTTTGACCAGGTCGGCGGGCAGCTTCAGGTTCGTCAGGAAATCATCGTGACTGCGACAGGCGCGGTAGCCGGGCTGGAGCGACGGCATCCGCAAAAATTCGCGGATGAGTGTGATATCGGCGTTCAGCAGGAAGCAACCGTGAAAGAGCAGGAAGTTTTTTTTGCGGCGTTGCGAGTTGCCGCTGAATTTGTTGAGAGTTGAGAGTTGAGAGTTGAGGGCCAAGTCAGTGTGTCCGCAGATGGTGATTTCGGGTCTGGGATCCGGGGTCTGGGGTCTGGGGAGGACGGTTTCAATCGCCGCGCGGTTCCGCTCCATGATGAACTGGTTGGCCGAGGTGATGTTGCGCAGCGGACCGTCGTCGGTGATGCGCAAAATGAGCGCATAGTTCAAACAGCCATGACCTTGCAACACCGTGCCGCCGCCCGAGCAGCGCCGGTAAACCGGGATGCCGCGCTTTTGACAGGCTTCGACATTCACCTCGGTCGCGACTTTGTTCGCGTAGCCGACGACGACAAAGGTCTCGCGCGGCTCCCAGAACAGCAGGGTTTCCTCGCCTTGGCCGCTTTCGCACCAGTCCAGCAGCGCCTCATCGCCGGCGAGCTGCGCGGCCGGGGCGGGGAGGTTGAGATTGAACCATTTCATGTTAGAGTAATTTCGCTGGCGTCGGGTGGCTGAATTCGGTTTAATGGACGAGCGCAATTTCTGCGCAGGCGACACGAATTTACTCAAGTGAAAGCATCTAAAAAAGACATTTACAGTTCCCGCAACGGTGGTGTTGCCACGCATGGCGGCAATGGCGACAAGGTGTCGGAATCCTTGCAATCGGTTTTTGAACTGTCGCTGCAAAGCCAGGGACCGGAGCGCACGGCGCAACTGCTCGAAAAGCTCGCCGACCAATTGCGCACCACGCCGCGCCCGTCTTCCGGCCCGACCACGGCTTACGTCAACACCATCCCGCCAGATCAACAGGCGGCGTTTCCTGGCGACCGCGACATCGAACGCCGGATCAAGAGTCTCATCCGTTGGAACGCGATGGCGATGGTGGTGAAAGCGAATTCCACGACCAACGTCGGCGGGCATATCGCATCGTTCGCGTCATCGGCGACGCTTTACGAAGTCGCGCAGAATCATTTTTTCCGCGGAGCGACCGAGGATTTCCCCGGTGACATCGTTTATTTCCAGGGTCACGCTGCGCCCGGCATGTATGCGCGAGCTTATCTCGAGGGCCGCATCAGCGACAAGCAACTGCAAAATTTCCGGCAGGAACTCGCCGAGGGCGGCGGGCTGTCGTCGTATCCGCATCCGTATCTGATGCCGGAATTCTGGCAGTTTCCGACGGTCTCGATGGGACTCGGCCCGATCATGTCGTTGTATCAGGCGCGGTTCAACCGCTACCTGCAGGCGCGTGGTCTCGTGAACTGGAAGGAAGAGCCAAAGGTCTGGGCGTTCCTTGGCGACGGTGAATCGGACGAACCCGAATCACTCGGCGCAATCACGCTCGCGGCGCGCGAAAATCTCGACAACATCATCTGGGTGGTGAACTGCAATCTGCAACGGCTCGACGGGCCGGTGCGCGGCAATGGGAAAATCATCCAGGAACTCGAGGGGCTTTTCCACGGCGCGGGCTGGAACGTCATCAAAGTCATCTGGGGCACCGAATGGGACGACATCATCAAGCGCGACAAGACCGGACTGCTGCTCAAGCGCATGGACGAATGCGTGGATGGTGATTACCAGAAATACATCGTCGAACCGGGCAGTTACACACGGCATCATTTCTTCGGGAAATATCCGGAACTGCTCGAACTGGTCACCCATCTGAGCGATGAGCAAATCTCCAAACTGCTGCGCGGCGGTCACGACGTCCGCAAGATGTATGCGGCCTACAAATCTGCGATGGAACACAAGGGCCAGCCGACGGTCGTGCTCGCCAAGACGGTGAAAGGCTATGGCCTCGGCGAAGCCGGCGAAGGCAAAAACATTTCGCACCAGCAGAAAAAAATGAACGAGAAGGAACTCCGCGAGTTCCGCGCGCGCTTCGACATCCCGCTCACCGACGATGTCATCGCCGACATGCCGTTTTATCGACCGCCCGCCGACAGCCCGGAGATGAAATATCTTCTGGGCCAGCGCAAGAAGCTCGGCGGATTTGTGCCCGCGCGCATCGTCAAACCGGCCAAGCTGGACGTGCCGACGATGGATTATTTCGTGGAATTTTTCAAAGCTTCACGAACGGAAATCTCGACGACGACCGCGTTTGGAGCATTGCTGAGAGTTTTGCTGAGGCATAAGGGAATAAATAAAAATCTCGTGCCGATCATTCCCGATGAAGCGCGCACGTTCGGTTTGGACGTGCTGTTCCGGGAGATTGGAATTTATTCCTCCAAGGGCCAGCTTTACTCCCCGGTGGACAGCCAGACGCTTTCATATTATCACGAGGCCAAGGACGGTCAGATTTTGGAAGAAGGCATCAGTGAAGCGGGTTCGATGGCATCGTTCATTGCCGCGGGCACCAGCTACGCCACTCACGGCGTGCCAATGGTTCCGTTTTACATTTACTATTCGATGTTCGGCCCGCAGCGCGTTGGCGATCTGTTCTGGCTGGCCGGCGACATCCGGGCAAAGGGCTTTTTGCTCGGGGCGACTTCCGGCCGCACGACGCTCAATGGCGAAGGCCTGCAACATCAGGACGGCCACAGTCTGCTGCATGCGAGCACGATTCCAACGTGTCTGCCTTACGATCCGGCGTTCAGTTATGAACTCGCGGTCATCGTCGCCGATGGACTGCGCCGGATGTATGTCGAGAACGAGGACATTTTTTATTACCTTGCCGTCTATAACGAAAATCATTTGATGCCCGAGATGCCCGCCGGCTGCGAAGACGGCATCTTAAAGGGCTTGTATAAATTCAAGCCCGGCGTTGCGGACAAAAAAATCAAGGCTCACCTATTCGGCAGCGGTTCCATCATGCAGTCGGCCTTGAAGGCGCAGGATATTCTCGCCGAAAAATACGGTGTGAGCGCCGATGTCTGGAGCGCGACGAGCTACAAACTGCTCCGCAGTGATGCACTCCGTTGCCAGCGCTGGAACATGCTGCATCCGACACAGACGCCGCAGAAATCTTACGTCGAGACTTTGCTGGCGAAAGAGCAGGGGGCCTTCGTGGCGGTCTCGGACAACATCCGCACGGTGCCGGACCAGATTGCGCCGTGGGTTCCTGGTGGATTGTTCACGCTCGGCACCGACGGATTCGGCCGCAGCGACACGCGGACGCGGTTGCGCCGGTTTTTCGGGGTGGATGTCGAATCCACCGTCATCGGCACGCTCTACGCTTTGGCGGAAAAAGGCCAGATCGGGCGCGAAGTCGTGGAGCAGGCGATTAAGGACCTGGGGGTTGATCCTGAGCAACTCCAGCCGCAACTTGTCTGATTCATTTTTTTCAAAAAGCCGGGCCATGAAAGTGGTCCGGCTTTTTTGCGGGCTGGATGGTTTGACCGATTGCTTCACCCATCCGCGATTGGGTGCATCCGCACACCGCCCGGCGGAGCGCGACCGGTCCCCGGTCGCAGCGGGTGGAAAGCACCGAACGGGTTGGGAAATCAGGACGCTGGCTTGCCGGCGCGACCGCTGCGGGCGGGGGGACCGCCCGTGCTCCGGGGCAGGGCCCGGATGCGTCCGGCCGCGATTCATTTCACGATTATTTCCTTGATAAGTTCGTTCCGGCCAATGAATTTAAGGGCAGATAATTTCCACATTGAACCAAAGGAATGCGCCATGATTAAAATTCTCCTCAACCCCGGTCGTCATCTCCAAAAAGTCCTGAGCATGATTTTGCTCGGGGCCATCGCCGCCGGCTGTTCCCCGGACAAGCCAGCGCCCTCGGCGGAGACCCCGGCGGACACGGGAAAGGTCACCATTCGCGGCTCCAACACGATTGGTGAAGAACTGGCACCGCAGTTGATCGCCGAATATAAGAAGGATCACCCGGCAGCCGCATTCGATCTGGAGGCCAAGGGGACTTCGTATGGCATGGGCGCATTGATGGGTGGTTACTGCGACATCGCCGGAGCGTCTCGGCTGCCGACCAAGGAGGAATTGGAAGTGGCCCAGTTTCGCAATGTCGAGTTCAACGATTACGTCATCGGCTCTTATGCCGTGGCGATTGTGGTCAATGCCGGCAACCCGGTGACCAACCTGACGCGCGAGCAGGTGCGGGATCTGTTCACCGGGACGATTCAAAACTGGAAAGAGGTGGGCGGGGCGGATGCGCCGGTTCATTTGTATGTGCGTGATCCAATGTCCGGGACCTATATGGGTTTCAAGGAACTGGCGATGGAAAATAAACCTTACACACCGGACCCAAAAATGTTGAACCTGTCCACCAACTACGTCGTCATCGCACAATCGGTGGCCGCGGATCCAAACGGCATCGGTTATACTGGAATAAATCCGGCCAAAGATGCCGGCGCCAAGGTGGTTTCCATCGGCGGGGTGCAACCGGATGCCACTACGGTGAACAAAGGGCAGTACCCTTACACCCGCTCCTTGCACCTCTACACCAGCAAAGGAAAGGAAACCCCGGCCACGACCGACTTTATCCAGTTCATTCTTTCGGCTCGCGGTCAGGAAATCGTCGCCCGTCTGGGCGACGTGCCGCATCCTTGATTAGATTAATTTGTTCGCAGAGAAAAGCCAGGCCCTGAAAAGGGTCCGGCTTTTTTTGCCGGGCGGTCACAAATTCTAAATCCGAACTCCGAAGTTGGATTTCCAAACCGTCGGAGTGCGCCCGTCCCCGGGCGCAGCAACATGACATTTGCCAAGCCGTTTAAAATTTCCCGCCACCATGTGCTCGAATATTGCTGCGCCCGAGACGGGCGCGCTCCAACGGCGGACGATCCGCCGCGCCGGCCCGGCTGCTTCGGAATTCGGGCTAAATCCAAGATTGATCAGGCCGCTGCGGGGAGCTGCACATCGTCGCTCAATTTTTTCCCCGCATCCGGATCCACCCATTTGATCAACGCGACAAAATTGAACGGCAGCGCATTGCCGGGATTCGCCTTGAGCATGCTCTTCAGGCTGTTCACCACTTTTTGGTAGGTGGCCGCATATTTCTCGTGGGTGAGCCGGATGGCATAGGTTTCCATGACGTTCCGGGCGATTTCGTCGGTCGAGCCGTCGGGGAGATAGGGGATCTGGCAGAACGTTTTGATCAACGTGATCACGTCCGCCTCGATCAAAACCATCCAGCTCTGTTTCAATTCGTCCGCGTCGTATTTGCGGTGCAGGCGGTCGCGGATGGCGGTCGCGATGACCGCCGGATCGGCCCGCTTCGAAATCAGCTCCTTGATGTTTTCCCAGGCAATCTGTTTTTCCATTTCCGGCGGGATGGACGTCAGCGCTTTGGCTTCCAAATCCATGCCGGTCAGGCCGAGTTCGGTTTGCAACGCCTTGGCCAGCGCCTCCCCTTCCGCCCGGGGCAGGCGATCCGTGGTCTTGACGCTCTGCACGAACAATTTCTGCATCTCCGGCCGGATCAACCGCAGGATCACGGCGAGCGCGGTGGCGGCCTTTTGGGCGGGAATGAGATGCTTGATGAATTCCTGCATCAGCGGGCCCGGCTGCGGCGGGTTTTCCATCCGGAACCGGAGCACATACTTCAAGGTGGTCGCCAGCCCGCCGCTTTTCCCGATGTTATTCACCACCATCTGGCGATGATCCTGGTTGATGATGAAGGCCAGCAGACGCTCGGTTGGCGCGATCAATTTCTCATCCAGTCCGGAGGAACCGGTCACCACCATCTGCTCCACCAGGACCGGCAGGAGCTGGGCATACAGACTTTCCGACGCTTCCGTGTTCCGGTTTTTGTAATAGTGCAGCAGCTCCAGGATGAACGAGAGCCGGGCGAAGGCCCGTTTCTGCGCCCGGGCCGTTTCCGTGGCGCCCTTGCTTTGCTGGACTTTTTTATGAAGGCTGGTCAAGGCCTCCCGTTTGTCGGGGATCACTGCCGGATGTTGCTGCAGCAGCGCTTCGAAATCCGGTTTGAACCCGAGCAGGATATCCTCGGTCTTGGGACGCGGATTCAGCTTGGGGTCCGTGGTCAGGTCGTTGAAGAAAATGAGCGCTGCTTCGCCGAATTCCTGATGATCCGTTCCCGTGGCAGCTGGCCTTTCACAAAGCAACGATTGGCCCGGACCATGCGCGGCGTAAAAAATAATTCCGGATCCGTGATGAGCGCGGTCAGCGTGTCTGGATCGAAGGGCAAGTCCAGCGCGAGCAGTTCCTCCACCGCCGGCTTCACGGCCGCCGCCAGTTCCTGCTGGGTCTGCTCGAACAATTTCAGCGAGGCCGGCTGGGGCAGGTTTTCATCGGCCTTGCCCTTGATCAACGTGGTGAGGATTTCGCCGACCTGGGAATTATGCTCCACCAGTTTGGCGACGGTGAATCCGATGTCGTTGATCGGCAGTTTGCTCACCAGTCCGGCCAGGATGAGCACCAGGTCGCTGTGTGACTTCTGCCGGTGCTCGATCGTGCGTTCGAGCATCAACCGCAGCGCCTTGAGCTCTTTTTCCAGACCCTCCTGGCCGGCTTCCAAAATGGCCAGCTTGGATCGCAGATCCATTTCGATTGCGCCCGCAGAAGCGGGAGCACCTGCGGCGGCCGGCGGATGTTCGGTCAGAATCATGCGCGCATCTTCCACAATTGCCGGATTTCTGGCCAATCTTTTTTAGCCAATGGTGGGGTTTAAAATCCGGCTGATGACGCCAGGCACGAATGATCGTCAACCACTGGCGGGAGTGGACGGGAATCTCCCAACGCCTCAAATCACGAATGGCGTGGGCGAAAGTCCAACCTGTTTTCACGAGGAAAGCCGATGACATTGCAGCCTACATCGACATTAGGTAATTAAGCTGACGGGTCATAATACTGATCTCGATCTCGTATTAAAAATCCGAAGTCTCGACAGACAAATCAACAGTGAAAACACAAGCACCGCGAATAAATATGCGCTTGGATGTTCTCATGGTGCTCTAGTCAACGACCCAGCGACCCGGCGCACGGGACGCTACGATTGAAACCGCGACGCTCCCGCCGGGTCCGCAGCGCAGGAGGAGACGGCCTCATTTGCTGCGTTTTTCAGTGACTGTTTTGCCACTTTCTGTTCGGCAAATATACATATTATCATTCAGTGTAATTACCTTATCGCGTGTAATTTTCCCGAGGGGAACTTGTTCTGAATTGGATTTCGTGACTGTTTCTATTAAATATCCATCTTTCACTTGCCATGTAGCACTATCTTCAAGTTCCTCCTTGTGTTCGCCAACCGTGAAAGTTGCTTTCGTAGCCACACTATTGTTTGCAAGTATCTTTTCAGTTACTACGAGAGAATTTCCGTTTGATAAATGATTGTTCACCAACCAAGTCCCAACTATTTTCTGGCGGATTTCATCATCAGTAAGGTGATGCTGCGGTTCAGAAGCCGACCACGCAAATGGCAAACCGACTGAAATTAGGCTCAATAAGATAGTTAGATATTTTGTTTTCATAGATTGGTTCTTGTTAGGCGGCAAGCTTGCATCATCCATATCAACTTTTCGCGCGCCTATTGCGCATCCAACCGAGGAGAGCGCATATCACACCAGCGACGAATAATATTGTGAGACCGTCAGTAGCAATTACAAATAAAATCCCTCGCAATGAACTGGGCTGCATAGCTACGACTGCGCTGGCGAGTGGTTGTCGGCCAAACAAGCCAAGGACAATGAATAGTATGCCAATCGGCACGAGTTTGGATTTCGGTGTCGGTGATGTCGGTTCGGGGGTTGTCATAAAGTATGAATGCCGCCTAAAATTGTTATTATGCCGAGCCGCATGCACGATACCATGCACAGTTGACTCTTCTAACTGCCGCCATTTTCATAGGCTTATGAAAGCTGATTGGCGGATTTCTCTCAAGAATTATTCCCGAGGGAAAATTATTTCAACGAAGCCATATCAATCATGCCGTCGCGCTTCAACCGGGCGAGATCGGCATTGATGTCGGGCTGCGCGGCCACTGGTCACGGCGTTGAAATGCGAACGGTGCGAGCGGTGAGGTTTGAGTCCGGGCGGCAAAAGCTCTGGCGTCATAGGTGGGCTTTGCAGTGAGCACAGGTGCGGAATTGTGCCACGGCCAAAGAGCATCACCGGGAGCGAAACCTTTGCTGGCGAGCGGTTTTAAACAATTACCGTGCGATTTAACTGGTTTAATTGCAAGATTCCGGGAATCATGAGTAATGAGGAAAATTATGAGCAAGCCCGCCAGCCAATCTAAAACCGCGCCCAGGAAGTCTGTTGCCAATGGCGCGACCAAAAAATCTGTGGTCAAAGCGGCATCCAATGGCGCGCTCAAAAAACCGGCAACCAATGGCAATGGCGTCGCCAAGTCTCGTCTGCCAATGCCGCCGCTGGAAGCCGGACAAATCTGGCAGATGAAGGAATTGAATCTGCAGGTCGGGCTCGTCGGCAAATTGCTCGTGCATTACAAACTCGCCAAGCCCGACGCGGTCCGCATTGCGAATTCCGTCGGTGGCCGTTCGACGGTGGAAAAATATCTCAAAACGAACAAGGCCGTGCTGATTCGGGTGGACAAGGTGGCGGCGGCCAAAGCCAATAAAGTTTAGTCCGCCTCCGGGTGGCTCTGCGGATGAAAATTGGGAGCGTCGAGCCTTGCTTGGCGCTCCTTTCATTTATGTGCATCGGGATCGTGCGCAGTTCCGCCTCCAAAAACGGCGAACGAATCCAACGCGAACGATTCAGGAAACGGATTGCTCTGATTGCTCTTCAACCGGCTTTTCCTCGCCAGGAGTCGCGTTCTCTTCGGGTTTGGGTAGTTCGGTTTCGATGAGCTCTTGGAGTTCTTCTCCGTAGAGCAGCTGAAGCGGGGCGGACTTGACAAAGAGTTTGGTGCTTTCATCAGGAACGCCGGTGCTGACGATCACCGCCAGATCGGCCTTGGCCATTTTCCGGTTTTCATTGGTGGTTTGGGCGTGGAACAGGTCGATGGTGGGTTCTTTCCAGCGGCTGGTTTCAAACACGAAAGTGCGGCCCTCCTTGACGGTGCGCACGCCGAACCCCATTTCAATTTCCTGGTCGTGTAGCGGCTCGGATTTGAATCCGTATTTCTGCTGGATACGATCAAGGGTTTGGTTGAGTTGGACTGTGGGGATGTTGTCGGCCCAGTGAGGCGAATCGTCCGCGCTTTCCACCCGGTTTTTTTTGAGCCGTCGGGTTTCCAAGCCGGCGAGGGCCATGGTGGTGGCGAAGAAGCCTCCTTGGGCGTTCACTGCCAGCTTGCCGCAGCTGGCCCAGTTGATGAGGGCAATGCTGTAAAGAGTGATCCAGCCGGCAAAGCCAAGTCCGAGGAGTTGCCAGGATTTGACCTGGGTGAGAAGGGGCGCTGAATTGGTCGCACGCATAATTCCACCTTTGACATAGCAGGTTTTCTGCCACCGGCTCATCCGGGTTTTTAACCGCTGTTTGCGACAAGAAATTTCCCAGATTGAGACCTCGGCAAAAGAATAGGAGCGACGCCTCGTCGCTTGCGCGACGGCTTGAAATCGTTGAAAAGACACAGGTTCTCGGCGACGAGGGCGTTGCCGCCACGCGTTTTGCAGAGGTCTCAGATTATGAGATTTCGGGTAATGGGCGGCGGCGGCTGGCCATTATCGTGTCTCGATACTATTCTGCGGCCCGGTTGCGGCTGTCCCGATTTTGGTGGCGACGGAGCAAATTTCCGGCGGCAGACCGTCTGGTAATTCGCGCTTCTGTGGTTCCTGACAGTCCGGACCGGGCAAATTTTCTTTAGTTCAATGGCTTTGCGACTATGCTGCGGCATCCGGTGCCCCGCCGGATTGATTGATGCATCCGATGAAATACGAATTAACACCCCATGCCAGGCAGGGTTTGTTCGCTTTCATTGCCGTGCTGGCGCTCACCGGCGGCATTGAAGGTTGGATGGGTCGTTCACTGCTCGGACCGGACGGCCGGCTCGGGGTTTGGGACGGGAACATTTGGAGCAGTGAGAATTCGCAACGCCTCGCGGACCCGTATTCTTTCTCGCATCTCGTGCACGGGATTTTATTTTACGCCGGACTGTGGCTGGTGGCGCGCCAGATTCCCGTCCGCCATCGGCTGTTGATCGCGCTGTTGCTGGAGGCGGGCTGGGAAATCCTCGAAAATTCGCCGCTCATCATCAATCGCTACCGCGAGGCCACCATCGCGCTCGGTTACGTGGGCGATAGTGTGCTGAATTCCTTAAGCGACGTCCTGATGATGACCCTTGGTTTTCTATTCGCCTGGCGCATGAAACCGTGGATCACGGTGACCGCCATCGTCATCATGGAAGTGAGCTGCGCCATTTGTGTTCGCGATAACCTGACCCTTAATGTCATCATGCTGGTTCACCCGTTCGACGCGATCAAACACTGGCAGATGGCGGGTGCGCCTGCCGGTTAAATTTACTTTTCTTCAAACCCATTGCCAGTATTGTTCGCTCCGGACAATTCTTGACGACATGAAAAGATTTTCCCCAAGCATCTATCTTTGCGCCGGACTGGCGCTTGCGCTGCTGTCATGCGCGCCCAAGCACGTCGCCAATCCGCAAAACCGGTTGAAGTGGAATCTGTCCGCCTTGACGAACGATTACCATGCCGTTGGCCGGAACAATTTGAAGTGGGACAAGGATGCCGAGGAAGCATTGACGCAATTCGCCCGCATCAACGCCGCCCCAAATGATGACCTGGAAGTGCGCCGTGATCTGGCGGGCAGTCTGGCGGATAGCGCCGTCAAGGCCGGCTGTGACGATCCGATGATCAAGTTCTTGCAGTGCCGCTACGCCGAAACGACCCGGAAGTTTCCGGAACGGCAGGAACAATATCGTGCGGTGGCCCGGGACCTGGAGGCCAGCGGCTACGCGCCGTTGTGGAAATTTTATGCCAACGCCGATGCCGCCGGAATCCTCTGGCAGCAGCGCGCCACGAATCTCTGGCCGGAAGTTCGGCAAACCCGTGCACTGGCGGTCAATGATTTGAACCAGGCTTTGTCTGACCCGACACTGCCGATGGAGGAAGCGTGTCAGGCTGCCGAGACCCTGTTCCAGTTGCTCTCACGCAACACCCGCGAATTGACCAATGCCTACAACACGATTGAAACGACGCTGTTCAAAAACGGAGCGAAGTCCGCAGCGGCGTATGTGATCAAGGCGGACTTTTATTTACTCTATGCTTGGCGCGCCCGCGGCAATGGCAACGCGGACCAGGTGACGGAGGAAGGCTGGCGTCTCTTTAAGGAGCGGTTGGCCGAGTCGGAAAAAGCGCTGAACAAGGCGTGGTCGCTGGATCCGAACAGTGCACAAATCCCCGTGCTCATGATGTCAGTTGCCCTCGGGCAACAAAAGCCGCGCCCGGAGATGGAACGTTGGTTTCAGCGCGCAATGGAGCTGGAACCGGACAATTATCAGGCGTGTCGTAGCAAGCTGCATTTTCTCCTGCCGCAATGGTATGGATCGCGTGACGAGATGGTGGCGTTCGGCCGCAAATGCGTGGCCTCCACCAATTGGGGCGGGCATGTGCCGTTGACGTTGGTGGACGCGCACAGTGAGTTTTCCCGGACGCTACCCGACGCCGACACGCGACACGCTTACTGGCGGTTGCCCGACGTCTGGCCGGATATCAGGGACGGATACGAAAAATTTGCCCAGGCAAATCCCAACGCAACTGATTTCCGCTATCCGTATGCTGCCTATGCGTTCCGCTGCGGCCAATGGCAGGATTTCAATGAACAGATCAAGCTCATCCGGCAGAACGATGGCGTAGTGAATTACCGTTACTTTGGCGGCAAGGACGCCTTTGATAAAATGACCGAGTTCGCCGCGCATCCAGTCGTCGCCGATCCTGATCCTTGAAAGAACAGCCGGCGAATCTTCTCCGCCTCGATTGCTTTCCGCTGTTTGCTAAAACCTCCGGGCACGGCACATTCAGCACATGAGAGAAGCCAAGCCGCCGTCCGCCGGGGATTTTTCCATCGTCACTCGTTGAGCATCGGCGCAATTGGACTGCTCGCATTGTGGATCCTTTGCTACTGCTGCGTCGATCCGGCCACGCATCTCGGTTCATTCTTCGGCAACGCGATTGCCGACTGGAGCGGCTCGGTGATCATCATTCTCGGCACGAAGTATCTGCTGGAATTCCATTCTGCCGAAAGCCGCCGCGTGAAAGGGCGTTTGACCAATCCGGTGCTGGATTTTCTGTGGCGCCATTCGCTGCTGCTCTTCATCCTCGTGACCGGAATCGGCTGGGCGATCCTGTTCTGGAAAATGGACGCGCACAGCAAATGGGGCGAGGTGGTGGGCAACATCGTCTCAGAATGGGTGCAGATGGGCGGGCTGGTGTTCCTGACGAAGCGGCTGATTGAACGCGGCTCCAAGGAAAGCCGGTGAAGACGTCAGCAAACCTTTGATGAAATGGCCCGGTTTGCAATGCCAGCAACGGTCCTTGAATTCTCGCCATTAGGCCACGCGACAATGCTTGGATTATTCCTGACATTTGGCGAATCTTCTGGTGTCGTTTAACTAATGGTTGATCCGATGAAAGAGCCAGCCAAAATATCCGCCAGAGAGGTGACCAGCCCCGCCGTTTATTTTAATCGCCGGAACTTCATCCGTACGGGAATCCTGGCAGCCAGCGCCGTCGCCACCGGCATGGTTTACCGGCGGCTCAATCATGTGGCCACGGGCGAGATTAAAACTGCGCGCATCGAAGGATTGACCACGGCGGCGACGAATGATGTCAACGGCTTCCGGGTCGCCGAGCCGGAAACCTCGCTCCAGGACATCACGAACTACAATAATTTCTACGAGTTCTCCACCGACAAGGAAGGTGTCGCTTCGGCGGCTGCCAATTTTGAAACCAAAGGCTGGCAGATGTCCGTCGAAGGTTTGGTGCGGAAACCCAAAATCTTCGGCCTCGACGAAATTCTTAAAATCAGTCCGCCAGAGGAGCGCATCTACCGCATGCGCTGCGTCGAGGGCTGGTCCATGGTCATTCCTTGGGCTGGCTTTTCGCTGTCCAAACTGCTCGCGGTGGTAGCCGGC
>Ga0247670_1000025_pt1 | contig 50393 bp, 47 predicted proteins | sample CNK11_metaG_FD_183042 | JGI IMG/M metagenome (GOLD analysis project Ga0247670, IMG submission 183042) | Soil microbial communities from Purdue University Martell Research Forest, Indiana, United States - CNK11 | ecosystem: Environmental > Terrestrial > Soil > Temperate forest > Bulk soil...
GGGGTGTCGACCGATCGCACCCGGGGGCGCCGCTGCTGCCGGAGCAGCAGGCGTGGGCGACACCCCGCCATACATCTGCTGCGTGGTCAGCGGCGTGGGACCACTGGCGGCAGGTTGGCCCAGGAACCGCTGGAAGAACGGAACAGGCGCTGGCCCTGGCGGGGTCCCGGGCGCAGGCGGTCCACCGCCGCTGCCAAAGATCTCGCTCGTCGAGCGATAAGCCGGTCCTGGCGCTGGTTGGTTCGCAACCGGCGCGCCCTGAGACGGGGCTTGTGGTCCCGGCGCGGTTTGCGACCCGACCCGCGGCCCTGGCTCCAGGTTGAACGCGGTGGGCGCCCCCGGGTCGTTCGGGTTGCCCTCGCCCTTGAGACCCACCCAGAGATGCGGGGTTGTGGTGCCCTTGCCGTCATAGCTGGGTGACACAGACAACCGTGGATCGGTCACCCTGCCCCCGGCCGTTGAGACGACACCGCCTGCGTTCCGTAGTGCGTCAACCTGGGTGGCTGACGGCAGATCGCCGCTCTGCTGGAGAGCCTGCACCGCCATGCGATGCGCGGCGCCCGGATCGCCACGAGCCGCTGTCATGAACCGTGTCTGCAATGCCTGGATCTTGGCTTGCGCCGCGGGAGAGAACACCACCGGGGCGGTGACATAGCCCGGACTGGTCAGACTGCCTTTTTGCGGCTGCGGGTAGATCTCCTGATCGATGCCATGCTGCTGGGCGTTCTGCTGGAAGCTCTCGTTGGCCGTCATCGGCGTCTTCGGCGCCATCGTGCCGTAGGGTATCCAACCCTTCGCCGCCGCGTCGTCAGTCCTCATGGTCCTGGCGTGGGTCGGGTCAGGATCTTGCGGATCAACAAACGTGCCATAAGCACCGCCGTGGGTTTCTTTGATGTCCGCAGTCCCCGACTGGTAAGACGTTGGCTGATTGGGTCCTGGCGTGACTGCCGCGGACAACGTCGTGTTGACGGGACCATTCGGGCCGTTCACCACAACCGGGCCACCGCGCTGCGTGGCAATACCCTGGTTCCACTCCTGCATCCCAGGTTTCAGATCCATCCGCCGCACCGGAATAGGCGGTCCGTTCGGGTCAGCCGGGTTGACCGTCTGGACGATCGCCTCGTTGAACTGCCGTGCGTTCTCGCCGGTGACCATGCCCTGCTTTTTCAGCTCAGTCGCGTTGGTCATCCCGGTGGTGGTGATCTGGGTCCGGCTGGCAGTGTCCTGATTGATGATCGATGGCTCGGCCGCGCCCATCATGTGATGGTAGGTGTTCTCGTCGATCCTGCCGGTGTCATAGGCACTGCTGATCATGGACCGCCATTCCAGCAGGGCCTGGTTGGCCTCATGACCCGCACCGACAGCCAGCGCCACATACTGCGCCGCCGTGATCATCGGCTTGGCCGGCGAGCCATCGGCGTTGGCGGGACCAGAGGTCTTACGGCCGCCACCCGGAGGCGTAATGCTGCCCGGGTGGAAGATGCCGGAGGTCGTGTCGTTGTTCGGCACGCTGCCGTCCGATGCGGTGGCGTTGGACGCCGGGGGCGCACCCGCGCCCGGAGCCGGTGAAGACGTAGGCGGCGGCGTGCCCTGGTCCAACCGCATGGTGCCGCCGCCTGCGGGAGCCACCGCGCCGCCGCCCTGGGCGAACAGGCTGCTCAGACCCCCGGGGGCCATGTTGGCCCCGACCTGACCCGCCACGATCGGGGCGGGTGCCGCGGGGGGTGCCGCGGGTGCCGGCGCGGGCGCGGGACCACCGCCACCTGCACCTGCCGCGACCGTCGTGCCGAGAGACGGCGGTGCCGCAGCTGGCGGTGCTTGCGCGGGCACATAGGACCCCGGCGGCTGCATGATGGGCGGCATGTTCGGGCCTTCCGGCGACGGCGCGTAGCTCGTCACCGGCTGCGTCAGGGTCGTTGCCGCCTGGTCCAGTCCCTGCTGGTGCGCCATCTGGTTGCGGACCTGAGAGGACTGCAGCTGCTTGTATCGCTGCTCGGCGCCATAATAGCCCGCCTGGGCGACCCGCGACGGGTCCGGAAACAGACCGCCGAAGATCGACCCGAGGCCCTGGTCCCACGCCGCATTGCCGGTGTTGATCGAGGGACCGCCGCTGGTGGATGTGGGCATGTTAGATCACCTTGTTGTCGGCCACGGTCGGCACGTCAGGCGCCCCCTGGCAGCAGGCCCTTGCCGTAGCCCCCGAAATAGCCCGCACCGTAGAGACCCAGGTTGCCGATCCCCGAGACGATGCCGCCCAGGCTCTGCCGGTAGGCGGCATCCTGCTTTTCCTGCGCCGCCTTGTTCGCCGCCAGGGTGTTGGCGTCGCTCTGCCCCAGGTTGGCGATGTCGATGGCGTTGCCGTAGCTCAACCCGGCGGCATCCAGGGCGTTCTGGCCGCGGGAGGCGATCAGGTCCAGCTGGGTCTGCCCCTCGCCCGTGGCGGCTTGGTAGGCCACCTGGGAGGGCAGCAGACGGGTGTTGCTGCCGGTCCGCAGCAGGTATTCCGCGGTCTGCGCCGGCATGATGCCAGTCTTGTTGTCCGCAATCGCCAGGTTGACGTCCTGGACGGGCGCGTCATAGGCGCTAAGTTTGCCAATCTTGGCGCCATAGTCCCGGATGTTGGTGGCGGCTTCGGCGGTGCGTCGGGCCGAGGCGGCCCGACTGACCGCGTCGTTGGCCACCGCATTGGTCCCACCGGACGGGTCAGTCGCTTCGGGACCAGCCGGAGCGGCCGGCATGTTGGCCGCCAGCAGGCTCGCCGCCTGGTCCCGCCGCTGCTGCTCGCTCGTCGCCAGGGCCTGCGCATTGGTCCGCTGCAACAGATCCTGCGCCGCCTTGTCCCCGGTCTGGCGCAGCCGGTCCGCCTGGGTGTTCTCAGTGTCCAGCACGTCCTGGTAGGATTTCAGCGCCCCCATCTGGGCCTGGCCGGTCTGCCGGGCGGCAGCCTGCTGGTCCTGGAAGGTCTGCTCCATCGCCGCGGTCTGGCCGGCGGTCTGCGCCAGACTGGCTTGCATGCGCTGGTTGAACGCCTGCTGCTGCGCCTGCGAGGTGGCCAGGTTTTGCTGACTGATCGCGTTGGCCGCCTGCTTCTGGGCGTTGGACGACTGCACCGCACCATAGACCGATGCGCCCGCGCCGAGAGCCGCTGCACCCAGGCTAATGGCGGTGCCTACTGAAATCGGCTCACACATGGCTTGGCCCCTTCATCCTGTGCTGCCTTTGTTTGGGTTGGTCCCGCCGAGACCACCACCACCCCCCGCGTTCCGCTGGTAAGCCCCCAGCGCGATATTGTTCTGCAGCCCGCCCAGATAGCTCCCGGCGCTGCCCAGCACGTTGGCGAAGATGTTGGACAACGGCGACACCGTGGGCACGCCCTGCAGCGATGACGTGACATCGCCGGCGTGGCTGGTGACGCCCGAGATCGCCGACCGTTGGGTGTTCAGCGCCGCGTTGACGGCCTGTTCGGATGACCCGGCGATCGGCGAACCGATGCTCTCCGAGGCGGTAACCTGGCCCAGCAGGTTCTGCTTGGCGGCAGCGACGTTGCCCTTCAGCGTGTTCTCGGCGCCCTGGGCGTTGGCGGTCTGCAGCGCGGTGGCGCGGCCGGCGCTTTCATCGATCAGGCCCTGCTGGTTGACCCCGGCCTGGCTGGAGGAAATACCCTGCCGCGCCAGTTGAAACCCCAGGTTCTTCTCGGCGATATTGCGCTGATAGGTAATGTCGTCCTGCGCCTTGGACATATAATCCTTGGCGTACTGGTTGAAGTAATCCGGGCTGAACTTGCTGAACGCGTCGTTAATCTGTTTGGTGCCCTCGCCCAGCAGGGTGGCGCGCCCGGTATCGTACGCGCTCTGCCGGGTGGCCTGGTCCTGGGCCTGCTTGATCTGCTGGTCGTATTGGGCCTTTTGCTGATCCGCCTGCTGCTGGTTGAACGCCTGCTGCTGATCGGCGATCTTCTGCTGCGCCGCGATCTGCTTGTCGCTCAGATCCTGGCTGGCCATGGTCTGATAGGCCGCCGTCGTGGTGGCGCCCCGATCGACATACTCCTGCGGCACGCCCGCATCAGTCGTTATCCACTGACCCGTGCTGTTGTTGAACATGAACTGCTTGGGCGTGCTGGCACTGCCGCCGCCGCCACCGCCGCCTATGCACAATGCCTTACCCTCCGGCCAGTGGGCTGGGTCAGATCCCAGGTGTAGAGCAGGAAGTCCTCGCGATTGCGGCCGTAGCCCTGCAGCAGGGCCTCGACCTCGCCGCCGATCAACTCGATGAACGCCCGGCCATCGGTGTTCGTCGCCAGCGCGTAGGCTTCCGCGCGGTGGTAGTTCGATCGCTGCAGCGCGGGAATGATGAAATTGCGCGCCCAATGCACGATCGGGCGCAGTGCCTTGCGGTAGTTGTCGGTGCCGAACGCACCGCAGATCACCACGCCGGGGCGCACCGGGACCACGCCGCTGACCGCGACCGGCTCGCTGTCCCAGGACCACACCCGCCACAACGGTCCCGCATTGTGGGTCACGTTGTCGATCAGCGCGTCCTCGTCGTCGTCCCAGCGCAGCGCGAAGATCTCACGCCGGTCACGGTCGCGCAGGTTGCGCACGATATAGGTGATGCCCTCGCGCGTGGCCGCGTGCATGCGGATCATGTGATCCTGCTCGGGTCCGAGGATCGTGACGCTCACTTGGTGACCCCTTCCTGCAGGTTCAGATGCACCGCCGAAAGGGTCGCCGGCCCCGGCGCCTGGTGCGTCATGTGCAGCCCGAAATGCGTGCCGTAGCCGGCAAAGGGTATGCTCATCAGCCCGTAAGTGTTGTCCTGCACCGTGGCGCACAGCTCGAACGCTTCAGTGTTGTTGGGCAGCATGCCGATGCTGATCGACCACTGGCCCTGGCACATCACGTCCATGCTCTTGATCCGCTTGTTCTCGGTCGGGCTGTCGGCGCTCATGTGCGGCGTGCGGACGGTGACAGACGTGCTGTCATATTCGTTGCCCGCGACGCCGCCGTAGAGGTAGATATTGCCGTTGCTGTCATGCACGAACAGCCGGTTGCTGACCAACGCGAAGTTCTTCACCAGAAAACCGGGGTCGAACGTGGACCAGGCGGTAATACTGCCCGCGGGGAAATAAGACAGCACATAGATCGTACTCTCATACGACAGCCAGTAGCGTCCCTGAATTGGCTGCACCACGGCGTCCGACCAGCTGAAATATTCAGGGCGCAGGCGAAGCGCCTCGATCAGCAAAGGATCAATCGCCGAACCGACGTCCGACACGCTGGCGGCCAGGTTGACGTAGAGCGCCTTCAGGCTGCGCACACCGCTGTCGGACAAAAACAGAACGTCGCCGGTGCCGAACTGGACCATCGAACGCGGCGCGGCACAGCCAGTGCGTAGCAGTTGTGCCAGCGTGTCGTTGCTCGGATCGGGATCGAGCGTCCACAGCTGGGTCTGCAACCGCGCGGCCACCGCCATCTGGTTGTAATAGACTTCCATGGCGACCAAACTCTCGGCGTCCGGGTCGTTAAGAGCCAGGTTGATGAAGCCGGCGCCTGGCTCGGTGACCGAAGCAGGATCGTTCTGCGCCGGGTTGTTCACGCCGGAAAAACGCAGATACTGCCCGTCAATCCGATACATCTTGGACTTCCAGGTGCGGGCATACTGACCGCTGCTCAGGCTGCCGTCCGCCTCATGCACCAGCACATCGTTATACCAGCAATACCAGCGCGTGGCGCCGTAGCCGCAGACATAGAACGAGGTGCCGAACGCCTGCACATCCGAAAGCCAGTTGATCGTTTCCCCCGGATCTTCCAGATAATGCCCCACGATTGGCACCGGCAGTGAACCTCCCGGGATCGCAGGGGCGCTGCCGATACAGAACGCGTGCAGGCTGCCGGCCTGGCCGATCAGATACATCCAGCCGGCCGGCATCGTGGTCATCAGCACGAAGGCTTTGCGCTTCTCGATCTCGCCGCCGTTGTTGATCACCGCGTTTTCCAGGATGCGCAGCGAGCCACCGGGCGCAGTCAACGGCGTCTTGCGGACGTCAAGGCCCTCCTTGAAGTCCGTGATCGAAAAGACCTTGTTGCCGCTCCCCGCCATTTAATGTGGTCCGGGACCAGAGCCATAGCCTGGCGGGACGTAGTCCAGGCCCAGCACCGGCTGGTGCCCTGGCCGCGACTGGGCGTCACCACCGCCGCCACCGATCACGATCGGGCGCACCTTCTTGTGGCTGAACTGCCGCACGCGATGGCGCCGCATCGCCTCGTTCGCCTTGTTGAGCTTGAGGGTGGCGTCCTTGGCGCCGTCGCGCTGCAGGATCTCGACCGCAGAGAACAGCACGATCAGGTTATCCGGCAGCGTGCTGACGTCGTCGTCGTTGATCATCTTGGTGACGGTCTTAGTCCCGCGCACCCGGATGATGGCGTTGGCGTTGATGGCGCTGGCGTCGGGGACCGGCCACAGCTCGATCATGTTGCTGTCGGCGTTGTGCATCCACTTGCGGGTGGGCCACGCCTTGAACCCGGTGTCCGAGTTCCACAGCACCATCTCGTAGGGACCAATGCCGTAGGCCAGCTCGTTGTAGACCGTGTTGATCAGCACCCAGATGTTGGTGATGTCGTCGAACGCCAGATCTGACGGATAGGCATAGTAGCGCCCGCCGTCGACCAGCTTGATGTCGCGATCAATGATCAGCTGCGGCCAGTCATAGTCCTGATACAGCTGGATCTGCGTGCGATTGAGATAATACAGCAGCGTGTCGCGATCGTTGATGCCGTGCGCGACATTGGTCGAGTGACCGATCTCCGCGCGAAGGTCGGTCAGCATGTCGCGCAGCTGTTTAGGCGCCACGAGCCGCTCGGTTCGCCAGCGCCGCGCCGCCTCCCGACTTCGGCTTGAAGTTGGGAGGATGACTGCCGCCGGCGTTCACGTCCGGCAGCTGATCCAATGGTCCCGCGCGCGACACGCCGCGGCCGCTGGTGTCGCGCACGATGTGCGCCAGATCCTCCGGGCGTGGCCGCACGGGTCCATCCAGGCCCAGCTCGATGGCGTCTTCATCGTCCTGCGCATGCGCCGCAATTTCCTCTGGCGTGGGTTCGCTCTCCGGCGGCAGCGCGGGCGCCTCCAGCACAGGCATGTCGGCGGTCTGGGTGAACTGGTTCAACGGACGCAGCTTCGGGTCAGGACTGGCCGGGCGGGTCGGCTGCGGCTTGTAGATCGGCAGCGTGCAGCGCGGGATCGACGCATCCCCTGTCGGCAGCCGCGGGCGGTTGCCGGGGAACACGTCCTTGATCGTCTCCGGCTGATACAGCGTCTGCAGCCGGGTCAGCACCTCGTCGTTGCTGGCCTCCCAGGTGCCGACAACGAAGATGTCGGTGATCGCCTCTTCGCCGTGGATGAGTTGCAGGATCGGCAGTTCCGGGAACACGATCGGCTGGTCCCGGTGACGATAGACCTGGTTGCCCTGGTCCCCGCCGAGGGCGACCATGCAACGCAACAACTGGAACGCGGGCATCAGGTAAAACTCCCTGTCGGTTTCACGTGAAACAAACGCGGGACCGGTCCCGCCAAGGGATTAAAACCGGTCCCGCGCATGCACTGGGTCGTTAAGCGATGTCCACCACCAGTGCAGAGTTGACCTGCTGCGCCACCATCTGCCCGGTGTGCGTCATCGATTTATACATAACGAACTGGTTGTAGGGTCTGGCCGGCGTGAACTTGTGGTCCCACTCGCCGTCCTGCTTCATCAGGTAGATGTGCCGCGGGTCCCACCAGTAGGCGCGCTTGGTCTTGCCGAGATCGTCCAGCGTCGGGTCGTATTCGATGGTGCAGCCCATGAACTTCAGCGATCCCATGCTGCCGTCCTGGGTGCCAGTGAAACCGGTCATCGAATAGTTGCCGTTGGCCCGCATCTCGATTTCCATCGCCGAGATGAACGCGCTGCCGGCGAGGAACTTCGTCGGCCGGCCGCCGTAGCGGATCAGCTGGCGATATTCCTGTTGCAGGAACTGCAGCAAGGCGCCGCCGTTGGTGGTCGCCGAGGTCACCGCACCGCGCCCGCCGGCGGTGCCGAACGCCGCCGTGGCCGCGCGGTTCTGCCACCAGGTGTTGGTGCGTGCCAGACCGCCCAGCGTGCCAGTGTTGGGCACGTCGACGATGATCGCCTGCATGCCGGCCAGGGCCTTGGCGTCGCCCGTGCCATCGCCCCACATGAGGGCGTTCATGCTGCGGGCATACTGCTCGCCGAAATCCTCCAGCTTATCCTGCAGCAGGTTCACCAGCACCGTGACGTCACGGTCCGAGTGATTGCTCAGCGAGCTGCCGTCACCGGCGTCGTCGGTGACGCTGATGCCGTCGATCTTGAGTTCCGTGTGGGTCAGCGTGAGGCCCATGTGATGCTCACGCCACGGGTAGTTCACCCGCTTGATATTCGCCGGCGTGTAGAAATTCACCGTGTCGTTGTGAGTGTAGCCGACGACATGGTCGTTGGTCCCACCGGCACCGTAGTCGCCCTTCACCGCGAGCGAGATATTGCCCTTGCCGCCGGGGAAGGATTTGGCACTGCTCTCCAGCAACCGCAGTAACGGCTTCGCCTGGATCGACTGTTTGAAGGTGTCTCCCTTGTTATAGTAAAAATCCAACGCCGCATTGGCGATGTTGGTGATTTCTCCTGCCGTGAAGGCCATTGGGGTTCATCCGTGTCAGGATGCACGCCGCATGTTTGCCAGCGCCGCGACAACGGCTTCCTTCATGTTGCGCGGTTCGGCGTTCGGCGTGCCCGTTGCGACATGGATGCTGGACGGAGCGGGCCGCGTCGGCCGCGGCGCGGGACGCGCCTGGGCGAACGTGGCTTTCACCTCGTCATAGGCCGCCTGGACCAGTGCCACCGCCTCTTGTTCTGAGCGCGGCGAACCGCGTTCCTGCAAAAGACCCTGGGCATAGCGACGCACAGCACCCTGCATGTGGGCGTAGTCAGGATCACGTCGCCGGATGCCTTCTTCCCACACATCCACCGCAGAGCGGACTTTCTCCACCTGCTGGACCTGTCGGTCAGCCGTAACCGTCTTGTTGACGTCCTGCAGTCTGGCTTCCGCCTGCATGGCACGATGGCGTGTGCGGGTGAGTTCCCGCGCCGTCGCGTCGTCGATCAGCCCTTCGTCGATCTGTTTCTGCAGATCCGAACTGACACGCAGGCCAAGCGCCTCCTGGGCGGCCATGACGTAGGGCGTCACGCCATCCAGAAAAGCCTGGTAGTCGCCACGTCGCAGCGATGCCCCGACACCCAGCAGCATGTTGACGTCATCCGGCGCCAACTGGTGTTGCTGTAGATACCCCTGTAGCTGCCGGTGTTGTGCGATCTCCGGCTGCAGGCTTTCCAGGGTCTGACGAGCTTCGTTACGCTGCGATAGCAGGCGCTCGAACCGGCGGCGCGTCTCCGGGCGAAGCTTTTTTAATTCAGCTTCGGTCGGGTCGGCTTCGGTCGGATCGGGCTGAGACGGTTCGGTCTGGGCACCCGGGGTTTCCCCTGGCTTTCCCGTAGCCGCTGCCTGGTCCCGGGAGGTCTGGTCCTGAGCCTGGTCACCCGCGTCGCTTGCTGAGGGGATGACGCCCGGCTCGGGCTTGGTCTCCACGACCTTGCGGACTGCGGCAAGCAGTCCATCACGGTCTGACTGGCGGCTGTCGCCTGACGAGGGCGCTGTGCTGTCTGTGCCTGACGAGGGCGTCGAACTGTCGGCGGGCGCTGCCGGTGTGCTGGCCGCGCTCGGGGTATCGACGACGCTGGACGAGGGCGTGTCTGAAGGAGCTGGACCGTCCGAAGGGGTCGAATTGGTCTCTGACATCCAGGGGTTTGCCGATCTCGCTGGATCAGCAAAGGGTTATGCCCCTGTGTTGTGTTTGTGTCCAGCGTTTGTCCTCAAGACACTGACACGACACCTGGCCTGGTTGCCAGGACTACGGAAAACCCCGCTATAACGACAACGCCGGCCAGGACGGGCCTGGCCGGCGTTTCGGAAGGAGCAAGTGATGGTAGGACATCACAGGTTCCTGCCGCTGATAGTGATCTTGATCAGCGTCAAGATCAAGATCATCCGGCGGTAGGGCGGGCGCCGTCAAGGGTCACCCCTTTGACGGCGCCTTCCCCCGGATCTAAGTGCCGTCTCTCCGGCTGTCACCCCCGCTCGTCTACTGGAATTGGGGTCCATCCTGATTAACCGACGAGTGGCCGGGGCGGCTCCTGCCAGATATTGCGTCCCCGTTCGATCGGTGTTTGCGTCCTTCCTAGACGTAGCCTCTGGCATCGAAGATGACCTCACACTACTCCGGCGGCTTACGCCCCGCCAGCAGCAGGGCCAGCACCGCGGTCCAAGAACTGAGGGACTGTCCATGAGCCAGTGGGTGCCTCACATGATCGCCGCCGCATTCATCTTCGGCGTGGTCGTCGGCTCGTTCCTGAGCTGGGGCGCCGATCGCGTTGAGCTTGCGGCCTACCGGCGCATCAGCCGCCGGGCATCCGAGAAGGCGGACGAGATCGATGCTCTGCTGGCCGAAGTCCACGAGATCCAGGCGCGGAGCGTCATTCCGGCGGCTTACGCCCCGCCAGCAATAGGGCCAGCACCGCGGTCAGGGTCTCCGCGAAGATCTCGCGGATCTGGGTGACGATCCCCGCCTCGACGCAGGCGCCAACCTGGGAATGCCCAGCAACCACCAAGTAAATACACGCCCCCACCGCAGCCAGTGTCTCGGTGAGCTGGATCAGCACCATCGTCGCCAGCAGGACAAACGCCCAGCGCAGGATGTCGAACGGGGGCCGGCGACGGCGAGGTGGCATGGACGCTGCTCACGCGGTCACCCCGCCGGCTATTTCGATGATGCAGTATCTGTCGGCATCGTCCGCCGCCGGCCCCTTGCCACCACGGGACCGGATGATGCGGCGCGAGACCGGGTGCAATTTCCACTGATCCAGCACGCTGAGGCCGCCGCGCTCGTCTACCTCGACCAAGATCGCGGCGTGACTACTGCCGTCGATCGCATTGGCGTAGCGTCCCTGGTCGTTGAATGTGGCGATCGCGGTGCCGGCGGGTAGCCACGCGCATTGCCACACCGGTTGACCCTCAATCCACTCGCTGGTAGGCGGCGCGTCCGCCGCCGCGCGGACATAAGCGACGCAATGGCCGTCCCCAACCACTAGCCCCACATATGCCTCCGGTCGCGCAGCGACGAACGGCACGGCATCAGTTACTTCGGCTGCGCAGTCGGCGGCTTGGGCAGGCCGTGCGAGGGATGCAAAGTCGGATCAACGGCGATGTAGCGCCAGCCGACGCCGGGTATCCCTGCGACGACGTAATAAACCTGCGGCTTGGGCAGACCCTGGTCAGGTCTCACCGGGCCGCCGGGTAGCGTGTTGTCGACCCCAGGTGGTGCGCCTGGCAGACCCTGATCAGGATGACCGGGCGAACCAGGCAGACCCTGGTCAGGACGCTCGCTGCCGACGCCATAGCCGGGATCGACCGGCCACACGGGCGGCCAGATGGTGCCAGGCGGCGTGCCCGGGGGAGCCGGTTGTATCGGATGGCTCGGGGTCAGCGGCGGCCATACCCCGGCTGGCGGCTTCGGCAGGCCATTGTCTGGTCCCAGTCCGAGTGGCGGCAGGCCCTGGTCGGGATGCTCGCTACCAATCCCATAATCGGGGTCGACCGGACCCTCGCCGCCGGGCAGCCCCTGATCCGGGTGGCCGCCCCTGCGAACACGTAGAAAACCCTGAACAAACGGCATGTGTCGCTCCTTGTCGTTCGTGTGTTGTGTGTCGGCACGTGTCCTGTGGCTACACTTGTTGTGTCACGTCGTCACGCGATATTCGCGTGACGAGACTACACGTTACGGCGTCGGCATACCCTGGCTGCGTCCCGGCACCCGGGCGGGACCGCCGGTCCCCGGGCGGTTGCCGTTGGCGCCGTAGACCTGCAGCGGCGGCACGTGCGGCCCCAGAGGACCCTGGGTGCCCGGACCGGTCATCGCGTTGGCCATGCCGACCGGTCCCTGCGCGGTGGGGTCCTGACCAGGACCCGGGGGTCTGGGTGGTCCTCGGCCGGCACCGGTTGGTCCCGCGTCCTCTTCCTGCCCCTGGCCTTGTCCCGGCGCCCCTGGCGGGGCCTGGGGACGCCCCATCAGCTGGTTCAGCGCCTCGATGCTGGGGGTGCCCTCGGCGAACGCCTGGGTCAGATCCACATCATCACCCATGCGACGGATCAGCTGCCGCGCCAGCCACTCCGGCGAGATGCCGGGAATGCGCTGCAGCAGAGGCACCAGCTGGGTGAGGATCTGGACGTCCTCCTGGCGGTTGGGCGGGCCATTGGCGCCAACGTCCACTTCGAGCCAGACGTTGTCCGCCACCGACTGCGGGTCGAGCGCGGGCCACACCGCGCCTGGTCCCACCACCTTGGTCACGGTCTGCGGCGAGACATTCAGCACCAGGATCTGCGAGGCGGCCTGCGCCAGCTCGGTCATCGTGTCGTTGATGTCGTCGACCGTGGAGGTGACGTCGGTGTTCTGCGAGAACTGCGCCACCGACACCTCGGTCGCCGTGGCGTTGCCCGATGTGGTCCCCTGGTCCGCCTGGTCTGAGCCAAGGACGCGCAGGACGTCCTCGAACACCGGCGCGGTGTCATACACCGCGGCGTCGATCGGCGGCATCTTGATGACCTGCAAGACGTCGTCGATCTTCTGGCCGGGGGCCAAGGCGTTGAGTTCGAGCAGCGCGTTCGCCGGGTGGGTGCGCAGCTTCTCCAGATCCGGTTCTTCGAGCAGGCCCGCCGCCACCGCGGTCTTCGGCCGGTTGGCCCGGCGATGCTCGCGCAGCCCCTGGCGGGACCGGTTGAGTTCCAGCTGCATGTCGCGGATCAGGTCGATGTCAGACTGGGGATACAGGGTCTTTTCGTCGTAGCCCTCGTTCAGCACGATGGCGAACCAGGGCCAGAACCGGGTGATCTCGGCTTCCGGCGTGGTCGGCTCCTGCAGAAACTCGGGATAACCGTCGCACACGACATACACCGTGCCGTCCTTGCGGTTGTAGATCTCCCAGACGCAGCTGAGCGGCATGTCGGGACCGTCGTCGGCGTTGCTGCCGTAGCCGGCCTGATAGTGCTGCTCGCCGGTCGGCTCGTGGCCGGTCGAATTGCCGTCCTCGTTGTAGGCGGTGTAACTGCTGCCGACGTCGACCATGTAGATCTCTTCGATCTCGTCGGGGGTCAGCAGGTATTCCTGCGCCACCCAGTTGGCGCCCAGGAAGCCCCGCAGGGATCGACACTTCGGGTCCGGGATGATCGCCGTGCTGTCCGGGTAGTCGAACGACAGGCCCTCGCGCACCACCAGCTGGCCCTCGGCGGTGAGGCTGCGGATCGCCAGTTTCAGCTCCTCGGCGTCGGCGCTGTCCGGCTCGATCTCGCGGTCCGACAAATCCGCGGCGAGACGCTCGATATGGGCCAGGCGCTCGCTCATGTCGGCGATGCGATGCTCGATCTCGGGCGCCATCTTCATCGCCCGCTGAAACCCCAGCTTGACGTAGCCGACCCCGGTCACGATCGACCGGCGTATCGACATTTTCATGGACGCCTTGAACGAGTGCGTCTGTTCCTGGATGTTGTATTCGTAAAGCAGCTCCAGGGTCTTGCCGATCTTCTGCATGATCGCGTCGAACTGCTTGACCTGCGCCGCGTCCTGCAGGATCGCCATGCTGTTCGGATCAGGCGGCATGCCGACCTGCGCCGCCGCCATGGCGGACTGCTGCGCCTGCTGGAGCTGCTGTTCGCTGCCGTCCCAGACCTGCGCGATCAGCTTGGTCTTGGTCTTCGCCTGCATGGTCGGGTTGTTGGGGTAGAGTTCCGCGGTGCGCTGCAGCACGTGACGGATGCAGATATTGGCGACATAGCGATCATCGCGCTTGCCGATCTCCTTGGAGAGATCAGGCCACTGGCGGCCTTCGACGAACTCCATGTTCTCGCGCATGCGCTTGAACTGCACGCGCCAGTGCCGCTTGGCGCGTTTGACCCGGTCCTGCCAGCGGTTGACGAGTTTACGCCGCGGATCATCCGGGTTGGGCCGGTCGCGCGGAACCATGGTAGCCTGGTCCGTGCCGGGGACCTGGCTCATCATGGGGTCTGGTCCCGGCGGTGGTCCCATCATCCCCGGTGGTCCCACACCAGGATCTGGTCCCATGAAACCACTCATCGGGCAGGGGTCCTGAGAACCCCGCCACCGACCGCGGCGCACACGTAGAGGTCATACAGGAACCAGATCAAGGCGACGATCACGATCACCATGACGATGATACGGATCACCCGCATCACCAGGTCGCCGGCGACCCCCAGCCAGCCCAGCACGATGGGCAGCAGGAGCATCAGGATCGCCACAAGGCCGCAGACGACCACCAGCCAAACGAGTGTTTGCACCAGCCAGAGGACCGAAAAGCACATTATGAAGTCAGTCCTGCGGTTGCCGGGAGCTGCGGGACCACCGGAGATGGCGCCGGGGCATAAGGCACGCCACCTGGCGCCGGGGACGGCAACGGCTGGCGCGGCTGAGCCTGACGATTTTGGATCGCGTCCATCATCGTGTTCACGTCAGGGCCTCGGTTCTGATCCACACCGACAAGGCGCTGAGACCATGCCCCAGGGAGCGTGTTTTTGAACTGATCATTCAGCTGACCAAACTGTTTGATCATACCGACCCACTGATCGTAAGCCTTATCCCGTTCAGGCGAGCCTAAAGGCAGCTGCTTCATCTGCTGTTCAGCCATGTCGATCTGGTTTTTAAGCTGCTGTTTTTGCGCAAACACGGCGTCCAGCGCCTGGTCTTCCTCGCTCTGCGGCCGGGGACCAGGTGCGACATCCAAATCTTCCAGATACCGCGGGCTGTCCGGCATTGTGTCTCGCGGCACCCGCGAGCCGAGTGCGCCCTGGGCCAGGACATACTGCTGCATCGGGTCCGGTGTGGGCTGCGACGGCGGTTGGGTCCCCGCCAGGCGACCGCGCACATACGTCTGCATATCCTGTTGATCGGGCATCACCACCCTCCCCCGGCATAGCCGAGTTTCACGCTGCGCTCGGCCTGGTCCCGCTGCAGCTTGAGCCAGCCAAACGTGCGTTCCTCGTGAGCGCCGCGATAACCGCCGTCCGGGTCATCGTCCTTGCGAAGGGCACCAGCCGGCACCTGCAGCGTGAGACCCAGGCCGATATAGGCAAGTGTATCTACGAAGTCGTCGTGCGCGTCGTACGGGAACTTCAGCATCTGGTCCCGTGCCGCCGGCCACCAGGGCGCGCGTTCCGGGAAGCGCACACGGTTCATCGCGAGGCGCCCCTGAATGGACTGCGCGCGGGTCTGTTTGTCCGCGATCGGCTGCATCTCAATCAGCGAGCAGAACGTGTGGGTCTCCAGCATGCGCTTGCGGAGGAAAGGCCCAATGGATTTGGAGATGTGAGATCGTTCCGCCCACCAAAAGAGGGGCTTATGCAGCTTCATCATGCGCAGCATGCTCTCGACCGTCTGTTCGGCGGTCATCTGCCGCCACACCAGGTCAGGCAGCACCCAGATCGTATCATCCTTGTCGACGCCAATGACGAGAAGACAGGTCTTGTCGCTGCCTTGTTTCAGCGCCACCGCGTGGTCTGAGGCCGCGTAACAACGAAGGTTCGAGGGCAGGTCATTGGGTTTGTAAGTATGCAGCCAGTCGACCGAGAAGAACGTGCCGCCGGCCGGCGAAGGGCGGCCCTGGTACAAGGCGCTGAAACCCCGGTGGTCCCGACGCTGCAGCGATTTGAGATACGTGGTCCCGAACCGACCGGGCCAGAGCGGTTCATCGGTGCGCCGGTGCAGCGGGTCCTTACCGTCATCGAACGCCAGCGCCGGCAGGTCGATGATATGCCACTCGGCGGCCTCTTCCGGGTCATAATAGGAGTTATGCGGGTCGGTGAGGCGCCCGATCAGATCGTCCTGGTGCCAGCGGGTCTGGATTAGGAGGATCTTGCCGGTCTCGTCCATGAGCCGGGTGGCGATGACCTGGGAAAACCAGGTCCAGAGCGTATCGCGGATCGTGGGAGAGTCCGCCTCCATGCGGTCCTTGATCGGATCATCGATGCATAGGAGATCGCCGCCGCGACCGGTGGTGGTCCCGCCGCGGCCGACGAAGGCCATAATGCCCCCCGCGGTGGTCTCCAGCCGGTCGCTGGCCTGGCTGTCGTCCTTCAGGACGGTCTCCGGGAACACCTGGGCGTAGGCCGGCGACAGCATGATGTCGCGCACCGCCCGGCCGATGTCCTGCGAGAACTTCTCGTTGTAGGTGCCAAAGATCGTGCTGAGTTCAGGGTGCAGGCCGACGAACCAGGCGATGAACATCTTGCTGGCGAGCTGGGTCTTACCGTGGCGCGGCGGCAGGTTGATGATCAGACGGCGCATGCGGCCGGCGGCGAGTTCCTCCAGGGCGGCGCAGATGACTTCGTGGAACCGCTGCACCTCGTAGCGCGAGTGGTCCGGATCATCGGGGAAACGCGGCGAGGGCATCATCAGACGGGTAAACGCCAGCATCGACGTGGTCGCGTCGATGATCGCGATCAGCCGCTTGAGGACCAGTTCGTAACGCTGGAGGTCCGCCGCGAGCATATCAGGTATAGATCGGCGGCGTGCCGCCGGCCGCGATCCAGTCGCGATACCGCTGTTTCTGCACCCGCAGGACGCCGATCCCAGCCGGGCGTGGCACCTGGCCCTGGGTGAGCGAGGCCCCAGTCGCGGCGGTGAAGTGGCAGAGCGACGAAATATCCGTGCCAGCCACCGGGGCGCCGGCGTAGCCGATGCTCGCCGTCAGGCCGGTTCGGACCGTGGTGATGGTGAGACCCGCCGTGGTGGCGTTCCAGGTGCAGCGCACCACGGTGGCGCCACCCAGCATGCCCGCAATGGCGGCCGCCACCAGCGGCATGGTGTTCAGCCCGCTGAACGTGGTCGACACGCCCTGCACGACAGCACCGTTGATGCTGATCGCCATCGAGCCGTTGAGGATCGCGGTGATCGTCGTCAGGAACGCGGCCTGATCGGTGATGGCACCGCCGATCAGGCTTGCCGGGGTCATGTCCACGAGCGGCTCCGGCGCGGCATCGAGGGTCTCGACAGGTGCGGTTTTGGTTTTGGCCATGTGTTTATGCTCCATCCACACGGGTCCACTCGACGGTCGCCACGACGCGCCAGATCACCGCGTTGCCGGTGGGCGGGGTAAACGTCAGCAGATAACCCTTGTTGGTATTATCGACCGCCTCAGCAACGGCGATGCCGGTCGTCGTCCCGCTGCCGCCTGACACGGGTGTGCTGATCGGCGTGTAGCTCATCGCCCCCGCGACTTTCTTGAGCAGTCCCAGCTGTTGCCGCCACACATAAGAATTGGCCGCATTAGTGCTGTCCGTAGCGGCCAGCGTGACCGTCAGCGCGCTGCACTGATGACCCGACACCGAGGTTGAGTTGGCGATGTTGATAGTACTCGGCGCGGCGAGGTCAGCAGTCAGCGTCACAGGCGTGGTATTGGCCGCCGACAGTTGGCGCAGCACCTGTATGTTGTATTGCGATTGCCTGCCTGCCGCGATGACGCCGCCAAAGGCGAGCGTCAGGTAGGTATCCGCGATAGCAGCGCCACCGCCGGCGAGCGCAAACATCTGCGTCGCAGAGTTGTTATTGCCGCCGAACACGGCGGACCCTTGCCCGCTTGCGGTGTTGCCGGAACCACCGACCACGACCGAGTACTGCCCGGATGCGACGTTGTTCCGACCGCCTCCGATCGTGCTTTGCACGCCGCTCGCAACCTGGGTCGCGGCTGCCCGGCTGCCTTGCAGATCGACCGCATAGGCGCCACGGGCGTTACCGCCCGCCGCCGTGGCGTCCTGATATTGCACCTGGACAGGCGCATTGCCGCCGGTGAAGCCCAGCACGGGGAGCGTATCGGCGCCGATCTGGACAGTCGCGCCGACACCGATCGTCGGCACTGGCGCGCCGTTGTCGCGATCGAGGATGCGTATCCGATGGCCGATGGTGGGCGAGGTAAACCCAGCCGTATCAGTGCCGGCGAACAGCGCAGTACCGCTATAGCTGATATGATTGAACACATGATAGCGCGCGACACGGCCGCTATCGAGCGTGCCGTTGACAATGAACATACGACCAGGACCGCCGCCTATGTTCTGTCCCAGCAAGCTGTCATGGAAGTTATGGTCGCTGTTGTTGATAACCACACCGTGCCCGTTGTTGTATACACAGTAGAGGTCGTCGAACCAGCAGAAGCAGGTATTGCCGAAATGGGTGCCAGCCATCGATCCCTGCACATTGGTGCCGCCGATCAGCACGAGTGGCGCTGTGGCGTTTAACGCCCCGGCCAGCGCAAGCCCCGCAAACCGCACGCGCAAATACTGCGTGTCGTTGCCGTCGCTCAGCCCGTCCACGACATCGAAGCGAATGCCCTCGCCGCCGATCGTCACTGTCTCGGTACTGGTCGCCGACGCCTGGACCGACGCCGTAAAGTGCGTTGCATCGACAATGGACGCCACGAAGGCGCCACCTGGCAGGCTGGCACTCACCACGCTTTCGCCCAGCCGCAACCCGGCGGTGGATGTCACGGTAATGGTCTGGGACCCGGATGTCAGCGACGCGCCCGGATAGGATATGCCCGCTGGTTCAAATGTCGCGCAGTCGATGACCGCGTGCTTGACGCTGGCGATCAGCGGCCCCGCCGCGCCAGCTATCTGATTACAGTGAAACAGGATGCCGCGCAGATTTGTGCCGGACAACATGCGACCGCCATCGGTCGGTGCGATGGTCAGCATGTTCGACTGGAGCTGACCGGCGGTGCGCGGTGCGCCGGTCCAGAGAAGCTGTGTGGGAGCCGATGGCAACTGGCGATTAACGGCGGCGTTGAGTTGGAACCCATCGCCCCGACTGATCAACGAGACCGATTGCTTGCTGATCGTCAGTGGCCGGTTAACGAGGCCCTTTCCGCACGGCAGCATGACAGTGCCGCCATAGCTGTAGTTCACCACGCGCGACTGGCAGAGATTGATGGCTGCCTGGATTGCCACGCCGTCGATTTCATCGGTCAAGGCAACGGCGTGCGGATACACGGCCTGGGCCGCAGCGAGCGTGCTGTAATAGGCCGATAAGGGATGCGAGTTGCCGTCGAACACCGCGCCGAAGTCAAGAACATTGACGACATCAGCGAAGCGATCCGTCAGCGCGCGGGATGTCGTGCCGCCGGTTGCCGTCACCGGCACAGTACTGACCTGCTGCAAGGGCACCGCCTGCAACGGCTGGACGGCATTACCGGCGAGCGTGATCGGGCCGGTCATGGTGCCGCCGGCGAGCGGCAGCATGCCAGCGGCCGGGGGCGGGTTGACAAATCCGGTCAGGACATAATTGCCGTCCAGAGCGGCTACCGCCAGAACCTGGTTGACGGTCGGCAGTGTGAGGTTGTCCGGCAGCACGGTGGTGCCGTCACCCGGGGCCTGGGCGAGATGGAAATTACGCGTGGACGCCATCAGCTCAGGTCCCCGGCGCTTTGAGATAGGCGACGCGGAAGATCCGGCAGGTCACGCTGTTCGCCACCGGGTTGGTGGCGTTCTGACCGAGGACATAAATATCGATCGGCACAGTATCGTCCTGTCCGGCCTGCCCAGTGGTCGTGCCCGATATGTAGTTGACCGATGACGCAGAACCTTGCGCCTTATACTGTTGCACCCCGGCGCTTTGCTTGGTGATCGTGATCGAGGCCGACCAATGGCACAGCGAGCCGCCGCTGCCGGTGGTTGTCCACAATATCGAGCCAGCCGTCGTGACCCAGCGCACCCAGACACTCTTGGTATCAGCCGACGAAGCGATCTGGCCGCCGACGTCGATGATGATCGCATCGCCGATGTTCTTCAGCTGGCTGCCGTTCAGCGTGAAGCGTTGCAACTGATCAACCGTGATGTCGGCGCCGTTCCCCACCACGGCGGACGCCACATAGAGCTGCGCCATTTCATCGTCCTCTACAGTTACCTGCGGCACGCCCCAGTTGGTCGAGGCAATGACCTGCGCGTCGATCAGCGCGACCGTGCTGCTGGATGGGTGGTTGATGTCGTTGCCGGCCTGCGGCCCGCCGCCCTGGCCGAAGGCGCTGGCGGGATCGAGCGTGCGGAAGGATGGCGCACCGATGCCCTCATAAAACTCAGTGACGTTGAAGACCATCGGAGCGCCCACCGGGGCCAGGGCGCTGGCGATCGCGATCGTGGCGTTGCAGATGAACCGGGGCAGCGTGGTATCCAGCACCAGGATGGTATTGAGCGAGACCTGCACCACCTCGCCCTTCAGTGTGATGGTCATGGTCACGTCGCCGGCGGGCGGCGAGTAGTTGACGCCAGCGACAGCCGGCGGGTTATCCGATCCGGTCAGCTGATAGCGCACCGTCCATATGCCGCCGGAAGTCAGGGACACGTGTAGCCGGTTGGATGTCTGTTTCGAGATGTTAATGTAAAAACCTGGCGCGCCGCACACCGCGAACATCGCCGTGCCACCGCCGTTGACGAACACCAGCGTCATGCGCAGGTCGCCGTCCGTGGTGGTCCCGATGGTCGTCACGGTGGTGGGTAGCGGACCGGTCAACACCAGGCCGTTCCGGATCGCCGATGGCACACGGGTCAGATACTGATAGGCAAAGTCCTTGCCGAACGCCCGGGCATTGTAGTGACGGCCGGGATCAAGCAGCCCAAAGCGCAGAAAAGGAAACGACGGGTTGAAACCACGGCCATTGGTCCTGGCGAACGTGCGCAGAAATGCCGACGTGGCCTTATAGTATTCCTGATCATCAGCATACTGTCCGCCGGCGTCCGCGTTGGCGGTTTTATTGGTGATGATGACCATGTCGGGGCGTTTGCCCCATGACCCGACCTCGGTCATGACATCGCCGATATAGAGCGCAGTATTGGCGCTGGTGGCGTTGGTCCCGAGCAGAAAGAACACCGTCTCCGGCTCCAGCACCTTCACATAGTCGATCCACCGCAGGCTGAGATCGGTGAACCACGGCGGCGGTGTCGGCGCCGTTGGCATACCGATCTGGGTGCCGGTTTGCAGCACCCAGGCCCAGTTGGAACCGGAGATGCCCCGGTTGACGAACGTGAAGGAACACTGCGGGTTCTGCCGGGCGATCTCTGCCTTGAGCGCGCCCCAGATGGTCTGGGTCGCATCCACCGTATAGTTGGGCACCGGCGTATCGGTGGACGTGCTGTCACCGATGATCACGACGCGTTGCGTGCCGCCCTTGGCCCAGCGCGACAGGTGATAGGACGTGTTGATGTCGGTCGCCTGGGCGAACGGCGCCGCGCCGGAGGCCGGCAAGTAAAACTCGCTGGACTGATCCGACACATCCGGCGACAGCACGTCGATCTGCACCATGCTGCCGGCGCGCAACGGCGTCAGAAACGTCACCGTCGAGGTCGCCGGATTGAGGCTCCAGTCGCCGCTGCCGGGGTTCGGATCATCCTGCGGCAGCCGGGCGCCGTTGACGTGAACCTCAACGGCTTCTGTCGATACAATCGTATAGTAATTACTGGCGAGGTCCGGGGTGGTGAGCGGAAAGACGGTCTGGTTCGCGGTGGCACGATACAGCAGGGCCTGCAATCGCTGCCGGGCGCCGAACGTGGTCGCCGCCAGATCAGCCCAGTATTCACCGATAACTGCCGCCTGGTTGGCCCACCACCGCGAGGACCAGTGGTCCCCGGTGATATTCATCACGGCGAGGATGTTCGGCGGGATGGTATCCGGCATGTGTTCCGCCCATGCCTGGGTCACGTCGGCATAATCCTCTGCCAGGGCCGCCGCGGCCTGCGCATCATTGTCGGAATTATCGGCGTTCGTGGCCGCGGTCTGCGCGGTGGTCGCGTAGCCCTGTGCCGAATTATTGGCCGTCGAGGCCAGGATCGCGGCGTTGCTGGCGGTCGCCGCGGAGCCGCCGGCGGCGGTGTTCGCGTTATCCGCCGCGGCCGCCGCGGCCTGAGCGGTGCTGGACGATCCCGCCGCCGCCGACGCGTAACTCTGCGCCTGGTCCACCAGCGGTTGGACCTCGTCGATGATGCCCTGGGCGATGTCGTCGAACAAACCGGACACCATCTGGCTCTGGCCGACCGAGCCGGCCTTCAGCGTGCCATCGGTGTTCAGGCTGACTTCGACCCAGCTAAGGGTCTGAGAAATCGCGGTATTTGCCCGATCATACTCGGCATCCATCCGATCGCCCGGGGGCGGCGACGTCGGGTTGTTCGTCTGCCAGTCGGTAAACGAATACTGCCGGACAGGAGGCGCAGGTTCGGGCACCAACGGCACCGGGGTGGTGCGAGGACGCGCCGTCACGGACATGGCTCTGTGTCTTTGCTACGTCATGCGAGACACACTACACATGACGAGACAAAGAATGCAAACAACTAGGCTTTCGGACGACGGGTCCAGTGATGTGGCGGGTTCAGCAACCCCTCGCGCCAGGTGATGCCGCGCTCATGCCTCAGCTTGATACTGGCATACGGCACGCCATAAATCAGCTCGATAAGAACCGGGTTCATCGGCCCCAACGGCGTATCCACCATCATCCTCGGCTTTGGGGGAGGTTTTGGCGCAGCCCTGCGAACAGGGATGAACAGCTCGCGCCCGTGTTTTGCTCGATAATTCAAGGTGGTAGCGTCAATGCCGCTGCGACGAGCGGCCTCGGAGAGCGTCAGCATTTCACCCTGATAGGGCACCCGGACGTTGGCCCGCGTGTTCTGCCCCTGCTGAACCCGCGTCGCCCAGCGGCAATTATCAGGAGAATAGCCGCCGTCATTATCAATGCGGTCCAGCGTAGCGCCAGAAAACCAGGAAGGACCCATATCCGCCAAAAAAGCGTCATATGACCGCCAGCGGTCACAGATCGCTATCCCTCTGCCCGCGTAAACTCGATAGCTTTTAGGGCGTTTGCTGATGCAGCGACTACGCATAGAGTAGAACGCTTGATAGATTGGATCTGTTCTGGTCCGCAAACCGCGGGCATAGCCAGGGTCTGATCGAGGACGCATTTCACCTCCGTAACGAAACATAGGGGAGTGCAAACTAGGAACGCATACTGATCATGGGTTCAACGCGGCCGGGCGCGACCCCCGGGAGGGGGCGGCAAGCCCGGTGGCGCCTGGTCCCGGGACCGGCGGCGAGGGGCGAGGACCATGGCTTCCCCTTGGTCAGGGAGGGACAAGCCCAATGAAACCAAAGGGTTAGGCCCTGGGACCAGGCATCAAGCCCAGTTCGCACACTGCGCGCAGGCGTTCCAGCTCCAAGACCAGCTGGTCCCGGGACAGGCTGGCCAGCCCTTCCGACGCCACCCGGGACGGAGCTACCTGGTGCCGGCCGATCCGCCCGTCCATCTCAGCCAGGGTGCGCGCAGCCTGCACCCGAGCGGTTGCCGGAGCGTTCAAATCGTCGATGACCGATCGTAACGCTATCGTTTCATAACCCTCTGTTGCGCCTTTGTCCCGCTTCACCACCACATTCTGTGGTCCCGCTACTGGTCCCGCCTTGGTCCCGCGCGCCTTCGCCGACCTCGCCTTGCGCTCAGCTAGCCGTGTCCGCACCACGATAACTCCCTCACAGCCCGAGGCGCCTGGCGCGCCACCGTCAGCGCCTGGCGCTGCACCCGAGACCAGTAAAGCGGCGCCTGGTCCCGTTTGTCCCAAGCTTGCACCAGTGCCAGGCGGACCGGTGCCCGCTCTGCCAGGCGGACCGTAGCCAGCTCCCGCCACAAGGGCCACGCCAGCAATTCCAGCGGTAGCAGCCCAAGACGTTCCATCTTGCGCAGCAATCGGCTTTCAGCCCTGCCACCCGCATCGCCAGCAAACCACACACCACAATGCCGCCGGCACATATCGCGACCTCGCATTGCGATCGTGCGGCATCGCTTACACTTGCGCTGGTCCGCGTAGGGGACCTGACAGCGTAGTAAAGCAGCGATGCTATTGGGCGATCCTCGCCACCCGCCCCAAGTCGATATTTCACCGATTTGAGCCATTTTTGTCTTGTCCCGTGCTTTTGTCGTGCTATGTGTCGTGTCCCGGTCTGACTAAGCCGGGGCCGAGACACGACACCACGACACCACACCACACCAAAGGACACCAATCAAATGGCTTACCCCTCACACGTTGCCCGTGGCGCCTTGCGCCACGCGTTACGCACCCATCCTCAAGCCGACACCGTGCTAAACGGCCGGCGCGTCAATGATCTGACAGTTGGCAATCTTTACGACGCATTACGCCATCTCAATGTCGATCCGGATGCTATCGCCCGGAACGCATTGCATGCCGCCGATGCCGCCCTGACCCATCACAATGCAGCAATCGACAATACGCCGCCTTTCGGCGCGTTGCCTGGGGAGGACACCGACACCATGGCCCTGACACCCGCCGGCCAGGATCTGCTGGCCGAAGGCAACGCCATCGAAGCGGAATTGCAATCGATCCGTTCCCTGATCATGACGGGTGGGTTTTCCAGCTTGACAGACTGCGCCAGCTGGTGATTGACGCGCACAAGCCCGCCGTAACCGTTGAGGTCGTGCGTGAGGTCCAAGTGCCCGTTGACGTCATCCCGGGCGCGCGTCCGATCCACACCGCCAAGACCACCGGGACCAGCGAGACTTGGCGCACGCTGTTTGGCGTGACCGGGACCATGGCCAGCCGCACAACCGCGATCTGGGATGCCACCCATCCCGACACGCCCAAGGTCAACGACAGGTATCTTTGGCCACACCCCCAGACTGAGACTGCACTTTCGCAGTTGGCACGGGGCCGCAACGTAATGCTGTTTGGTCCCGCCGGCACGGGAAAGACCGAATGGGCGCAGCAATTGGCGGCGAGAACCGGCCGGCCATTCGCGTTGATATCCTGCGACACCGGGACCGATGCCAGCACGCTCGTGGGCATGACGGTGCCCGATGCCAGCGGTGGCGTGACGTGGCAGGACGGTCAGCTGACCAGAGCTATTCAAACACCGGGTTGCGTCATCTGTTTGGACGAACCCAGTGTCGCACGCCCTGGTGCATTGTTTGTCATGCAGAACGTCTTAGCCAATCGTCAGCTATTCATTGCTGAGACTGGCCGGCGCGTATGCGTTGCCCCTGGCGTATTATTCCTCGCCACCGATAACACCAATGGTGAAGGGGGAGGCGCCCGACGAGGATATACCGACACCAACAGACTCAACGCTGCTTTCCTTGACCGGTTCGGTGTGCGTGTGCGCGTGGACTTCCTGCCAAGTGACCGCGAAGCAGATATCATCTGTGCCTATACCGGTTGCACACCGGAACTGGCACAGCTGTTAGTTTCAGCTGCAACAGTCACCCGCGCCGCTGCCGACAATCAACAGCTGTCCCGTGGGATAGGGTTGCGTCGGTTGCTGGCATGGTCTGAACTTTTGCAAGATGGTGTGGACGCGGAGTATGCGTTTCAGAGTGCGGTGTTGAACTGTGCCGCTGAGCAGGACGTCGAAACGCTACGCGAACAATGCCTGTTGGCCTATGACCATGCCAACGTGGCGCGGGCACTGAAGGGTAAGACCGCTTCGTCCGATCCGGCTGACCCATCCGTTACCAATCCATCCCCGGCTGGGCGCGCTGCCGCTGCCAGCTTCACCACCGTTTGATAGGGGAAACATCATGCCTCGTTACATTGACGTGGTTCACGCCACCCATGAGACCGCCACCAAAATCCTGGCGCTGCGGGAAGGTGGCAAGATTGCGCGTGAAGTCGTCGTCACCACCAACGGAGGCGCGACGGCCTCCGTCTCATGGTCCGACAAGAGACCGCTCGTCACACTCAACATGACCGGGTTGCCACCCGACACGATACTGACACGCGCCGAAGCGGACCGGCTGGTGGCGTTCATCGTCCACGAGTGTTGCCATGTCCTGCACACCAACAAGGGAGCATGGGAACGGGCTTGTGCCGCTGGCGAACGTGTCCGCCATTGGACGAACTGTCTTGAGGACGTCCGCATTGAAGCCGCTGAAATCAAAGCGGGGTTTTTCCCTGCCATGCGGACGCTACTCGGGACCATGAGCAACCACCTGTTTGTGGAGGCCCTGGGCAAGGCTGCGGGCATGGGCGTGACCATCGGTCAGCGCGTGTCCGACGCCCCGTATGTCGCCAGCGTGCTGGGCCGCGTCGCCAACGGCTACGCGATACCAGCCGCGCATACCCTCCGCGCCGATATGAGCCGGAACGTGGCGCAGCTGGTCAACCATGCCCTGGCAGGCGTCAGGCGATGCCGCTCCACCGACGCGGTCAGGTTGCTGGCGCTTGAGCTGGTCCGCATGGAGCAGGCTCAAGCCCAGCAGGGCCAGCAAGGCCAGCAGGGCCAGCAAGGCCAGCAGGGCCAGCAAGGCCAGCAGGGCCAGCAAGGCGCCTCTGGGGAGGCTGAGGAGGCCCCTGACGCCTCTGGGGAGGCTGAGGAGGCCCCTGACGCCTCTGGGGAGGCTGAGGAGGCCCCTGACGCCTCTGGGGAGGCTGAGGAGGCCCCTGGCGCCTCTGGGGAGGCTGAGGAGGCCCCTGGCGCCTCTGGGGAGGCTGGGGAGGCTGGGGAGGCCCCTGGCGCCTCTGAGGAGGCTGGGGAGGCCCCTGGCGCCTCTGGGGAGGCTGGGGAGGCCCCTGGCGCCTCTGGGGAGGCTGGAGAGGCTGGGGAGGCCCCTGGCGCCTCTGGGGAGGCTGGAGAGGCTGGGGAGGCCCCTGGCGCCTCTGGGGAGGCTCAGGAAGGCCAGAGGGACGGCCCGCCTGTCACGTCAGGCGACGCGGACCTGACCGCCGCCATGACCAAAGTCGCCGAACGTGCCGGCATCGACAATCTGGCCCGCCATGCCCGCACCAATGACGCGCGGCATCTGATAACCGCGCAGAACATCGTCCGGCCAAGCACGGCCAGGGGACATGGCAACGATACGGCCAATCGTATGTATGCCAACGAGTTAACCGCGCGACTGCCGCGCAACTCGGTCCTGCATGGCCAGATTGGTAGACTGCTGGTGTCTGAGGAAGTCCACCGCAGGACGCACCATGAGACATCCGGCCGGCTGGATCGCCGCGCCCTGGTGCGGATGCGCGCCGGCGCCTTGGACGTGTTCTCGCAGCGGGACGACACGCCCGGGATGGACACCGCGTTGCTGGTCCTGATCGACGGCTCAAGCAGCATGGCAAATGACGTCTACGCCAGCACGGGCACCGTCAGTCGCATGGCCATTGCTCAAACCGCCGCATGGCACATTGCCCGTGCGGCCGAAGCTGCCAACGCCAAAGCTGCCGTGGTCGCGTTCCACACGCGATTTGACCAGCTGAGCACGCGTAACAGCGCCAATCCGACCGGCGCCATGCTAACCGTGGTCAAACCGTTCGCCACGCCTATGGACAGCTGCGCCGCTGCACTGGGGAGCGTCGACGCCACCGCATACACACCGCTGGCGCCAGCCATCCTAGGCGCTGCCGGCATGCTCGTCGAAGTCAACGCCAGCCGGCATATCTGCATGGTCCTGACCGATGGTGAATGCGACTACGGTGAAGCCGCCGTGGTCGCCGCGTGTTCACTCGCGGAGGACATGGGCGTGGAGGTTGTCGGCGTGGGGATGGACTGCGCCAGCGTGACCGCCGCCTTCCCGCCGCGCTACTCGGTCAACGTGACCGATCTGGCGCAGCTGGCCAGCACGGGGCTGGGCGTGCTGGTGAGCATGTTGGAGGACGCGAACCCCCGTGGAGGCGGCAACGATTGAGGCTAGGTCGAAACCATGGGCGCATCCGCCGCGCCCATGGTCGCAGCGTCACGCGCTGCCTGACGAGACCACGAACCACAACACCGAAGGATCAAAACACCATGGCTCAACCCCGCTCCCCCTTTGCCCTGCCGGAAAAATACCGCGCCAAGCTGAACGCTGCCACCGGCATTGTCCGCGTCCAAGGCGACGTCAGCCCCGACGCGGTCAACGGCTACTGCGATGATCTAGCCGCTCGTAACCCTTGGCTGCTGGATGCTCTGGCCGACGTCATAGGCACCCAGCTGACCGGCACCGCTCCCGCCAAGGCGCCGCGGCCGCGCCGCTCCAAGTGACCGTCCGCCGCGCCAACCGCCGCGTGCATCTCGCACGCGACGGGCTGGGCTTGACCGTGTGCGGCCTCGTGGTGTCCGCGCTAGGCGCCAGGGGCGTCTGGCGCCCCTCATGGGCCGTGACGCCGCCCACATGGCGTTGTGCCGCTTGTCGCCGCCGCATGGCGTCCTGGCAGGCTACACGCCCCCGGGCGCCTCTGACCTGGGCGGGCTGGTCCCTGTGACCGCGAAGCTTGTCGCTCGCGAGCGAAGCGAGCGAGCGACCGCCCGCCGGCGCCTCGTCCGCCGCGGCGGCACCCCAACGCCCTACGGAGGTTTTCGACTAGCAGTGCCGCACAGTGTCGGATGCTCCCTATCCCTCTCATACGCGCACACACACACACATAAGGGGGATACGGAGCATCCGGCACTGTGCGGCACTGTGCGGCACTGTCGGTCAGCAATCTACAACATTTTGTGGTGAAAGTCTTAGTCCGACCAGCTTTCGGACACCATTACTGCGTTCCAGCTGACACTTCGGGAAGCTGGTCAGCACCTTCTGGCTGAACTCACGTTCCCCCACGACGGGCGTGCATTGGTTGTCACCGCACCACGTTCTGTAGTCCTCGAACCCTGCCCTCGGCGACATAACGTGGTCCCGACTGGTCCCGAACGCGCACCGTTCGGCGGCCCACGCCTTGAACGTATCCTGCTCGTCGAGATACGTCGTGGTCGCGGCGGTCGCGGCGCCGGGGATCAGCGCCGCCAGCCCACCCGTCGCCCTACGGAGGTTTTCACCCTCGATCGCCCACGCCAGGATGCCTGGGTATTCCGGGACCAGCCGCTCTTTCAGCGTGGCGTCGGCCCGTGTCGGCGTCTGGGTGAACGGCACCAATATGAGCCTGCGCCGCATCGCCTCGTCGACGTTGACGATACGGGGTTGGTGATTGCCCACGAAGGTCACCTTGAACTGCGGCTTGAACTGGAAGAAATCCTTGTGGGTGAACCGCGCGGCGACCGCGCCGCCGCCGGTCAGCTCTTTCAATCGCACCGCGTTGAACGTGGCGTTCTCCTCGATCTCGTTGGCGATCACCGCGCGCACGCCCGCCAGCCGGGCGATCTCAGTCGGGTGCGCCGCGTGCTTGCGCTGCATGAACGTATCCACCGGCGTGACCACGGCATAATCGCCCAGGATGTCGGTCAGCACACCGACGAAGGTGCTTTTGCCGTTGCCGCCCGGGCCAAAGATGAACACGAACTTTTCCTCGCTCGTGTCGCCGCTCAGGCAGTAGCCGAACCATGCCTGCAGGAATAACATCAGCGCCGGGTCACCGCCCGTGCTGTCCCACAGGAACTGGTCCCACACCGGGGTCGGCTGGTCCCGGTCAGGGGCCACCCGGAGTTGCTTCGTGATCAGATGATCCGGGTCGGGCGCCAGGCTCGTCCCGGTCCGGAGATCCACCTCGCAGCCCGGCGCCCCGGCTAGCCACGGGTCCGGGTCCCAGCCCTTGCCGTCCACCGCCAGCCGGCCGTCCGCCCGTGCCGCCCGCTCGATCGCGCCGGCCACGGCGATCTTGCCCAGTGCCTTGATCGATGCGTCCGGCATCCGCCGGAACGCACGCGCCAGTTGTCTGGCCCAGCGGAACGCCTGCGCGGTGCCGTCCTCCCGCCAGTAGCTGCCGGTGCTTGCGCCCCACCAGACGAACCATTTCTGCCGCAGGTGATCGAACCGTAAGCTGCCGGCGTGTTCGGCGGCGAACGCCAGCGCCAATCCGTCCTCGCTGCCGTCGCAGCTGGCCAGCACCCGCTGGGCTGCTTGTGCCGCCTGCGCCGCCGTCTGCGCGGCCACGCCGCCTATCAAGGCCGGGTCCACGTCGTCGAACTCCAACGCCGCCAGCGTGGTCCCCAGCGCCGCCCTGAGCTGCTCGTTCAGCCGGACCCTCACATCCGTGATGGTCCGGTCCTGGCAATGCCCGTGGTGACACTGGAACCGCTGGAACACCGGCACATACACCGCGCCCGATGCGATCCGGTCGGTGTGGTCCTCCAGCCAGGGGCAGTCGACGTCGAACCCCCAGCCCATGGTTGTCCCCCGGCCATGGCCCTGCACCCGGCCCAGCATTCGGAACGCCTGCAGCACCGCGTCCGCCTCGATCTCGCCGGGATCGGGCATCAGCGTGCTGCCGCTGCCGCCGCTCACCGGCGTGATGCTGCCGATCTGGGTCTGGATCTGGGTCCAGTCCTGCGGGGTGATCCGGCTGCCGCCGATCATGACCGGCGCACTGGGAGCGGTGGTCCCAGGTCGACCGGCCAGGCGCCGTATTTGCCGTTGACCCCCACGGGCAACCTGCGCCAGGTCACCGGATCGGTCAGGTTGTCCCCGGCGCCGATGGCGAACCGCAGCAGCGCCAGCATGCCCTTGGTCCACGCCAGGTCGGTCAGCGGCGGGTCCAGCAGCCAGCCGGCCTGGTAGTTCCCCGGCGAGGTCTCCAGGATATACGTGGCGCCAAGCCCCAGCACCCGCTCTGGCACCCCGACAGGGACCTTGGTCCCGTAGTCGTCGATCACCAGCACATGCAGGCTGATGAACCCGCTCACCACGCGCCGGGTCCCGCGCACCAGCGACGGGCAGAAATACATATTCAGTTCGCGTTGTCGCGCTTCGCTCGGCAGCATGGTGGCCGGATACGCCGTCCAGTTGGCGTCCTCGGCCTTGCGCGGGTCGCCCGCGAAGCCGGCGATCAGGGCGCGGCGCCACTGGTCCCCGAACATATGCCGCAGGAACATTTCGTTACTGATGACGGCGGTGTTGGACACGGTTTGCCGGTCCCGGGACGCGGGCATGACGGTAGCCTCCCTCGCGATTTTGCTGAAACAGCTTGGGTGTGGTGGGTGTCGTGTTTGGTTTGTCGCCCCGGCGTTGTGACCGGCCGACAAGACACAACCCTGCACCTGGCCGTGATCTTCGCGCAAGGGGGTTTCGTCTTGTGCAACACAGCAAGAGGCGCCATATTTCGCCCTGGCGTCAGGGCCTCGGCCCTGGCGTTCTCGCGCGGTGGGAGTGGTGTCCTGCCTCGGGGTGTGGTTATCGCGGGTCGTGTCGCGAAAACGACGAGGGGGCGGCAGGTGTCACACCTGCCGCCTCTGGTCGTTTATTCAGGGATTTTCTCAAGTTTCTCGACGCGCTGCGCCAGACGATCATGGCGTGCGTGCATGGCCCTCAGTTCAGTCAGTATGGTCCCCATCGTGGTGTCGATCCGCATGATGATGGCGGTCTGCACCCGCATGTCGTCGCGGAAAATACCGTTGTCCTGGATCACCTGATCGAGCTTGCGCATGATCAGCTCCAGGCTCGGCGGTTGGTCGCTCATTGGCTCATGCCTTTTGGTCCTGCTTTAGCTCTATCTGCCTGCAACGCACGAATACGTTCGCTGACCAGGGCTATTGTCTGCGTCAGGGCGTCCTGTACATCCAACAGATCGGCCAGCGCCTGTTCAGGTGTCACCTCGGGCCAGTCCCAGTGCTGTGGGATAGCCAGGAGCAACGCCACCGATCCGAACGGCAGCGGTTTGTAGCCGGCGGCTTTCCAACCCGGCTCGGATTGTCGGATGAACTCCTGCAGGTCCAGCGCCGGCGACGGGCGATATGTGTTCATTTGCTTGAACCCCTTTTCTGTCTGAGTTTTTCACACTGGCCAGGAACGATCACGAACCCGCCGTGCCTGCCGTAACTGCTCACGGCGTTCCTGCATTTCGGGCGTGTCTCGTTTGAACGTCATGTTTTCTTCTTCGGCCCAACGGCGCCACCCGGCGACGCCGGCCATGACGAGACCGGCACCGACAAGGATGAAAACAAATATGATCATGGTGATGCTCTGGTTGTCATTATGGGCGCGGCTTCTACAGGTTCATTTGGGAGAAAGAACTCCAGCATGTTAGTTTCGAGGGTTACGAGTTCCAGCATTTGAGCACAAAGCTGTTCCCGCACCTCCTTGATCCTGCTGCCTATTTCTTCGTGAGTAAGGTCAGGGTCCTTTTCGATTGCTAGAAGTTCTAGCATTTGATCGCAAAGCTGTCCGCGCATAATGCTAAGTCTACCGACAGCATCGCGGACTTCTTCCTCGGTGTTTTCGAACCTGGTCAAATCGTTCTTAATGTCAGTGACGATGGTTTTGATCTCACTTACATTGCTCTGTGCATCACTCATGTTATAACTCCTGTTGTTATATAAATGGTCCCGGTGATTTTCATGATCTTCACGACACCACCGCCGTCGTCGTCAGTGTTCGCGTTTTATGGTTGATCGCGCTGCGCAGGTGCCCCGGCGTGAGATGCAGATAGTTCGCCTCCACCGTGGCGATCGTGTCGCCCAGCACCTGGGCGATGTCCCACAAGCTCACCCCGTTCATCGCCGCCAGACTGGCCCACGTATGCCGCAGCACATGCGGCGTCACCCACGGCACCCCCAGCGTGTGGCACATCACCCAGAATGCCCGCCGTAGGCACCCTGTAGCCCCGAGAACCCGTCCCGCGGCTCTCCCGTCCGCGTCCTTCGGCGCCGCCAGCCACGCCGCCTCCAGCACCGGCGTCAGCCGGTCTGAGATCGGCACCTGCACCCTTCGCTTTTTGGTCACCCGCCGGCCCGGCACCCGGTAGTCGATCAGGCCCTGTTCGAGGTCCACCCGGTCCCAGGTGAGATCGTAGATCGCGCCCCGCCTCGCGGCGGTCTCCAGCGCCAGCGCCACGAACAAACTTACCCGAGACCCGCTCTCCAGGGGCGTGTGCGCCCGGTGCGTGGTCCCCCACGCCATGGCCTGGTCCCAGAACCACTGCTCCTGGTCCCGGTTCAGGAACACCACCCTGGGTCCCTCCGGCGGCGGCAGCTCGAACTCCGGCACCGACACTCCGGCGATGAGTTTCTTTTTCGCCGCCCATCGCAGCACCGTGCGCAGACCGCCCAGCTCGCGGCGTATCGAGCCGGCGCTCACGCCGCGCCGCATCTGGTAGTCCTGCAGCCGTGCGTCGGTCAGCTGGTCGACGGTGTACTTTCCCAAGAGGTGGCGCACCGGCACCAGTACGTAGCGCCCGGTCTTCGCCTTGCCCATCGGCGCGACGTGGTCCAGCCAGCGGGCGCAGAGTTCGTCCACCGTGGGTGCTGCGCCGCAGCCCATCCTGGCCCCCGCGTTCTGCCGTTCGGCGTCGAGGAACCGGCTCAGGACCGCTTGCGCATCAACGTAATCCTTCGTGCGGCATGATATACGTTTGGTTTTATAGCTGCCGGGACCGGTCCCACCGTCTTGTTCGGTGAACCAGATCTCCCAGTAGCCTTGGCTGTTTTGTTTAAGTCTGCTGGTGCGGACACTTGTCGGATCGTTTGACTTTCTAGCCACGTCAGGAACTCCGTTTCGGGTATCAGGACAGGGCGCCCTTTGATCCAGGGCAGCCCGTGATCGCGCCGCAACCGCGCGATTTTTGCGATCGAACAGCGCATCACCTCGGCGGCTTGGTGCTGCGTCAGCAACCGCATCAGGCTGCTGTTGGCGCTGCGGTGGCGGCGTTGGTCGGGACGCCGCGTAATTCTGGCTCTGGCTTGCCGAATGAACGCCCGGTCGGTGGCATCGCCGTCTGCAGGGCCTTGCGTTCATCCTCCTTGATGATCTGCAGGACCCGCATCGCGGTCTCGAAGTCGACCGTGCGGTCGAACACTAGACGGGCTTTGTTCGGATGATCTGCCAGCACCGTCATCTGGATGTCCCCCGGCTGGCGTCCGCCACGATAGGAGCTGCCGCCGCCAGCGACGAACACCGGCTTGTCGACGGCGAGGTCCTCTACCGGAAGGTTCAGTGCCCTGGCCAGCTTCGCGAGGTTTTCCGGCTCGGGGTAACTGGTCCCGGCGAGGTAATGCCCGATCCGGTCTCGGTTACTGGCCACGGTATAACCTCTGGTATCCGTGGTAGTCCCCCAGACCCGGCGGGCTACCTCGGACGCGCTCAGCTTCTGTTCTAGCATGGCAGTTCGCAGGGCGCTGGCGAAGCGGGCGTATTCTGGTCGCGTCGGCGGATTACCACCTTTAACGACATTTTGTCGTGTCGTGTCACTGTCCGCTCCCCCGACGTTTTGTGGAGGCGATGGTGGAGCGACAACGGTCGTGTCAGCAAGACCTTTTTTCGGTGAAGCATTCCTAGACATGGTGTGGGTGTCCCTTTGCTAGAACTATTAGGTTTTTGGCGATAACTGGTAACCAGTGCGAACGGTTTGACTCGCGCGGGTTATCTGTTGGTATACACACATTTGGTATGCAACACAACAAAATGTGTTAACAACCCTACAATTTGTTGTCACACGTTTGTAAGGCACAGACGGTTGTGGTGGCTCGTGCGACCCACAACCCTGGCGGGGAATACCCCACAGCCGGTGGTGCGTCTTATCCCCGTAATGCGAGGCGTGACACCGCAGGTAGTAAAGCGTTAATGTGTTCGGCTTTTCAGCTTCACGAATTTGATCTGTGACAAAAACCTACACGAAAGGGATCACGAAATGGTGACCATCGATGTGCCGCACGTGTTTCGTGTTTTCCAAGGACCCCAGGGTTTGTTGGATCTGTTGGACCGGCGCCAGCCTGGACATGGCCTGACCTACAACCGCGTTCAAATGTGGCAGCAGCGCCAGAGCATCCCGGCAAAGTTCCTCGGTGCTATCTTGTATTGCATCGAACACGAAGGCTACAAATGCGTGGAGTTCCTGGTGGACCACGACGAGATGCGACCACCGCCACGCAACAACACCCCTACAAATGCGCGTCCGCGCAGCTGACGTCTCATGCGAACGGAGTGAGCATGCGCGTTTTGGGCGTTGACCCTGGCGCTACCGGCGCGCTGGCGCTGTGGGACACCGGTCTCGACGCCATGGTGGTGGCCGACATGCCCAGCGTCATGGTGCGGGTGGGCAAGGCCAGGCGCCGTCAGCTGAGTGAGACCTGGCTGGCCGACATCGTGCGGACCTACGAGCCGGACTGCGCCTGGTTGGAGCGGGTTCATGCCCTCCCCGGCCAGGGCGTCACCAGCTCGTTCTCGTTCGGCCTGGCCTACGGTATCGTGCGGGGTGTGCTGGCGGCGCTGGGCGTGCCTGTGACCCTGGTGACGCCGAACGAGTGGAAACGCGCGTTCCGGCTTGGTCCCGACAAGAACGAAGCCCGCCTGATCGCCGCCCGGCTGGTCCCGCTGTCGGCGGACCGGTTCACCCGTGTGGCGGACGACGGCCGCGCGGAGGCAGCCCTGCTGGCCCTGTTCGGAGCTAATCACAAAGGATGATCTTCCATGGCTGACAGGCAGTTCCTCGAACAGCTTTCCCGCAAGCTCGCTGATGAAGGCCGGCTGATCGAAGCGGGATGGGTGGCGTTGCGTCTCCAAACGATCCCCCTCAATGCTCCGGCAGTTCAGCTTCAGGAAATGCGCATGGCCTACATGGCCGGCGCGCAGCACCTGTTCGCCTCGATGATGGGTATCCTTGACCTAGGGCTGGAGGAAACGCCGGACGACATGCGGCGAATGGACCTGATCTACAAAGAGTTAGAAGCGTTCGGCAAGGAACTTGAACTGCGTGTTGGTAAGCCTGCGGGCAGCGGTTGACGCCTGCCGGCTACTTGTCTCTTGTAGTTTTCGCTTGACACGACAAAAGACACACAACACATTGGTCCCTAGTTAGGCCCGATTGTAGTCCTCGCAAGAGGACCACAAATAGCGGGGAGGGGACAACTGTGTCTGTTGCTGTGGCTCAGACCATTAATACTTGCCCGCCGCTGCGCGATTACCAGGCCGCGGGTGTTACCTGGCTGACCGCCTCCCTGAAGGACCACAAAGCTGTTCTCCTGTGTGACGACCCGGGACTGGGCAAGACCCGCCAGGCCCTGACCGCCGCCAGCCACCTGGCAGCAGGGCGTGTCCTGATTGCCTGCCCGGCGGGCGCCCGGCGGGTGTGGCGAGACGAGATCGAGCGTTGGTTCCCGTTGTGGAGTTCCCGGGTGTTCCTGGTCGAGCCAGGCACCCTCACCGGTCAGGTTCAGCGCATGCTGGCCTATCCTGGTCCCCTGATCCTGGTGATCGGCTACGACGACTTGTCCCCGGCCGAGAGCAACGTCCCGAACCTGCTCGCCAGTCACGCCAATCCCTGGGACCTGCTGATCATCGACGAGGCCCACTACCTCAAGAACTTCTCCAATCGCACCAAGGCGGTCTACGGCGTCCGCGGCGACAACGAGGGCATCCAGGCCAACGCCCACCGGGTGATCCTGCTGAGCGGCACGCCGACGCCGAACCATGCCGGCGAACTCTGGCAGCACTGCCGGACCTTGTGGCCCTGGTCCCTGCTGTGGCCCCACGGCAGCCCACGCGCCGGCCAGCGCATGAGCCAGCAGGACTTCGAGGAACGGTTTACCCGCTATCGGGACACGGTCTACGGCCGGCAGATCGCCGGCTCGAAGAACCAAGGCCATTTGCGCGACGTGTTGGCCCGCGTGGTGCTGCGCCGCCGCAAGGATGATGTTCTTCCCGAGCTGCCGCCCTTGCAGTGCCAGGATGTGGCGCTGGAACCACCCCTCAATCAGGGGCTTAACCCGCAGGCCCAGGGACTGGCGAACCGCCTAGTCTGGTCCCTGGGTGCATTGACGACACCCGGCGGGGACAATCAGCTGCTCAAGACCCTGCAAACCCCGGACGGTGAACTCGCCACGCTGCGGCGCGAACTCGGCGAACTCAAGGTCCCGCCTGCCATTCTCTGGGTCCAGGAACGCCTGCAGTCTATCAATAAGATCCTGTTGTTCGCCTGGCATCTATCAGTGATCGAGCATCTGCGCCGTGGCCTGGCCGACTTCGTCCCGGTGGTGATCACCGGCGAGACCTCGCCCCTGGGCCGCGCCAATGCGGTGGAGCTGTTTCAGCGCCGCGCCAGCGTGCGGGTGTTCATCGGCCAGGTGAAGGCCGCCGGCACCGCTATCACCCTCACCGCCGCCTCTGAGGTGGCGATCGTCGAGCCGTCCTGGGTGCCGGGTGACAACGTCCAGGCGATCTGCCGCGCCCACCGTCTGGGCCAGCGCGACAGCGTGCTGGCGTCCTTCCTTTACCTGCCCGGAACGCTTGACCAGCGGATCATGACCGCGTTCCGGCGCAAGGCCCACGAGATCGCCGAACTACAAGGGGACCAGATCAATGCAAGTACAGGTTAACGTCATATTCGATTTAGAGACCGAGCTGGAGCGAAGCGCGCTTACCAATCGGATCGCCAGGATGCTCGAAGCGGTCGGCGTGTCCGCCGCCGTGGTCCCGCTCCCCGGCAACGGGACTGTTGGCGGCCTTGATGCTGTACATCAATTGCAGACCTTACCGCCGGATGAGGCAAAGGCGAAGGATCAGGCAGCCGCCAATCTCAAGGCCCGCCAGCAGGCCGCGGCGAACGCCCGCGCCGCTAAACAGGCCAAGGCCACGCCGGTGAGCGAGCAACCTGTTGGTGTCACCGGTGGCGTCAACGGTGGCCCGATAGACGCTTCGGGTGACGACCCTGACGATACCGACGACGCGCTGGGTTTGAACTCGCCCTCGCTGTCACCGGGTGAGGCGAAAGACGCGGCGTTGGCGTTGGTCCGCGAAGCTTACAGCGCGGGGCATGTGGCGCAGGTCAAGGCGCTGCAGAAAGAACTCGGCGTGGCGAAGTTCTACGACGTCGACGTCACCAACGGGCACGCGTTCTACCAGCGCGTCATGAAGCTGGCCCATGAAGTGGGGATACGCCGGTGAGGCGGGTCATTCACACCACCCTGCGGGACGACCAGCTGCCCGAAGGGGACCAGCAGATCCTGACCATCGCCCACGCGATCGAGATCTCGGTCAAGCCGGCGGACAAGGAAGTCTACATCAAGGCGGTGGTCGGCCACATCGCGGACCAGTTTGAGTTCGCCCTGCGGGCCGCGCTGAAGCTCCCCGCTGACTTCATCGAACGGCCATGATTATTCAGATCGCGGCGGCGGCGTCGTATCATCCTAGCCTGCCGGACATCCTGTATGGGCTGGCGGCGGACGGCACGGTCTGGCGGCTGGTGGTCAAGCTGGGCAATGAATGGCAGCAGCTGCCGTCGTTGCCTGAGCCGGCCGAGACGACACCCACCCAGGTCCCGGTGCCGTGACGCAGCACGCCCACTCGCTGCTAGGCGCCTCCGGCGCGCATCGCTGGCTGAACTGCCCCGGCAGTTTCCAGCTCAGCGTGACCGCGCCGCCGCGGCCGGCCTCGGTCTATGCCGCGACCGGCACGCTGGCGCACGACTATATCGAGAATGCCCTCGGCGCTGCCGTCACGCTGGGACAACGTCCTGGGACCTGCAAGGTCGACGCCACCGAGCTGGGCGTCACCGCCGACGTGGAAGGCCATATCATCACGGTGGACCAGGATCTGATCGACGGCATCAACGTGATGCTCGACTACGTGCAGCATGCGGCGCACCAGAGCGACTGGGTCCGGTGCGAGTTTCAGGTCGAACTCAACGACTATTTCCTGCCCTCAGAGCCGCCGCCGGTCCCGCTGTTCGGCCGGGTCGATGTGGCGCTTTTAGACTTACAGACCGACACGCTGGAGATCATCGATTATAAGAACGGCTCCGGTGTGTTCGTCATGGTGCAGGACAATCCGCAGCTGCTTTATTATGCGGCGGGTGTCCTGCGGCAGCTTCCCAAACACCAGCTGCGCCGGCTCAAACGGATCAAGCTCACCGTCGTACAGCCCAACGCGCCGGGCAGCGAACCGATCAGATCCTGGCAGATCACGCCGGTGGATCTGCTGATGTGGATCGACGAGGTATTGGTCCCCGGTGTCGAGGCGTGCGCCCAGGACAACCCGCCGCTGGTCCCTGGTCCCTGGTGCCGGTTCTGTCCGGCCATCCACGCGTGCCCCCGTCTGATGCAGGACGCCAATGAGATGGCCAAACGTGATTTCGCCGATCACATGCTGCCTGATGATCCTGACGAGCTGGCCCGCAACCTGGACATCGCCGAGCGCGCCCAGATGTGGATCAACGCGCTGCAGGGGTATGCGGTCGAGCAGCTGCAGCGCCAGGTGCGTATCCCTGGCTGGGAACTGGTCCCCACCCGACCTACCCGCAAGTGGATCAGTGACGAGCCGACAACCGCCGGCGCCCTGCAGCTCTTCGATGTGCCTGACAATGTGATCTGGGAGACCAGGCTGCGTTCGCCGGCCCAGATCGAAAAGGCGATGGGCCGTGGTGCGCGGTTCCGCGAGCTTTGGAACGGCCAGCTTGCCGGCACCTTGGTTGAGAGCAAGTCGTCCGGCGTGAAGCTGGCGCGTGCCGGCAAAACCGATGCAGCAGGAGATTTCAGCGATGGCCCTGACTGAGGCGGACGCCCATCTGATGGCGCTCAAACAGTGCCTCATACTGGGGCGTCAGCGTGTATCCGATTGTATCAACGATCTGGAGGACGCAATGGCTGAACGCGATCTGCGCACGCAGCAGGACAAGCTCACCGACGTGATCCTGAGCCTGAAATACACCATCGACTTTATTCTGGGAGACCCTTCACCATGAGTTCCATCCGCACGCCCATTGGCATCCTGTCGTTCCCGGTGTTGTTCGCTCCGCGCCCGCGCGCCCCCGGCGGCGATCCGGTCTATCAGGTGACGCTGCTGTTCGATCAGACCGCACAGCGGGACCCGGCCTACGAGGACCTGCGCGCCGCGGTGCGCGAGGCGATCGACGAGGAGTGGGGCAAGGGCAAGTCGCAGGACCGGGCGTTCCTCGCCGGCATCCGGTTGCCGTTCCGCAAGTGCAGTGAGAAAACCTATGCCGGCTATGACATCCCGGGCGGCATGTATATTTCGCCCTGGTCCAAGTCGCGCCCCGGCCTGGTGGACGCCCGCCGGGTCGAGATCACTGTCCCCGAAGACATCTGGGCCGGCCAGATGGCCCGCGCCACGGTGACCCGGTTCACCTACAACCAGGCCGGCAACAAGGGCGTGTCGTTCGCCCTGAACAATCTGCAGATCTGCCGCACCGACACCAAGCGGATCGATGGGCGCAAGGCGGCGACGGATGACTTCCCCGACTACGATGGTCCTGGCGGCACACCGGCGATGGCCGGGGCCGATGACGATGATCCGCCGTTCTGATGTTGACGCCTTCTTCGCAGCCATCGCAACCGAAGTTTAACGCGATGGCTGCGCGGTTCGCTACAATCGACGCCGCTAATCCAGACATATGGCGGCTGTTTGAGCGATTTGCTTTTGACATGATCCAGCGTGGGTTTCAGCATTACTCTGCCGATGCAGTGATGCATCGAGTGCGATGGGAGACTGCGGTTTATTTGCTTGATGGCAATAATGAGTTCAAGATCGCAAACATATGGGTAGCTTATTATGCACGTAAGTTTACCCGTGTTCATCCGCAATACGCGGGGTTTTTTCGGTTACGCCCTTCGCAAGCAGACCTGTGAGTGATGCGTCTGGTCCTTGACCTGGAGACCACGTCGACCTGCGACCTGCGCAAGACCGGCGCGCAGGTCTACGCTGAGCATCCCGACACCCGGATTACCGTGCTGTGCTACGCGGTGGACGACGAACCGGTGGAGACCGATGTTGCTGCTTCGTGCAGAGTTCCAGATCGGTTCGCCGCCGCCGTGCGCGCAGGCGCGACCGTCGTCGCACACAACTACATATTCGAGTTCCACCTCTATCACAACAAGCTGGTCCCGCTGGGCTGGCCGGTCATCCCGCTGGCGCAGTGGAGCTGCACCATGGCGCGGTCCCTGGTGGCGGGCTACCCGGCGAGCCTCGACGTGGGTGGCCGCGCGATCGGCCTGCGCTTCCGCAAGGACCCCGGTGCACGGGACCTGATGCTGCGGTTCGCGCGGCCCCGGTCCCTCAACCCGACCACCTGGTGGCACGAGACCGACCCGGTGCGTTTCCAGAAGCTCTGCGAATACTGCCAGGGCGACGTCCTCGCCGAGCGTGAGCTGGACAGCCGCCTGCCGGAGTTGTCCCCCCGTGAACGCGCGGTGTTCGAGCTGGACCATCACATCAACCAGCGTGGCCTCGGCGTCGACTACCCGCTGGTGCAGGATCTGGCGGTGCTGACTGAGCGGGCGCGGGACCAGCTCGCCCGCGACGTGGTCCGGCTCACCAACGGCCAGGTGACCTCGCTGAACCAGGTGGCGCAGCTGCGCACCTGGCTGTTCTTCCAGGGCGTCGACATGCCCGACCTCAAGCGTGACACGGTGAAAGCCTGGCTCGCCGACCCCACCCTGCCAGACGGCCCCAGGAAGCTGCTCCAGGCCCGCCTGGACGCCTCCCGGGCGTCAACCGCCAAGCTGGCCGCCATCGCCGCCGCACGGTCCCTGGACGGCCGCGTGCGGGGCACCTTCCAGTACTACGGCGCCGGCCGCACCGGACGCTGGGCCGGTCGCCGGTTCCAGCCGCAGAACCTGTTCCGGGGATCGATCAAGGATGTGCCCGCGGCGATCCGCGCGATCCGTGCCGGCGCCACCCCCGATGACCTCGCCCTGTTGTTCGAGGACAGCGCCCTGGGCGTGGTCGCCAGCTGCCTCCGCTCCACCATATTGGCGGCGCCGTTGCACCGGCTGGTGGTGGCTGACCTGGCGCAGATCGAGGCCCGCGTGCTGGCCTGGCTGGCCCAGCAGCAGGACGCCCTGACGGTGTTCCGCCGCAACGAGGACATCTACACCGCCACCGCCAACGCGATCGGCTCCGCTAACAGGCAGCTGGGCAAAGTGTTAGTTCTGGCGTGCGGCTTCGGCATGGGCGCCGTCCGGTTCCAGCAGACCGCGCTGAGCTACGGCGTGGTGCTGGACGCCGTCGAAGCCGAGACCGCGGTCATCCTCTGGCGGCAGCTGAACGTCAACATCGTGACGCTGTGGTGGGACGCTCATCGGGTGCTGATGCGGGTGCTGCGCCACGGCCCTGGCGCCACCGAGCAGTTAGGGTTCCTGACGTTCATCCATCGTCCCCGCCGGCTGCTGATCAAGCTGCCGAGCGGCCGGCATCTGGTCTATCGCGAGCCGCGCATCGAACAGAACGACAAGGGCTTCGACGAGTTCACCTACATGGGGTCACTCGGCGGCAACTGGATCAGGTTGCGGTCCTGGCCCGGCAAGGTGATCGAGAACATCGTCCAGGCAGTGGCGCGGGACGTCATGGTCGGGGCGATGCTGACCCTGGTGCAGCAACCGCTGATCGCCACCATCCACGACGAGCTGATCGCTGAAGTCCCCGAAGCCGACGCTGAGCCGACGCTGGATCTGATGCTCAAGGTGATGCGCCGGACGCCGGCCTGGGCGCCCGGTCTGCCGATCAACGCGGCGGGCTTTGTCGTGCGGCGATACCAGAAAGGCTGACTTTGTCTGGTGGCATTTGAAAATCATTCGCACACTGGTTTGTCGCGGCCTGCTACACAGAATTTACCAGATATAATCAGCATGTTCTCGATCCATGTCCGGCACGATCTGTCGTGTCTTGTGTGCGAACCAGGACACACGGCGGTTTTATGGTCAGATACCTGGAGGGGGTATATCCATTGCCGGCATCAATCCTCCGGCGGCAGGCGGATCACCGTCCACGCCAATACCGGACCCGCCACCATCACCACCAGTATTGCCCCCCACGCCACCCATGACATCGCCGTCTCCTGCGCAATTCACACATCAACCGCCAAATATCGCACAACACTACACACAACAACGTCGGCTAAGTCATTGAAATCATTAGTGTAGATTTGTCCAGGGCCTTACTTTTCAGAGGGGTTTGTAGGGCGACAAATTGGGTATAAGTCATTGATATACTTGGTGTTTTTTGTGTCCTTTAGACTGTGTGTGTAATTCGCACACAAAGCACAAGAGACAACGCGACGGGTATTTTCGGTCGTTTGTCCGGCGCTAAACACGACGAACCAACTCATGGCTGCGCTGCCCGTTCCGCCGCTTTCGGCGGACGCGCGTCCTCACTGCGCCACGGCGCCGTGGTGTCGAGGAAACTCTTGGCGCCATAGGCCGCGGCGCCGAGGCCGCCCAGCACCTTGAGTGGCCCCGGCAGCCGCGCCAGGGCGGTCGCCGCCGGCTCGCCCGCCACCTGCCAGGCCGGCTTCGCCACATCGTCCACCAGCCCCCAGGGGACCAGCCCGCCGCTGGCGTCCTGCGCCGCGCCCTTACCCTTGCCCTCTTCGCCGTCGTCGCCGCCCAGGCTGGGCAGGCTCGGCAGCCCGGCCAGCCCTGGTAGCTCAGGTAACTTGCCTTCCGGGGTTTCCTTCGGCAGCTGACTGCCTTTCTCGCCCGCCACCGCGCCGGCAAAGGCGGCAGCGGCGCGGGGCGACGTGCCGAACTGCAGGGCTGTTCCGGCGGCGACCTTTGCCGCCGCGCCACCCACCCCGCCCAGCGTGGTCAGGACGTAGGCCGCCGCCGGCACGCCCACCAGATTGAACGCGCCACGGGCGGCGTTGAAATACCGCGTGTTAGTGTTCGGGCTGTCGTTCGCCATAACAAAGGGGTTGATCACGTCCTGCGCATTCTTCGCCATCCAGTTGAGCGAGGCACCCTCCAGCAGCGACCCCACGCTGCCCTCGTAGCGCAGATGCGACCCCAGCTGGATGATCGGATCGAGCGTGCCGTTGAGGCCCGATCGCTGCATCGCGAGATCGATCAGGTAGCCGCCCAGGTTGCCCTCGTCGGCCTGCTTCTGCCACTGGTCCGGCGCGAACAGATACTGCCGCAGCGCGGTGGTCAACAGCCCCGCCGCCACCATGGTGCCCGCCATCGCGGCGGCATGCGCCGCGGCGCCGCCCGCCGCCAGCATGCCGCGGGTCTTATAGGCGTGCGCGATGTTGTCCATCGCCGGCTGCAGCACGTTGCGCTGGAACTGGTAGTTGAAGCTCATCAGCTGGAACGCCAGGCCGACGAACGGCGTCGAGGACATCGCCGCCCGGTCGACCTTGTAGGGGTCCTGGATGGTGCGGTCGGTGAGCCGCCGCGTGGCCAGGCTGTAGGCCCCCGCCATCGGGTCGCTCCGCAGCTGCGCCACGGTGGGCCGGCCGCCGTTGAAGTCGGTCATCCACTTGGCGAAGTCAGCGTGGATCGGATCGTTCAGGCCCAGCTCGCGGAACCACCGGGTGGCGGTCTCCTTGGCTACGGCGTCGGTCCCCCGGTGGTCCCGGGACAGCTTGGCCAGGAAGCCGTTGGCCGCCGCGGTCGCGGCGATACGCTGCGAGTTGGTCAGCTGGGTGAGACCGGTGATCCGGTAATACTGGGTCATGAACTTGTTCAGCGCCGGACTGTCGGCGTAGTTGGCGCTCATCCGGTTCAGCATGATGCTGTCGTGCATCGCGCTGGTCACCGTGCCGAGGTATTCCGCCATCTCGGTGCGCTCGCGGGCGGACGCCGTCTTCATCAGCTGGCCGAACTGGTTGGCGAAGGTCTCGAAACCCACCCGCATGCTGCCGGTGGCCAGCGCCGCGTTCATCGGCTCGGCCAGCGCGGACCAGGCGGCGCGCGGCATCAGCGCGATGCTGCCGGCGGCGTGGATGACGTTGGAGAACTTCATCAGCCCCGACATGCCGCGTGTGTTCTGCTGCCCAGTGACCGCCAGCATCTGCTGATGGAACCAGTTGGCGTCGTGGGTGTTCATCGCCAGGTGGTCGTGGACCTTGGCCATCATCGCGTCCAGGTCCTCGCCATTGGCGCCGAACCGTTCGGCGAACGCGATCCGGCGCGCGGCGGCGTGGAAGTAGTTGGGCAGCGCGTCGGTCGGGCTGGTGCGCATGAACTCGCGCATGATCTGATCGGCTTCCGGCGGCAGCACGCGGGTCTTCAGGTATTTGCCGGAGGGTCCCACGGTGTCGAAATCGTGCATCCCGCCCGCCATCAGGCGGGCCAGCCAGCCGTTGGCCTCCAGTGCCGACGTGTGGTCCCGCAGCATCGGGTGGGCTTCCTCCGCGATCTGCTGGGCTTCGAGTTTGAGCTGCTCGTGTTCAGCCTCCAGCACTGGGTTAGGACCAGAAAACAGTTCGGCCTCGATCTCGGCCTGGCGGCGCAGGTTCCGGCGCAGCTCGTTCATGTGTCCGGTCAGGGCGAGCAGCTCGCCGCTGCCGCCCCGCGGCTCGTTCTCGCGGTCGGCCTTGGACAGCGTGGTCCACTTCTCCAGCAAGGCGGTCGGATCGGACCCTGGGTCGCCCAACTCAGTGTCGAACATGTTCGCGTGCAGCAGCTGCGCCTGCTTCAGAAACTTGAGCTTGCTGGCCTCGCTGGCGGTGGCCTTGAGGGCATCATACAGCCGCGGGTAATAGCCGCTGCGGGCGTAGCCCACATCGATGCCCGCGTCATGCGTGGCGCGCCAGACCTCGTCCATCAGGTTGCGCAGGCGCCGGCCGGCGGTCAGCAGGTGGTCCGGGATCGCCCTGCTGGGACCAGTGCCGTCCGGGTTCACCGGGTAGCGGGTCTCGCCGGTGGTCAGGAAGTGCCGGAGCATGTCGCCGTCCGCGACGCTCATCGCGTCGGCGTTCCGGTAGCCGGCGCTGGTCAGGATCTTGGCGAACCGGTCGGTCCAGCCGCGGGCGTATTTGCGCACCGCTTCCTCGAAATTCTCCGGCGTGTAGCGCCCTTCACCCGGAGCCGCGGCCACCCGGTCCAGCATCTCGCGCAGCAGGGGTTTGACCTGCTCGGGGGCGCGGCCGATCACCGTCTCCATGATGCCGTGATGCGAGTGAACCACCGTGCGGGCGTAGTCCGCCATGCGGCGATACCAGGGATACTCGCCGGTGGGGCGTGACGCATCGGTCAGGGCGGTGGCGTTCAGCAGACTGCGGATCAGGGTCTTGGTCTTGTCGCCCATGGTCCTGGCGTCACGCACCGCCTGCGGGTTGGCGCCAGGCGGCACGGTGGCGCCATAGTGCAGCGGGTCCGAGATGCCGAGGTTGGCCGGTCCCTGCGGGGTGACGCCATGCGACAGGACGTTTTCGTTGCGCATCACATCGTGCAACTCGTCGAACGCCGTGAAGATATTCATGCGGTCTTCGGCCTGCGGGTAATAATCCCCCATCATCCGGTTGGTCTCGCGGATGTAGGCCGCGTCCGGCATCACTGCGCCGCGCGGATCATGCCCCGCGGTTTCCATCTTCCAGGCCATCCAGGCTTCGTGGGCACGCGCGAACAGCTCGGCGGGGTCGGCATAGTAGCCAGGCTTGGGGGACCGCCGCGCCCCGGCCAGGAACTCGGTCGGCTGGATGCGTAGTCGGCTGCCCGCCGCCTCCAGCAGGGCCAGCTGGCGCTGGGCCTCCGTCGCGGCCTTGGTCGGGTTGCCCAGCCGGTCGACCGCTTCGGCCTGTCTCTGCAGGCTGATCTGGCGCGCCGCCATCGCCGCCTTGTCGTAAAACATTATGTTCATCAGCCGCGCCACGGCGCCCTGCACGCCGTCCCTGGGGTCCAGCTGGCCGGCGCGGGCGTAACGGGTGAGCAGCTGGGTGGCGTTGCCGGCGCCCATCAGGCGATCGGCCAGCTTGTGGTCCATCGCGTGCGCCCACTCGTGGCCGAAGCTGTTGGCGCCACCGGTGATGCGGATCTCGCCGGCCGTGCTGTAGGCGCCGTAATAGCTCTTGGACCCCTCCGGATCGATCACCAGCCGGAGCCGGCCGAAATCCCCCGCCGCCTCGTAGGGCAGGCCCAGGTCGCTCATCAGGTCCTGGGTTGCCCGGGTCATGTCCAGCATCGCATCGCGGGCGATCTTGCGGTCCACCGGGGTCGGCTCGGACCCCTCGCGCCGGCCTTCCACGCTGACGTTGCGGAAGCCCATTGTGTTCTGCATGTGGTTGGTCAGGACGTGGATCTGCTCTTCCATCGGCCGGTTAACCATCACGCGCGGGTCTTTGCCGGCCTGCTCGAACACGCTGTCGTAGACGCTGGTCCCGTTGTTGAACTTGTAGTCCCTGACGTGGTCGGCCGTGGCCCTGACTTCGGGTGCCCCGGCAAATGGTTGTTTGCGCCCGCCCACCCGAGGACCACTGGCGCCCTTGTCCTGGAGAGCCTGTTCACGCGCCGCGATCTGGCGGTCCAGGTCGGCGAACCGGTTGGGGTTAGTAGTCGGCCGGTTGCGGGTCTCGATCAGCCGGTCAAGCTGCTGGTCCCCGGTCGGGGCACGACTGGTCCCGGCATTCTGGTCCTCCGCAGGACCGGTGGTCCCAGGGACCACTGGCTCGATACGATCCGAAAGTGTAGCGCCTCGCTGCAAATTTTCTTGTGGTCGGCCGTAGTCGATAACCTGCGGCGTATCGAACACGTTACGCAGCAGTTTGATGTCGTGGCCCTGACTCGTGATGTCGCCAGGCGTGCTGTCGTCCCAATGCACGATGATGCCGTCGTGGCCCTTGGACTGGACGATTTCCTTGAGCCGCTGGGTCATGCCCAGGACCTGGTCCTTCGGTAGCCCGGTCGGGTTGGGCACCTGCCAGCCGGCTTCGCGCGTCAGCTTACGCCAGTCCTGGTCTGATCGGATGATCAGAGGGTTTTCTACTTCGACCGGATGTGCGGTGACGTTAGGACCGTATTGTTTGGCGGCTTCAGGATCGAACGCAGAATAGCGGGCTTCGCCGGCAATCGGCACACCTGCACTGAGAGGGTTATAGGCGCTGGCCTGATTGGCACGGCCAGAACCACGATAGACCGTCTGCCCGGCAAACTCGTGTGTCGCAGCGGTGCCAGGCGTGGGCTGTCCCGGACCAGCACCCTCCGCATCGGCTTGACGTGCGAAGTCCAACACCCGGCCGCGCCAGGTCTCGCCTTTACGGAGCGGGTCTTTGGCCCCGGTCGACAAGATTGACCGGTATTCGCTGTCAGGCGCGCTCCGTGCGTCCAGTTCGGCCACTGCGGCGCGGTATTGGTCGCCACGCGTTTGAGTTGGTCCCGGGACCGCGCCCTGGTCGGTTTTTGGTATACCGCCGACCGCGTTTACACCAGCGGCGGGAACTGTTTCAGTGGGCGATGGAGCCTGACGAGCTTGCCCCTGGTCTGGCGGCGGTGCTGCCTGAGTATCGCCAGCGCCCACGCCCGTATCTCCGGGGCGGACACCGCCCGGCTGTTCGGCGGGAAGTCGCGCAGCACCTGCCTCGCCCACTGGAGCTGCTGGTTCGGGTCGTCCGGCGGTGCTACCAGATCCGTCATCCGGCGGAACGATAACAGGTTCGGGGGGCCGCGGCGATGGAGTTTCGCTTTCAGTTCGAACCACCGCAGTCGGGACCGGCGGCGCTGGAGCCGTTTCTGGCGGCACTGGTGTTTCAGATGCAGGCGTGGCTGGCGCAGCCTGGGCTACCGGAACCTCCACCGGAGGTGGCACCGGAACTGGCTCGGTCGTTCTTTCGGGCACTGGCCCCGGCACTGGCTCAGTGGCTGGAACAGTATCACGGGGTGTTGCCACCGGCGTTGATACGTCAGGCGCTGGCGCTGGCGGGACAGCTGCAGTCCCGGGTGGTGGTTCACTAGCCGGGGGTGCCTCCACTGGTCCTGGACGGCCTCTGACGGCCTGCACCGCTCGCCCGCCCACCTGGTGCCCGACGCCGAACGCGGCGCCGGTAGCGATGTCCTGGCCCAGTCCTTCGACCATCTGTTTGCCCGAGGGCAGCGGCTCGCCCATCGCCAGCGGCACGCCCACGCGTCCCGCCGCACCCACCGCAGGCTGGGTCGCCAGGGACTGGAACAGGATCTTGCCGATCACGCTCTTGAACGGCGCCAGCTCGAACAGGGGCGCGGTGGCGGCGCCGATCGCGCCGGTCACCAGAGCATGCTTGATGGTGTAGTCCACCGCCTCGTCGTGGCTCATTCTGCCGCCCTGCACCGCGGCTTGGTAGGTCGGCACCAAATCCTGCATCAAAGATGTGCCGCCGACGCCGAGGGCTGCACCGATGATACCGCCGACTGGGCCACCCACGGCGGTCCCGGCGGCGCCACCGGCGAGACCACCACCGATCACTGGGACCGAGTGACCGATGCCGTAGCCCAGTTCATTGAACCAACCACGGGTCGGCTCGGGCGGCGCATTCGGGTCAGCGGCGAAGGCGTTGCCGGTGGCAAGCTGCGCCGCTTCTCGTCCAGATGCACCAACGCCCGAGAGCAGTCCGCTGAAGAACCCGCTTTCCTGCGGCGGCTGCGCATCGCCAGGCTGTGTGGGTACCACCGATGACGCCGACTGAGCTTGTCCCGCAGCCAGACCCTCTTCCGGGGTGTTGAAGAACTGCGGCAGGGCGTCTATCGCCGGAGAGGGTGTTGACGCGGCGGGGATCTGAGCGGCCGGGGCGGCTGGGACGGGAACCGGAGTGGCAGGGACCGGGACCACTGCCGGTTGCGTCACCGGCGGGGGCGATACCGTCGTCGCGGCCTGCCCCGCGGCCAGACCCTCTTCCGGCGTGTTGTAGAATTGCGGCAGCGCCGAGGGCAGGACGCCGGAGAGGTTGCTGCCGTCAGGCATCTAGCCGGTCCCGAAGAAACGCTGGTTGTAGTCCTGCATCGGCTGCAGCGCCCGGGTCACCGCCGCCGAGAGACCACCGCCCCCGCCTGCCGCGTTCATCAGCGACGCCAGCAGCATCGGGTTTGGTCCCTGGGCCTGTTGCGGCGCGGCCGCGGCGGCAGGAGGTGGTGGAGGTGGCGCGGCCGGCGGCTGGTCCCCGATGGGCGGCAGCCTGGCGTCACCTGGGTTGCTCGCGACGTAGCTGGACAGCGCCGGATTGCACCCCGGGCAGGTCCAGTCGCCGAGGCCCCGCCTGGCCACCGCTTGCTTGAACACCGCGTCCTGCACTTCCGGGGGCGCCACCGCGGCGGTGGGATAGGCCGAGGTGTCGATGCCCAGCTGCGAACCATACTGGCGCCAGGTGGAGGGCACGAACTGATAGGCGCCCGCCGCCCCCGAGGACGGGTTGACCGCGGTGTAGTTGCCGCCGCTCTCGAAGTGCTTGACCAGATCGGCGAGGGACTGGAACGCCATGCGTCAACCCCCTCCCCCCGCGGCCATGGCCGGCATTGGATACACCAGGCCGCCACGCACGATGCCCGCCGGTCGCCCAGCCGTGTCGTATTGAATACTCCCGTCCGCGGCCCCCGGCGCAGCACGACCGATCGCACCCGGGGGCGCCGCTGCTGCCGGAGCAGCAGGCGTGGGCGACACCCCGCCATACATCTGCTGCGTGGTCAGCGGCGTGGGACCACTGGCGGCAGGTTGGCCCAGGAACCGCTGG
>Ga0247670_1000026_pt1 | contig 50347 bp, 44 predicted proteins | sample CNK11_metaG_FD_183042 | JGI IMG/M metagenome (GOLD analysis project Ga0247670, IMG submission 183042) | Soil microbial communities from Purdue University Martell Research Forest, Indiana, United States - CNK11 | ecosystem: Environmental > Terrestrial > Soil > Temperate forest > Bulk soil...
TGGAAGCCCATCTGCCCGGTCCGCAATCGCGGCCATTTTCGCTGGTGGATTATGGGACCCAGCCGATCCGGGAGTTGTTTTAACCACGGATGAACACAGATAAACACGGATGGGAAAAGCAAAGCAGCCGAGGCAAAACTTTTGCATCACGCCGCCATTTTCAATCTTCGCAACGAGGGGCGGGGCGGGGTGGCAGCGACGGAATCGCAACAAATTTTATTCTTATCCGTGTTCATCCGTGTTCATCCGTGGTTAAAAATTTATGGCCGAGAAACCGACATTGCTGATCGTGGATGACGAGAAGCCGACCCGCGAAGGATTGCGCGCGGCGCTCGAAGAACGTTACGACGTTTACATCGCTGAAGACGCGAAGGCCGCGGGCGAGTTGCTTGAACGCGAACATTTCGACGTGATGCTGACGGATTTCCGCCTGCCGAATGAGGACGGCCTGAAACTCATCGCCCGTGCCAAATCACTTTCCAAGCCGCCGATCTGCATCTTGATGACGGCCTATGGTTCGGAGGAACTCGCGGTGGAGGCGATGAAACGCGGCGCGGACGATTACATCGCCAAGGGCCGCCTGCAGATTGATGAACTGGAGATGCGGATTGCCCGGGCCTTGCGCGGACAAAATCTGGAGACGGAAAATGTCTCGCTCCGCAAACAGCTCGATTCCAAGTTCGGCCTCGAAAACATCGTAGGCGAATCGCCGGTGATGACGGAGATTTTTGAAATCATCCAGCAGGTCGCACCGACGCGGGTGACGGTCCTGCTGACCGGCGAAAGCGGCACCGGCAAGGAAGTGATCGCCCGGGCGATTCATCAATTGAGCCCGCGCACCAGACAGCCCATGGTCACAGTTCACTGCGCCGCATTGTCGGCGACGTTGCTGGAGAGCGAATTGTTCGGCCACGAGAAGGGCGCGTTCACCGGCGCCCACGAACGCCGGGTTGGCCGGTTTGAGCAGGCCCAAGGCGGCACGCTGTTTCTCGACGAAATCGGCGAGATCGACGCGTCCATCCAGGTCAAGCTGCTGCGATTCCTGGGCGAACGGACCTTTGAACGCGTGGGTTCGAACAGAACATTGACGGCGGATGTGCGGCTCGTGGCGGCGACGAACAAAAATCTGGAGGATCTCATCAAGGCGGGAACCTTCCGGGAGGACTTATTCTTCCGGCTGCGCGTGGTGGAAATCAATCTGCCGCCGTTGCGCGAACGGACCGGGGACATCCCGCTGCTGGCACAGAAGTTTTTGCGTGAGTTCGCCACGGAGAACAACAAGGCGGTGAATATTTTCACGGCCGACGCACTCGAGGCGCTGATGAATTATTCATGGCCGGGCAATGTGCGCGAACTGCGGACGGCCATCGAACACGCGGTGGTCTTGTGCCGGGGCGAGAAAATTTCCGCGCGGGATCTGCCGCCGTCGGTGCGCGGCGGCCGGACGACTGAAGCTCAAATCTCCTTGCGAAATGATTTGACGGTGAAAGAAGCTGAGAAACAATTGATTGTGCGCGCGTTAAAAGACACGGACGGCAACCGGACCCGGGCCGCGAAAAAAATTGGCATGAGCCGGCGGACGTTTCACCGCAAGCTGCACGCGTATCATTTGGAAGGATTTTAATTTATGCCGTCATCACACGTGATTCAGATGTTGATCCACAAAATGGAGGTCGGCGCCGGTTCCCGCTATCTCCGTTACTTCGCGCTGGTGATCGGAGTCGTGGGGCTGGCACTGATCTACGATCTCCGTGCGTATCGGAATTTCTCCGCACCGGAAGCGATGGACTCGGCACAACTCGCGCGCAACATCTCGGAGGGCAAAGGTTATAGCACCCTGTTTCTACGACCGTTCAGCTTGTATTTGGTGCAGAAGCACGCGGGGGCGAAAATTCTGGATTCCGACACCAATGCGACGCCCAGCCTGACGCAGATCAACACAAAGCATCCGGACATCTCCAATCCCCCGGTGTATCCGCTGTTGCTCGCCGGCTTGATGAAGGTGCTGCCGTTCGACTACACGGTGAATCCGAAGTCGTCGTTTTGGGGGAACAACGGGGGGTTCTGGCGTTACCAGCCGGATTTTTTTATCGCCCTGTTCAACGAATTGCTGCTGTTGATCATCGTCGTGCTGACTTTTTTTCTCGCGAAGAGACTGTTTGATTCCAAAGTGGCGTGGCTTTCGGCGTTTCTGGTTCTGGGTTGCGAACTGCTCTGGCGGTTCAGTGTTTCGGGATTGTCCACCTTGTTGCTGCTGACGATTTTCATGGTTCTGGTGCTGTTTCTGCTGGAAATCGAGCGCGGCTCGCGCGAGTCCAAGCCGCGTCCGGGCTGGTTGCTGGGCCTCGCGATAGCCGTGGGCGGGTTGACCGGCATCGGCGGGTTGACTGGTTACGCCTTCGGCTGGGCGATCATCCCGGTCGTGTTGTTCCTGGTGTTGTTCAGCGGGCCGCGACGGCTGGTTCACCTGGTGGCGGCATTGCTCGCTTTCATGCTGGTGCTGACGCCCTGGATCATCCGCAATGAAGTGGCCTGCGGGACACCCTTCGGGACGGCAGGCTTCGCTGTGATGGAAGCCTCGGTGTTTCCCAATTTCCAATTGGAACGCTCCGTGACGCCGGAACTGACGCACGCCCTGCGACTCCAGCCGTATGGTCTGAAATTGCTGGCGGGACTGCGCAGCATTTTGACCGGCGACCTTTTGAAGTCCGGAGCGACCTGGGCGGGGGTGCTGTTTTTTGCAGGTCTTTTCATGTCTTTCCGCAGTAATGGTGCCCGGCGTATCCGCTATTTTTTACTGATGTGCCTGGTGGTATTCGCCGTCGCGCAAGCGCTGGGCCGCACGCAGCTTTCGGAGGTGACGCCGGAGATCAATTCCGAAAATCTGCTGGTGCTCCTCGTGCCGTTGGTGTTTATTTTCGGCACCGGATTTTTCTACACCCTGCTTGAGCAGATGGCCCTGCCGTTCGTGCAATTACGCTACGCCGTCATCGCCGGATTTGTCGCGCTGTGCTGCCTGCCATTGTTTTTTGCGCTGGTGTTCAAAGCCGACCCACGCGTTTACCCGCCTTATTTTCCCCCGCTGATCCAGCAAAGCGCGCGCTGGATGCAACCGGATGAACTGATGATGAGCGACGTGCCCTGGGCGGTGGCCTGGTATGGCGACCGCCAGTGCGTCTGGCTGACACTCGATGCGCAGGATGATTTCTACGCCATCAACAGCATGAAGCCGGTCCTGGCGCTCTACCTCACCCCCCAGACCATGGACGGCAGATTTGTGACCGAGTGGATCGAAGCCCCGAAGCGCAGTTGGGGCAATTTTCTCATGCAAACCCTCGTTGACAAACGGGTGCCGGACAAATTCCCGCTGACCAAGGCGCCTGCAGGTTATTTCCCGGAACAACTGTTCCTCACCGACAAAGAACGCTGGCCGATTGCGAAGTAGTCTTGCGCCCAAGTCATCTCACAGGAGGGAACAGAGGAAAAGGAGCTGAAAGAAAGCGCGGCGAACCGTGCGTCTGTTGGCAGCCAAAGTTTTTCCGGCCAGGTTCCGTGCTCGGTTGTCTCCGTTTGCTCCTGTTCAAATGCCCTTCCGATTTACGCCGCCGCGCGTTGCAAGCGATCCCCCACCCCGGACCATTCCGGTGTTTCCGGCGGGGCCTCGACGACAATCAATTCCGCGCCCGCCGCATCGCAACGATGCAATTCCGCATAGAGTGCGCGCGCAAACGCCTCAGCATCGTGCGGCATCACGCTCACATCAGAAAAATGACCGCCTGCGGGAATTTTGGTGTGGGCGATGATGAAGCACGTTGAGAGTTGAGAGTTGAGAGTTGAGAGTTGAGAGCTTAGATCCGCGTCGTCGCGCCAGTTCAAGACGAGCAGCTTCGCTTTCGGCGAATAGTGTTTCTTCAACTGCCCTGGGCTCTTCGGCCTTGAATGTTGGATGTTGAATGTTGAATGTTGAATGTTCCCAATGACCGCCGCCAATGATTCCGCGTGGATCATCCCCGGCCGCAAGATCTGCGGTGGACTCACGCTCAAATCCAAAACGGTGGATTCGATGCCGACCTGCGATTGCGCGCCGTCCACGATGCAGGGGATTTTTCCCCCAAGCTGCTGACGGACGTGCTCTGCATTCGTCGGCGAAATCTGATTGGAGAGATTGGCGCTCGGGGCGGCGAGGGGAAAACCGCATTCACGGATGACCGCCTGGATGAACGGGTGGCTTGGCCAGCGCACTCCCACCGTCTCACCGCCCGCTGTGACGATGTCGGGAATTCCCTGCGCCCGCCTCAACACCAGCGTCAGCGGGCCCGGCCAAAAGGCGTTGGCAAGTTTGTCGGCCAGATCCGACCAATGGCTCACGCAGCGCTTCGCCATTTCATTATCGGCAACGTGGACGATGATGGGATTGTGCGCCGGACGGCCTTTGATCTGGAAAATTTTGGCGACGGCTTTTTCATCCAGCGCATTGGCGGCGAGGCCATAGACGGTTTCTGTGGGAAGCGCGACGACCTCGCCAGCCCGGAGCAATTCCGCCGCGCGCTTCACGGCGGCGGCGAACAACGCGGGCGTGTGGGTGGAAAGGATTTCCGTGTTCATCGGACACCATCTAAAACCGGAAACATCGAACATTCAACATTCAACGCTGAACATTCAAAGGTGGCGACGCGCACAGGCAAAAAATCATTGGGTGTTGAATGTTGAATGTTGGGCGTTTTTTACCTCACTCGTAACGCAATGCCTCGATGGGGTCGAGTTTGGAAGCTTTCCACGCGGGATAAAAACCGGAAACAATGCCCACCACGCCGCTGGAAAGCGACGCGATGATCACCCACGAAACCGGCGTGAGCGTCGGCCATTTCATGAGCGAGGACACGATTTGTGAGGCGCCTATGCCTAATCCGATGCCGATCAAACCGCCGATCAAGCTCAGTGTGACGGCCTCCACCAGAAATTGCACCAGAATATCCCCGCCGCGTGCGCCCACGGCCATGCGGATGCCGATTTCACGTGTCCGTTCCGTCACACTGACGAGCATGATGTTCATGATGCCGATGCCGCCGACGATGAGCGAAACACTGGCGATGGCCGCGAGCAGAATGGACATGACCTTTGACGTGGCGGTCATGGCCTGGGCCAGTTCCAATTGCGTGCGCACGGTAAAATCCAGTTCCCCTCGATGGCGCAACAGCATGAGGTCAGTGATGTCCTGTTGCACTTTGGTGATCGCAGCGCCGTTCGACGCCTGCGCCAGGATGGAATTCACAAAGGTGCGCCGCGAGACCCGTTTCATGTGACTGGTGTAGGGAATGACCACCGTGTCATCCTGATCCTGCCCGAATAAATTAAACCCTTTGGCCTCCAGCACCCCGACGATTTTGAATGGGATATCGCGGATGCGCAAAGTCTGGCCGATCGGATCGCTGTCCGGAAAAAGCTGGTCGACGACCGTCTTGCCGATGACCGCGACTTTGGCGACGCTGCGCACGTCGGCGTCGCCGAACATCGAGCCGCTGGCCATGTTCCAGTTGCGGATCTGCGGGTAATCCGGCGACTCGCCCATGACCTGGGTGTTCCAATTCAGGCCATTGGCGAGAATCTGGTTGCGGTCGCGCACTTCCGGGCTGACCGCCTCCACGCCCGGCACCTGCGTGAGCGCCAAGGCGTCGGCCACCGTGAGCGTCGGGGCACTGCCCCAGCCGCCACGCATTGCGCCGCTGGTGAAATTGCCGGAGAAAACCGTGATGACATTCTGGCCCAGCGCCGAAACCTTGTCCTCCACCTGTTTGGTGGCGCCCGTGGTGATGCTGACGGCGGCAATGACCGAGCCGACGCCGATGATGATCCCGAGCATCGTCAGCACGGAACGCATTTTGTTCCGGCGCAACGCGCGCAAGGCCAGTCTGATGGTCGCCAAAATTCTCATGCCAGCTTCACCGCTTGTTGTGCCTCGCGAAGATTTTTAAGTTCTTGTTCCGCATTCAGCCGGTCGGCCACCACCGAGTCCTTCACAATTTGTCCGTCGCGCAAAATAATTGTGCGCTTCGTGTAGCGGGCGATGTCGAGTTCGTGCGTGACCATGACAATGCTGATGCCGGCCTCGTTGAGTTTCTGGAAAACACCCATGATCTCGATGCTCGTCTGCGTATCCAGATTGCCGGTCGGTTCATCCGCGAGCAGGAGCGCCGGCCGGTTCACGAGCGCGCGGGCGATGGCCACGCGCTGCTGCTGGCCGCCGGACAGCTGGCTGGGATGATGATCCGCGCGGCTGGCCAGACCGCAAATTTCGAGCGATTTCAAGGCGCGTTCGCGCTGTTCGTGTGCCGGAATTCGGTGGCGGTTGTACAGCATCGGCATCTCGACATTTTCCAGCGCCGTCGTGCGCGAAAGCAGGTTGAAGCCTTGAAAGACGAAGCCGATCTTTTCGTTGCGGATGTCGGCGAGCGCGTCGCGGCCGAGCGTGGAAACGTCAATCCCGTCCAGATGATAGCTCCCGCCGGTCGGCCGGTCGAGGCAGCCGATGGTGTTCATCAACGTGGATTTGCCGGAACCGCTCGACCCCATGATGGCCACAAACTCGCCGGGCAGAATCTCCAGCGAGACGCTGCGCACGGCGTGAACGTCCACCTCGCCGGTGTGATACGTCTTGCTCAATTCGACCAGCTTGATGACAGGATGGGTCTGCACGAAATTTGTCCGTGAATTTGAATCAACGCCGCGGGAATCCACCACCGCCGCCGCCGAACGGATTCGCCGTTGCCGTCGTGGTCTGGGTGCCGGTGGAAATGGTGCCGGTCACGACCTTGTCGCCCTCGTCCAATCCTTCCAGCACCTCGGTATTGATGCCGTCGGTGATGCCGGTTTTGATCTGCACCGGCTGTAATGTGGGATTGCCCCCGTCAGCATCCGCTTTCAATAGATAGACGGTGTGCACGTTCTGTTTCCCGCCGGCGTCACGCTTCCCGCCGCGCCGCCCTTGCCCATCGCCGCGCGGACGGTCGCCACGCTGGCGATCGCCTCCGGCGGCGGGCGCAACCGTGCTGGCCGCGACGGCCGTGGTCGCGTTCGTGGCCGCAGGAGAATTCGTTTTGGCATCAGCAGCGGTCTCCGCCTTCGGCGGGCGGAAGCGCAGGGCGCCGTTGGGGATTTTCAAAGTGTCGGGCCGTTGCGCGATGATGATGGAGACATTTGCCGTCATGCCTGGTTTTAGTTTGTAGTCCGGATTGTTCACGGAGATGACGCAATCGTAGATGACCACATTGTTCAGGGTCGTCGGCGCGTTCCGCACCTGCGTCACCACGCCGTGAAACGTGCGATACGGATAGGCGTCCACCAGGAACGTCACTTCCTGCTTTTCCTCCACCCCGCCGACATCGGCCTCGGCCACGTTGGAATCAATCTGCATCTTCGTCAGGTCGTTCGCGATCTGGAAGATCGTCGGCGTGTTGAAACTGGACGCGACCGTCTGCCCCAGCTCCACCGCGCGCGAAATGACGACGCCGTCCACCGGCGAAACGATTTTGCAATAGTTCAGGTTCACCAGCGCGTTGTTGAGCGCGGCCTGCTTGATCTTCACCGTCGCTTCGGCCTGATGCAATGCGGCCAGGGCGATGTCAAAATCCGAACCCGAGACAAGCTTGTTCGTGTAAAGCTCGCTGGTGCGCTGATATTGCACTTGTTGTAATTCCAAGTTTGCCTGCGCGTTCGCGAGGTCGGCGGTGACCTGCTCGACCGTAGCCTGGTAAGTGGACGGATCAATCTCCGCGAGCGTCTCGCCCTGTTTCACCGGGGAATTAAAATCGACATACAACTTGCTGATGCGTCCGGAAACCTGGCTGCCGACCGTCACGTTCACCACCGGATTCAACGTGCCCGTCGCCGTCACCGTCTGGATGATCTCGCCGTGATCCACCGCCGACGACTGATATTGCACCGCATCGCTTTTGCCGCGTTTGAAAAACCAAATGCCCGCCACAAGAACCACACCTGCGATCAATAAAAGGACCACCCACCGCACCCAGCCGCCGTTGTTTTTTGCCGCCATAAATTAATTTCCGCCGTTTTGTCCCCAGTGAGACGCGTTTGAGCCCCACAAGTTACGGAAATTTCCCGGTCTGTCCACGCACTTTCAGTTTGAGCCGGCTGTATTTAACCCTAAAATCAGCGCGTGCTCGAAAAGCGCATCCGACATCTGAAAGAGACGGCAACGGCATTTGAACCGTATTGCTGTGGAGTTGCATCAAGACAGTTGGACGCATATGGTGAACCGGCTGCAAGACGTGAGCGGAAAGACAATCGGGGCAATCTCGTTTTTCTTTATGCGTAATTCTCGATTTTGGATTTTAATTTCTATTTTACTGGTTTCATGCAGTAGAAGCGAATTGCCCGTCATCAAAGACGCGGACTTGTTGCATAAGGAATGTGCAAGCTTATATGAGCAATTTCCAATCAGTGATGTGGCCACAACTAATTATGACCCTGAGCTGGGAATAAAAACAATTCCAGAGGAGAAATGGTCTCCTTCGATAAAGGCTCTAAACCCACATGGCGTTATCCGAAATAAATACGGGGTTGTAATTTTGATCAAAAGTCAAAGACCCCGTAATTTGGATGATTGGATAGTGAAGGGATATTATGTCCTTATTAAACAGGCCAAAGACCCCTTCCCGGGCAAGATAACTCCGTTTGCTCGCAAGCCTTCTTTATTCCGGTATAATGCAACCGACTACAAAGACATTTACGAAATCGAACAACCAGCCGGTCATATTTAATCAAGATGGCCTTGCCTTGATTTATTCGACAGATTTGGGGTGACGCATTGGCGTCAAGATTTCAATTGCCATCCACCGTCCTAGTTGGAAGCAAGTTGTCTTACGCCGGCATTTAACCCTAAAATCAGCGCGTGCTCGAAAAGCTCACTCAACATCTCGTCGCCGCGCAACTGCTGGACGACGAACAAGTCCGGCAGGCCGTTGACCGGCTCACCGATGAAAACATTCTGGCAAACCTCAAGGCCGACTTCCTGACCGCGTTCGCGCTAAAAGGCGAGACCCCCGCAGAAATCGCCACGTTCGCCCGCGCTTTGCGCGAGAAATCCATCACGCCACCGATTGATGCCGAGACCCGTTCACGCGAAATCCTCGATGTCGTCGGCACCGGCGGCGACCGTCTCGGCACGATCAACATCTCCACCACGACCGCCATCCTCTGCGCCGCCGCCGGCGTGACCGTCGCCAAACACGGCAATCGCGCCGTGACCTCGCAAGCCGGCAGTGCCGATGTGCTCGAAGCGCTCGGCATCAAAATCAATTTGTCCCCCGAAGAAGCCGCGCGGTCGTTGCGCGAACACCACTTCGCCTTTTTCTTCGCGCCCAATTATCACCCTGCTTTCAAGCACATCTCGCCCGCACGCAAGCTGTGTGCCGAGCGCGGCCAGCGGACGATCTTCAACCTGCTCGGACCGCTGCTGAATCCCGCGCGCCCCTCGGCAATGCTCATGGGTGTGCCGCGTCCCGAATTTTGCGAACCGCTCGCGCACGTCCTGCAATCGCTCGGCGTCCGCCGCGCCATGGTCGTCTGCGGGAAAGTTTCCGCCGCCGGATTTTTGGACGAGCTGTCCACGCTGGGCGAGAATACGATCGCGGAATTTTATCAGGAACTCGGCTTCACCGCCTCCACCTCGTTGCTGGACCAATTTCCGTTGCAGCCCGCGACGCTCAACGATCTGCTCGGCGGCGACAAACATGCGAACGCGAAAATCGTCCGCGATATTTTATCCGGCCGGGAACGCGGCCCGAAGCGCGATGCCGTTTTGCTTAACGCCGCCGCCGCGCTGTTTGTCGCGGGAAAGACAAAGTCACTGGCCGAAGGCTGGGATCTGGCGGGCGGGACGATTGACGGCGGGCGCGCGGATGCGAAACTGGCGGAGCTCTCAAGCACCTGAACAGGAAGAAACAGTGAGAACAGAGGCAAGCTCCCTAAAAAATCTCCGTTTGCTCCGTTTACTCCTGTAAAAACGTCAGCGTGGCCGGTTTCTTTCGGCTTCCGCGGCGGCTTCCGCTTCCGCCTCTTCCGCGGCATAGTGAAGACCCAGATTGTGCTGGGCGTTTTTGTCGCCCTGCCGCGCGGCACGGATGAACCACTTCACCGCTTCCGCCTTGTTCAGCTGGACGCCGCGCCCGTTTTGGTAACACAGGCCGAGATTGCACTGGGCGGGCGCGCATTCCTGCTGCGCGGCGGCATAATACCATTCTACCGCCGCCTTGAAATCCTGCGGGACGACCTGTCCCATTTCGTAAAAGACCCCGAGGTTGAATTGCGCCGCCGGATAGTTGCGCTCCGCCGCCTCGCGATACCATTTGATCGCCTCGGCATAATTTTGCGGGACGCCCTGGCCGGTTTCGTAAAGCATGCCGAGATTGAACTGGGCCGCCGGGTCGCCCTGTTCCGCGGCTTCGCGCAGCCAGCGCGCCGCTTCGGTGTATTCCTGCGGCACCCCCGCGCCGGTCATGTAACAAACGCCGAGATAACATTGCGCCACGGGATCGTTCTGCTCCGCCGAGCGACGGAACCATTTCACCGCCTCGGTGTAATTCTGCTCCACGCCCTGGCCGTTTTGATAACAGACGCCGAGATAGCACTGCGCCTGTGCATCGCCCATCTGCGCGGCCGTCCGCATCAACTCAAACGTGTCCCAGGATTTACGGAGGTTGGACATTTTTTACAGGCAAAGAGAATTATCGTTTCGCCCCACGAAGACAAGCCGCGAATTCCGCTTCCGATTCGCGCCAAGGCCTGCTACAAAACCCGCATGGCAACTCCACTAAAGATCGGTTTTCTCGGCGCGGGCAAGATGGCCACCGCCCTGGCCAAGGGTTTTGTCCGCGCGGAAATCGCCTTCCCCAAAGAGATCTGCGCGGCCGACCCGTATGAAGCTGCGCGGAAACATTTTGCCGACGAACTCGGCACCCTGGCGGTCACCTCCAATCTGGAAGTCGCCGAAGCCGCCGCCGTTTTGATTCTCGCCACCAAGCCGGACCAGGTCGCGAGCGCGCTTGCGGAAATTTCCGGCGCCTTCACCGGCAATCATCTGCTTATCTCCATCGCCGCCGGCGTGACGCTCGCCAAACTCGAGGCGGCGCTGCCGGCCGGCGCGCGCGTCATCCGCGTCATGCCCAACACGCCCGCGCTCGTGGGTGCCGGGGCAGCTGCGTTTGCAATCGGAAAATCCGCCACGGCGGCCGATGGCGAGCTGGCCAAAAAACTGTTGTCCGCCGTCGGCATCGCGTTTCAAGTGAAAGAAAGTTTGCTGGATGCGGTGACCGGTTTGAGCGGCAGCGGCCCGGCTTACGTTTATCAATTCATCGAGGCTTTAAGCGACGGCGGCGTGGCTGCCGGCCTACCGCGCGACATCGCGACGAAGCTCGCCGCGCAAACCGTTCTGGGCGGCGCGAAAATGGTTTTGGAAACCGGCCAGCATCCCGGCACGCTCAAGGATCAAGTCACGAGTCCCGGCGGCACGACAATTGAAGGTCTGCACGCCTTGGAAAAGGGCATGCTGCGCGCCACCGTGATCAGCGCCGTCCGCGCCGCGACGGAGAAATCGAAAAAACTGGGGCAAGGTTAATATGAAGTCCTCGACAAAAACCGGCCTCAAAATTTTTGCGTTTTTTACTTTTATTTGCGGCGTGCTTTTTTTCTGCGTCTTCATTTTGCCAATCATTGCGACGTTTCATAGTTGGAACAAACAAATGGCCGCGGGGCGAAAATACATGGATTCATTAACTGAAAAAGATTTTTTAGTTTGGGCTGAAAGAACTCAAAAGTATCTTTCAGAATTTGACCCCAAGGCCGACTCGATTGGCTCAAAACCTGTTCCGGTTGATTTGCAAAAGCTCAAAATCTTGAGAATAGACGAATGCTCAAATTTTGTGGGTTATGTGTGGATGGGTGGAATGGATCATACGGAACTCTATGTTGAGCGGATCGCAGATGGGAGCTTTCAATTCACGGCGAACTACAACGACGAAAGCAACAAAGTGATTTGGCCAAAGACACCAAACAACATCAACTCACAAACTAATCTCCCTTTTGAATTGCTAAAGTAATTCCCGCACATCCACCGCTTCCATCCCCGCCGCACGAATCGCGGTCATGCCCAAATCCGTGTCTTCGTAACCACGACAAGCTTTCGGGTCAACGCTGATGCGCCGCGCGGCCTCGACAAAAATATCCGGCGCGGGTTTTTGGTGCTGCACCATTTCGCTCGTCACCACCGCTCCGAACAGCTGTCGGATTTTCAAATGCTCCAGCACTTGCACGATGATCGGCTGCGTGCCGCCGGACGCGACCGCCATCGGAATTTTTCCATAGTTCGCCTTCGCAATTTCCACGACGGCGTGGATGGGCTCGACTTCGGACATCAGCGGCAGATACGCGTTTTCCTTTTCGTGCGCGGCCTGGATGTGGTCGAACGTCACGCCCTGCTCCTTGGCGAGCATCTTCAAGATGTCACGCGAAGGCACGCCGCCGAGCGCATAGAAGCGGTCCTCTGGAAAATGCAGTTTGTATTTTTTGGCAATCACCTGCCACGCGCGCCAGTGCAACGGCATGGTGTCGGCCAGCGTGCCGTCACAGTCAAAAACGAGTCCCTTGATGTGTGCCGGTAAATTCATAATTTGAGTGCGGCTAGTTTTTCCTCCAGGTCATGCGTCATCAGCGGCTCGATGAGCGGGTCGAGGTCGCCGTCAATGAAGTTGGACAGATTGTAGAGCGTGATTTCGATGCGGTGATCGGTGACGCGGTTCTGCGGAAAATTGTAGGTGCGGATTTTTTCGCTGCGTTCGCCGGTGCCGACCTGGTCTTTGCGGTGCGCGGCGTATTTGGCGTTTTCCTCGGCAATCTTCCGTTCGAGCAAGCGGGAGCGCAGCACGGTCATCGCCTGGATCCGGTTTTTCTGCTGCGACCGCTGGTCGGCGCAACGGACGATCATGCCGGTCGGCTTGTGGATGATCTGCACGGCGGAATCGGTGGTGTTCACGCCCTGCCCGCCTTTGCCAGAGGCGCGACAGACGTTGATCTCGACTTCGTCCGGTTTGATTTCCACATCCACTTCTTCGGCTTCCGGCAGCACGGCAACGGTTGCGGTGCTGGTGTGGATGCGTCCCTGCGCCTCGGTCGCCGGCACGCGCTGGACACGATGCACGCCGCTCTCGTATTTGAGCCGCTTGTAAACATCCGTGCCGGTCACTTCAAAAATGATTTCCTTGAAGCCGCCCAGGTCGGACGGGTTGGAATCCAGCGGCTCGATTTTCCATTTGCGCGTCTCGGCGTAGCGAAAAAACATCCGGTAAAGGTCGGCGGCGAACAAAGCGGATTCGGAGCCGCCGGCGCCGGCGCGGATTTCAATGATCGTATTGCGCGAATCGGTCGGGTTCGGCGGCACGAGCCCGAACTGGATCTGTTGCGCGAATTTTTTTTCCCCGGCTTCGAGCCGCGCCACCTCTTCGCGCGCGAGCTGTGCGAGTTCCGAGTCGGGCAGTTCGCTCTGGAGCAACGCGCGGTTTTCGGCCAGTTGCTCCTGGGTTTTGAAGAAATGATCACCACACGCAACGAGATCTTTGAGCCGGGCGTATTCCTTGGACATTTCCTGCGCGCGCTGCGGGTTATCGAAGGTCGCAGGGTCGCTCAGCGCCGCTTCGATCTCGGTGAAGCGGCGGCGGAATTTTTCAATGTGTGGTTTTAAGTCCATGGCTCCCTCAACCGCGGCTTGGGCGCGGGTTCATAAAAAAGAAACCGCCCGCGATCCCATGACGGGATTGCGGGCGGGATGAAAGCGGGCAGCTAAACTTTTTTCTTCTTCGGCGCGGCGGCGGCGGCCTGTGCGGCCTGCGTCTTGACGAGTCGTTGCTGGAATTTATCCACGCGGCCGGCGGTATCCACGAATTTCTGCGTGCCGGTGTAGAACGGGTGGCAGGCATTGCAGATGCCGATGATGATGGTGGAGCGGGTGGAGCGGGTCTTGATCACGTTGCCGCAGGCGCAACGGATTTCCGCGTCATTGTATTTCGGATGTATGTCCGTCTTCATAATAAAAAGGGCACAAAAACTATCACGGATATTCCGGATGACAAGAAGGAATTTTGCCCACCATCCATCCGTCTGCGTGCTTCCGAGTTCGAATCCTGACAGAATATCCTAAAATCCGCAGCAGGGATGAACCACGAAACACACGAAAAAAAGATAAAATGCCTGTTTTGTGTCCATTCTCACATTCACCCTCCAGGTGAAATAGCGAGGTTCGGCAATGCCTTGTCTCTTTTGTGTGTTTCGTGGTTTCAACTGCTGTTTCCAGGATTATAGTCGCTCCGGCGATTTTCTCTTTGCTCCAACGCCGTTAAAAATCTAGGATATGTCCGGTTTGTCCGATGGTGTAATGGTAACACAGAGCCCTTTGAAGGCTTTATTCATGGTTCGAATCCATGTCGGACAACCATCATTCCTCCAGTTCCGTTCCGCAGACAGCACCCGAATCCAGTTCCTTCTCCAAATTGTTTTGCTTTCCGACCCTGGCGGAACGTTTCAGCCAAACCATGAGGATGCTGATGTCCGCGGGCGAGACTCCGGAAATTCGCGCGGCTTGACCAATGGTTTCAGGACGGATCTTGGTGAATTTTTGCCGGGCTTCGAGCCGCAGACTGGGAACGGTTGAAAAATCGAAGGTCGAAGGAATTCCCTTGTCCTCCATTTTTTTGAACTTGCTAACTTCCATCTCCTGCCGATCAATGTATCCCGCGTATTTAACTGTAATCTCCACCTGTTGAACCACTTCCTCAGACAAAGACTCATCCCGAAGCGGTAGGTCCTTGTAGGTCATTTCCGGCCTGCTCAATATTTTGACTAGCTTATCAGTTACATATGTCGTTTTTGACAAGCGTGATACTTCATTTTCAATCGCTTTTTTCCTTTCCTTAAACTTGTTGTGGTTTCGTTCGGGGAGCAATCCCGTCTCAAATCCGATGTCGGAAAGCCGCATATCGGCATTGTCCTGTCGTAGTAAAAGCCGATACTCCGCCCTTGACGTAAACATCCGATAGGGTTCAGTCGTTCCTTTGGTAACCAAATCATCAATCAAGACCCCGATATAGGCTTGGTCACGTCGGAGCACAATTGGTGAAAGATTTTTAACTCGGCGAGCGGCATTAATGCCGGCCATCAGACCCTGGGCTCCCGCCTCCTCGTAACCAGACGTCCCGTTTATTTGTCCGGCTAGAAAAAGGTTTTTGCACACCTTCGTTTCAAGTGACGGCAGCAGCTGGGTCGGATGCGAAAAATCATATTCTACAGCATAGGCCGGCCGCAGGATTTCAGCGTTCTCGCATCCGATGATGGTCCGAACCAAATCGACCTGCACCTCAAACGGAAGGCAGGTTGAAAACCCATTGACATAGATCTCATCCGTTTCAATCCCCTCAGGTTCAAGAAAGATTTGATGCCTTTCCTTTTCGGCGAATTTGACAATTTTATCTTCGATTGAAGGGCAATAACGCGGGCCGATTCCCTCGATCACGCCGGAATACATCGGCGATTTGTGCAAATTTGCGCGAATCAAACTGGCGGTGGCTTCGGTTGTGAATGTAATAAAGCATGGCAACTGGCGCTTCATTTTATCCAACACCGACCCTGGAGGATATTCACCGCCCGATCCGCCACCAGCAAATCTACCTCGCTCTTGTTCCACGTGGAACAAATCGTCCTTCCAGTAGGTGAAATATGGAACAGGGTTGTCGCCGTATTGCGGCTCTGTCTTGGAAAAGTCAATGGATCGACGAAGCAGCCTCGGCGGAGTTCCGGTTTTAAGTCTGGCGAGTTCCAGACCGACTTCTTTCAGTGATCCAGAAAGGTCCATGGCTGAAGAATCTCCCGCGCGCCCTCCGGCCTGTTGATTTGATCCAATATGCATCAAGCCTCGCAAAAAGGTTCCGGTTGTGATGACTACCGTCTGACCGTGATATTGGACCTCTTGGTTTGTCTCCACTCCATAAGCCTCGCCATCCTTGTGCAATATCTTGGAGGATTGACCCTGCTTAACATCAAGGTTCGGCTCGGATTCACAAATCCACTTAAGGCGGTATTGATAGGCTTTCTTATCGCACTGCGCGCGCGGCGACCATACCGCCGGACCTTTTTTCCGGTTCAGCATTCTAAACTGCAAGCCTGTCAGATCTGTCGCCTTTCCCATTTCCCCGCCAAGTGCGTCAATTTCCCGAACCAGATGTCCTTTCCCAAGTCCACCAATGGCCGGGTTGCATGACATCTGTCCAATCGAATCCGCATTCATGGTAAGGAGCAGGGTCTGGCATCCCATCCGCGCTGACGCTAGCGCAGCCTCAACTCCAGCGTGACCTGCACCGATCACTATAACTTCGTATTTTTTGGGGTATATAAACATGAATGTTCGTCTTTGTATTTTGCTTGGTCGTAGCGTGCCAGAATGATAATTTTAAACGCTTTTCTATCGAAAAGCTTCAGTTTTCAGATTGTTTTGTGATGAGATATCGTTACCCGACAAATATTTATTCGCTTTGGCCACAATCTTTTCTCTTGTTTTGGCCATAAGGCCGAAAATCCAGCAACTGCGTTTATTCTCTTCTGGCCAACTTGCCATGGGCACGTTCGCGATGGTCTGGGTTCTTTATCAATCCCGCCGGACCATCGCGGCTTTTTTTGCCCAGCAGCCGAAAGAGGGATTATAGCAGCAGAACCCAATCCGGGCACGTTGAAATTGTCGGTTTTGAAAAGCGATTTAATTCTGCACGGCCAAAAATTGGAACATGATATTCACGAAATTTTTTCCTTCGTGGCAAAAATGTCCCGGTGAAATTTTTTTTATATTGGAAGCGTGATAATGATGCACGTGCCTCGCCCCATTTTGGATTTGATGCGTAGGGTGCCTCGGTGGGTATCGATGATTCGACCCACTATGGCCAGGCCAAGGCCGGTTCCTTTTGCTTTGGTCGTGCTCAACACTGCGGTGAAAGCACGCTTTTGCATTTCCTCGGTCATGCCTTTGCCGGAATCCTTAAACTCAACAGCAATATGAGTCGGGTGAGGACTGGTTTTTGGCTCGCGAATCTCTCGTGAACTGATGGTGAGGGTTCCTCCATCCGGCATCGCTTCAGCCGCATTGAGCATCAGATTCAAAAAGGCTTGTTCCAACTGTGGCGCATCGCCCATCACCAGCGTCAAATCCGACTGTAACTCCCTTACCAAGCGGACATTCTGATTCGCTAGTTTGTGGCGGACGAGGAGCCCCAGTTCGTCCACCAACTCATTCAAGTTTACCGGGGCAAGTTTGGGTTCGGTGGTGCGCGCAAAATCCAGAACCTGCTCAACAATCTTGTTCATGTGCTCAATCTTGGCGTCAATGATTCGCACATCCTTCGCGCGCGGATCACTGGGGGGAAATTTCAAATCCAGCGAGTGATATAGCAACTTCATCACTGTAAGTGGGTTGCGTATTTCATGGGCCACCTCGGCAGCCAGCAGCCCCAGTGCGGATAACTTTTCGTTCTGACGCAACTGTTCCTCCACGTCTACAATCCGTTCGTAGAGCCTCGCCTTCTCAATCGCGATGGCGGACAACTCCGCCAACGCGCTCAAGATGCGGATTTCTTCATTGGAAAAATTATACAGCCGGCTCGTGTAAACATTGAGTGTTCCGATGGGCTGTCCGGCAAATAACAGCGGCACGCTCAACAATGAAACCAAGCCTTCCTGCCGCGCGACATCGACATTTTGGTAACGGCTCGACGCTTGCACGTTGGCGACTTGCATGGGTTTTTTCCGTCGCGTGACCACGCCGAGCAGGCTTTCTTCGACATTCAGCCTTGGCTTTTTGATATAGGCTTCACCCGCACCATAGCTCGCGCGCAGGTCAAGCCACTCCCGGCTTTCATCCAGCATCATCAACGAACACATCCTGGCATGCATCAGCACACACGTTTCGCGGGTGATAACGCGTAAGGCTTCATCCAGGCTCAACGTGGAATTGATTGTGCGGCTGACATTCGCAAGCGACTCGAACAGATGGACTTTTAGGCGAAGCTGCTCGTAGATCCAGGTTTTTTGGATTGCCCTCGATGCCTGCACTGCGAGTTGTTCCAGCAAATCCTGATCGTCGGCGCTGAACGCATCGGCCCGGTCTGAATCCACATTCAACACCCCGCGGGTTTCTCCGTTCACTTCCAGCGGCACGGCCAGCTCCGACCTCACGCCGCGACGGGCTGCGACGTAACGTGGATCATGCGTCACATCACCGACCCGCAGCGGTTTTCCATGGCGCGCGACCCAGCCTGTGACTCCCTCGCCAACTCGTAATTTCAATTTAGTGGCCGCGCTCGGTAAATTTTGTGAAGCGGAAATCTCCAGCAGTTCCGAGGTGGGGTTCAGCAGGACCACAGAACCGGAGGAGGCGTTCATCAGGCGGACCGCCTCGCTCACAATCAGCTGCAACGCTTCCTGCGCCTCGACCGTCGAGTGGATGACGTTGCTCACTTGATAGAGCAACTGCAACCGGTCATACCGGATCGTCAGTTTGGAAAGTTCCTCCTTCATTTTCTATTGAACAATTCTAACGGGAGAAGTTGTAGCGCAAAAGTGAAAATCCAAAACTAAAATCTCACCGGACGCGCGTCATCAGCGCCAGGCCCGTCACGCCAAAAATCAGGTTTGGCAGCCACGCCGCCAGCCACGGGGCCAGATGGCCGCCGGATCCGAACGCGATGCTGATCTGCTGAATCACAAAATAGGCAAAGCAGATGAAGATGCTGCCCGCCACGCCGATGAAAATATTCCGGCGGCCTGATGGCGCGCCAAACGGAATCGCCATCAGCACCACGACCAGGCAAGTCCAGGGCGTGGCGAGCCGCCCATAATATTTTGTGAACAGCCAGCTCGAATCCGCGTGCGAAAGTTTTGGATGCAACTTCAGGTAGGCCGAAATATCGGACAGGGGAATGTCCGCGTTCCGGGCGCGGCGCAGGTTCTGGTAGCTGCTGATCTTGATTTCGCTCTGGATTTGCCGGGGGGTTTCATCAAACTCCGGCACCGCCAGCAGATTGGTCTGGAAGGACGGAACCAGTTGCGCGCCGGCATCGGCCTGCGAGTATTCTGCGACGTTGAAAAACGTCCAGCCGCCGTTGGTGCGGATGGCGCGGTCGGCATACATGCGGTGGATGGAACCGTCCGGCATCGCCGAATTCACCTGCAACCGCAACATTTCCGGCGGCTGTACGTGATATTCGCTGATGAACCAGGAGCGATGCGCGCGCGCGTTGCTGAAGCCGAAATTATAAAATTCATTCTTCGCCTCCACATCGCCAGGCTTGTGCACATACCGGCTTTTGATGTGTTCGGCCCAATCGGAGCTGCCCGGCACGACGTATTCATTCAGGGCAAACGACCCCGCGCTCGCCAGCATTCCCGTGACAAAATACGGCAGACAAATCCGCCACAAGCTCAACCCCGCCGCGCGCATGGCGGTCAGTTCGTGGTGGCGCGAATGGTTCGTGAGCGTGTAGAGCAGCGCCAACAGCAGCGTCACCGGCAACACCAGCACCAGAAATCCCGGCATGATCGCCACGCTGTATTCGATCACATCAAGCAGGCGCAGCTTGCGTTCCTGCAATTCCGAAAGCTCGCCGAACAGGCTGAAACACGTGCCTAAAACCAGCAGCCCGCCGAGGCAATAGGCCAGCGGCGTGAACAGTTCGCGGAATAAGTATCGGTCGAGCAACCGCATGGTCAGGGAGATTAGACTGTGCGCGTCGCGGGTATCAAGCCTCGTCGCATTGCGAAGTTTGACGCCGGCCGCGCTTGCTTATTCAGTCATTTCATGAAATTGCCCGGGGGCTGGCAGGGCTCGAACCCATGACCAGTGCCTTTGAATCCGGAAAAATCTTGCACATCAGCGCTGGTTATTTAGGATATCCGTCTGCGTGGGTTGGTAGCTCAGTCGGTAGAGCAGTGCCCTTTTAAGGCATTGGTCGTGGGTTCGAGTCCCACCCAACCCACCATTTCACTCTCGAACGGTCTGTTGTCTTTTCTGGTCTTCACTTTCTCCAACCGATGTTTTCCGGTTTGTGTTTTTTTTTCGTCGGGGTAAAGTAGCGCCATCAAAGCGGGCACTTGCATCAAGTTTTGGGGCGTGCGCGGTTCCATCGCCACGCCGGGAACCAGCACCGTGCGCTACGGCGGCAACACCTCCTGTATCGAAGTCCGCAATGGCGATGAGATCATCATCCTCGATGCCGGCACCGGCTTGCGTTCGCTCGGTCAATCGTTGCTGAACGAATTCAAAAAGAAGCCGCTGAATCTGACCCTGCTCCTGACCCATACGCACTGGGATCACATCCAGGGCCTGCCGTTCTTCGGGCCGATTTACAATCCGCGCTGCCGGCTGCGGATCATGGGCTGTGAAGGGGCGCGCAACGGCCTCGTCGCCGCGCTGACCGGCCAGATGGAAAGCACCTACTTTCCCGTGCCGTTCGACACGCTGCCCAGCAACATTGACATCGAAGAACTCAAGGACTTCAATTTCACCATCGGCGACGTGCTGGTACGGGCGCAACGCGCCAACCATCCCGGCGTCTGTGTCGGCTACCGGTTGTTTTCGCCGGACGGATTGATTTGCTTTTTCCCCGACACCGAGCCGCGACCCGGCGGCGTGGACCTGGACATGATTGATTTTGTGCGCGATGCCGACGTGCTGATCCTCGATTCGCAATATGACAGGGCGGAATACAAAACCCACACCGGCTGGGGTCACGGCTGCGTGGACGATTCCGTGAAGCTCGCGCTGGATGCCGGCGTCAAACATCTCTTTCTCTTCCACCACGACCCCGACCATGACGACAAGCGGATGGACGAACTGGTGAAGCACGCGCGCAAAATTGTAGCCAAACGGAAGGGGAAACTCAAAGTGGACGCCGCACGCGAAGGCATGACGATTCAGTTGCCGGCGGCAAAATTGCGCTGAATTCATTTTTCGTAGCGGTGTGTCGGCAGACCGCCGCTATCTGCTGGAAATTAAAATGCGGCTCTCTGCCGAGCAGCCCTACAACGCAGAAATGAAGATTGCCTTGGCGGGCGGTTGGCGGGCCAGATTTTTAAATCAAAAATTGGTGCTGGTCAGAAACTTAATTGCTAAACACACTCGACCCCATGAAACAGGATAGGCTGTTCTTGGCGAAGGATAGGCTGCAAAGTCGGCTGGCCATTATCTGTTAGGCGCATCATCTCGTCATGAATTCAAGCGTGATACACGAGGAGGTTATTAAATCCTTTCTTCAAGATTTCCAACGCGAGTTACGCGGCGTTCGCGGCTTGTTTGGACGACTTTTATTCCCGCGCGCACCGACAGAAGGATACGTAGAACAGTTCTCCACAATTGACGCGCGCGGACGGATGGCAGGAGAGGTAGTGCGGCGCTGGCACGTTACGGCTTCAGACGTCGATGAACTCCCTCCATCTTTCCCCATTCCTTAAAAAGTCCGTCGTTCGCGGCGGTTTTATCCGTTTGCATCGTTCTCATTTTGTTTGCCCGACGACTCAGGCGTTGGCGTCGTCAGCACATGCTTAGGGCCGCTCTGGGGGCATGGAAGACGCTTTTCAATTGTTACGAAAGAGAGCGGTTGGAAGATTGTGTGGAATGGAGGTTCGAAATCGTGAAGCGTGCGCCTAATATAATGTTGCTGCACGCCTACTGCGGCGCGTTTTCAATTGCACTCTTTCTTCCAGCCACGACCACGACGACCGGCGGATGGATGAATTGGTTAAGCACGCGCGCGCAAGCTGGTGGCCAAACGGAAGGGGAAATTCAAAGTGGCCGCCGCGCGCGAAGGGATGACTATTCCATTGCCAGTGGGAAAATTGCGCTGATTTCTTGCCGGGGAATTTTCCCGGATTTAAACTTTTTTCGGAACGATTAACTTAACCGAGGGAAAATAAGTCTTAATCCGGTCGGGATCCCGCGTTACCAGTTTCATTCCCTCCGCTTCCGCATGCGCGCCGATGAAAAAATCCGGCTGTGGTATTTTGGGAAGGTTTGTCTGCGATTTATCCCTGCGCGTGAGATATCGCACGTAGGCCCTGGCTGCCGGTGCGGCGGCGGAAACAGGCAATGGTAGCAGCTCCAGGCCCCAGCCGCGCAACAGTTCGGCGACTGCTTCGGGCTTTTCAACACTCACGCTCACTTCAGCCAGCGCAACAACATTGACGGCCGCACCATCGGTGGAGCCAAACCCTTTGATCTGCGCTTTGGCCCAATCATGCCAGGGCGAATCTTTATCGCGGGCGTCAATGAGGACCGACGAATCAAACAGGGTCATGGTTCGCGGGTGAGTTTGCGCGATTCATCGTAACTGACGTTGAACTTAATCGGACTGTCCTCAATCGCGCGACCGATCTCCGCCGCCGTCATCCGTTTTTTGGGTTTGGGCGGCTCGATCCGGCGCAGCACGATCAAATCGCGCGTCAGCGTTTCCGGGTGATAGACATCGCGCGGATGGGCGGCCGGGATGCGGATCCGTTTTTTATCATCGGCAATGAGCATGGTGGGAATTTCCCACAATCGTGGCGCGGCGGCAATTTTTTTTTCCAGTTCTCTGCCGGTAAGCCGCGCAGAAACCCAAGGTGGACGCCGCGCGTGAAGGCATGCTGATTCCATTGCCAGTGGAAACCGCTGCTTTTCAATTCACAATCTTCCAGTTCCTTATTTCTGCGGGCTTGTGAACAAATTGGTTCTGATCAGCCAACTGGCGGAAGCTAGGCGATTCACGGAATAAAGTGTTTGGCTTGCCGTTTTGCCTTGGGTAAGGGAGGGAGAACAAAGCCAGCCAACACAATCAAGCCGATGGCAGCTACCAGCATTCTGCGTTGTGTGTGTTTCATTCCGGTCTTAACTCAACCGCATCGGCATGACGACATAGAGGAACGGCCCGTTGATCTTCAGCACGCCGGGGCTTAATTCGTCAATGAGTTCAAAAAACACCTCGTCTTCGCTCAGGGCATTCAGCGCGTCAATCAGGTAGCGCGGATTGAAGGCGATGGCCATCTCCTTGCCCTTGTAATTCACCGCCATGGTTTCACGTGCCTCGCCGACTTCCGGTGAGTTCGCCGTGATGGCCAGCGTGTTCTTGCCGAACGCGAGTTTCACCGAGTTGGCCTTCTCGCTGGTCATGATCTCCGCACGGCGCAGGGCCTGCACTAATTCTTCACGGTTGAGCGGCACGCGTTCCTTGGCTTCGCCGGGGATGACCTGCCGGTAATTCGGATAATTGCCCTCGATCAGCTTGGAAATGACCAGGACGGAAAAACCTTTGTCGTCTTTGAGCGCGAAGGAGGCCTGGTTTTCTCCGAATTTGATCTCCACGTCACCTTTATCCTGCAACAAGCGGTTCAATTCCGTCACAGCCTTCGCGGGGACGATGAATTCGCCGGCGCTTTTCTCGGAGATGTCCACTTCCTCGTCCACGAGCGCCAGGCGGCGTCCGTCCGTGGCCACCATGGTCATCTTGTGATCCTTGAGGCTGATGAAAATGCCGTTGAGCACGTAGCGCGATTCGTCGGTGGAGACGGCAAAGGACGTTTTCTTCATCATCGCCTTCACGGTTTCCTGCGAGAGGGAGACTTTCTTGTCATCCTTGAACTTCGGCAACGGCGGGAATTCATCCGCATTCAGCCCGTGGATCTTGAAGAACGACGAACCGCAGCGGATGGTGCAGATGTTCTTTTCGTCCACTTCGATGTCAATCTCGGTGCCGCCGAGTTCGCGAACGATGCCAAAGAGTTTCTTCACGGGAATCGTGGTGGCCCCGGGCTTGATCACCTTGGCCTCCACCTTGCACGAGACGGAAACATCCAGGTCGGTGGCGGTGAACTCCACGTGGCCGTCCTCAGCGCGCACCAGGACGTTGGAAAGGATCGGCAGGGTGGTGCGCGAGCCGACGACATTTTGCACAGCCTGGAGGCCGATGAGAATCTGGTCTTTGGCGATGGTGAGGTTCATGCTCGGATATTATTAAAGTCTTTTTTAAAGATAACTCTTATTATTAAGGGCTGTGAATAAGGCAAACAACTCCGGCTGTCAAGTTGCCGCAACCGATTCGGGAGGAATGAAACTGCGAATTGAATTCGGAAGCCAGCCAAAAAGTCGGCTAGTTATCCACTTGTTCACAAAGCCAACAGTTCATTCACAGTCCGTCCCATGGTTATTTGCCTAGTTGTGCGCGACGGATGATCTCCGGCAACGCGTCGCAAACGAAATCAATTTCTTCCAAAGTGGAATCGCGGCCTAACGAAAATCTGACGAGCGAATTCGCCGCCGCCTTTCGGCCAATTGCGAGAATCACGTGCGAAGGCTCCAGCGAACCGGCGGAACAGGCGGAACCGCTCGACGCACAAATGCCTTCCAGATCCAATCCCGCCATCAAACCAATGCTGTCCGCGCCGCGCACCACAAAGGAAACCGTGTTGGCCAGGGAAAGCTCGCGCGGACTGACCAGCTCGCTGCCGTCAATCTTCTCAATGGCCGCAATGAGCTTGGCAGCAAGCATTGAAAGTTTTGCCCGTTCAAAAACCGGGGGAATCACAAATTTTTCCAGCGCGGCGACCAGACCGATGACGGCCGGAAGATTCTCCGTGCCGGCGCGACGCTCATTCTCATGTCCGCCACCAAACAAAATCGGATCCGGATGCAGGGGCGACTTGATATAAAGCAAACCCGCGCCTTTCGGCCCGTGAAATTTGTGCGCGCAGACCGAAACGAGATCGGCATTGAACTGCCTGATGTTGGCGAAGGGTTCTTTACCGAACCATTGAGCCGCGTCCGTGTGAAAAATGATACCGCGTTCATGGCAGATCGCGCCCAGGTCCGCGACCGGCTGGATTGTGCCGATTTCATTGTTTACCGCCATGATGGAAACCAACACCGTGTCCGCGCGGATCGCCTTCTTCAAATCATCCGCCGCAACGCGGCCGGCGGAATCCACCGGCAACCGAGTGACGGAGAAACCTTCATGCTTTTCCAGATAATCGAAGCAATGCAACACCGCATGATGCTCCACCGCAGAGGTGATAAGATGTTTCCCCTTAGGCTTGAGCAAACGGGCCGCGCCAAAAATCGCGAGATTGTTCGATTCTGTGCCGCCGCTTGTGAAGATGATCTCGCTCGGCTTCGCGCCTAGAAATTTCGCCGCACGATCCCGGGCATCGTCGAGCAGCGCCCGCGCCTTGCGTCCAACGTGATGCACGGACGAGGGATTGCCCCAGACTTCGCCGAAGAACGGCAGCATCGCGTCGCGCACCGCCGGATCCAGCGGCGTTGTGGCGTTGTAATCGAAATAAACCGTGCGCGGCATTGGCCTCAAAGTAGAAGAAGCAGAGAGGAGTCACAAAACAAAACCACCGGCGGCTCCTTTAAAAGACGCAAAGAAGTTCGCTGTCAGCAATTCGGCGTTGCCTAAAATACGAAGTCGGAGTATCGGTTTATGGTGATTTCCCGCAGTTTGTTTCAAACCAGTTGTAAGTGGACGGTCATCGGACTTCTGATGTTCCAATCGGCAGCCATTGTCGAAGCGAAAAGCATCCGGCTGCGCAACGAACTTATCCAAACCGATTCCCCCGGCAATCGTGCCGCGATGGCCGGACTGATGCACTCCCAGAAAGCGGCGTCCGGCCTGTATCTCATCCAGTTCAACGGTCCGCTGGAACCAGGCCGCCGCGCGGAACTGCGCAAGGCGGGCGTGGAATTGCTTCAATACGTTCCCGAAGATGCTTTCATCGCCAAACTGAACAACGTGTCGCCGGCGAGCGTGGGGGCGCTGGGTTTCGTCACCTGGGTCGGGCCCTATCAACCGGAGCATAAGATTAATCCAAGTCTGGCAAAGGCCGCGCAGGCAGCGGCGAAGACCAACGAGACGGTGAGCGTCAACATTTTGCTTTCGCCCTCGGCGAGCGCAGCAGAAATCGCCACGGTGCGTTCACAGCTCAAACAGTTTCATCACGAGAGCCGGTTGCGTCAGGGCATCATTGTGCGGGGTGAATTGTCACCCGGCCAGTTGGACGCGCTGTCGCAATCGAGCGCGGTGTTGTGGATCGAGCGCGCCCCGAAACGCAAATTGGTGGATGAAGCGGCCTCAAAAATCGTGGGCGGCGATGATGGCAATGTGGCCACGCCCACGGTCACGCAGCAGCTCGGATTCGACGGTTCCGGCGTGACGGTCTGTGTGGCGGACACCGGCCTCGACACCGGCGACACCAACACGATGCATCCGGATCTCTTCGGGCGGGTGACGGGATTTCAGCTTTACGGATCAAACATCACGGACGGCTCGGATGGATACGGACACGGCACTCATTGCGCCGGCATCGTGGCGGGCAACGCGGCGACCGGAGAAACCGACCCGGACACCGAAGCCTTCTACGGACTCGGAGTGGCCTCCGGGGCGAAACTGTTTGTTGAACGCATCTTCGACGACGACGCGAACGAGGCCAGCCCGTTTCCCAGCGACGAAACTCTGACGCACGATGCGGTTCGTAACGGGGCTAAAATCGGATCGAACAGCTGGGGCAACGATGTGCAGGGGGATTACGATCTGGATTGCGCACAGTTCGACGAACTGGTGCGCGATGCGGACGCCGGCACGGCGGGTTATCAACCCTACATTTTGGAATTCTCCGCCGGCAATTCGGGGCCCGGTTCGCAAACCATCGGCAGTCCGGCCTGCGCCAAAAATGTGATCGCCACCGGCGCGTCGGAAAATGTGCCGGGAACGCTGGCGCAGACTTACGGACTTTATGCCGAAGGACTAGACACGATGTGTGATTTCTCCAGCCGCGGGCCGTGCGCGGATGGGCGCATCAAGCCGGATCTCGTCGCACCCGGAAGCTGGATCGCCTCCGCTGCGTCTTCCGCCGCATTTGACCTTGCGGGAACTTCATGGACGGTGATTGATGACTATTATGTTTACATGGGTGGCACGAGCATGTCCGGTCCGCACGCGGCGGGGGCGGCGGCGGTGTTCGTGCAGTTTTACCAAAGCACCCACACCAATGCGGTACCGTCGCCAGCCCTGGTCAAAGCGGCGTTGATCAATTCGGCGGATGAACTGGACCAGGCGAACGGCGGGCCGGGCCCGGTGCCGAACAACGACGAAGGCTGGGGACGAATTAATCTGGTCAATATCATCACGACCAACTACAACGCCGCGCCCCGCTTCTATCAATACGTGGATCAATCCGTGTTGCTGACGAACAGCCAGGTTTACGCGCAGCACATTTTTGTGGAAGGGGCGGATCAACCGTTGAAGATCACTCTGGCCTACACGGATGTCCCGGGATTTCCGGGCGCATTGCCGGCGCTGGTGAATGATCTGGATCTGGAGGTCGTGGGGCCGGACGGAACATTATATCGTGGCAACCAGTTTGGTGCGGGTGAGTCGGTTCCGAACGCGCCCTCGTCGGACAAGCTCAACAACGTGGAGGGAATTTTAATCGCGCAACCCGCGCCGGGCGATTACCTCGTCCGCGTGCGTGGCAGCAAAGTGGTGCAGGATGCGCTCACGAACAACGCCGCCATTGATCAGGATTTTGCGCTGGTGACGTCCGGCAATCTCACGCGTCCGGGCGTGGGCATCATCCTGCTCGACCGGCCCAGCTACTCTGCGCCGGGCGTCATGCAGATCGTGGTGCTCGATGCCGCGCGCGCCGCGAACAGCAGTGTGAGCGTGGTGGTGACAAATCTCACGGCGCAAAAGTCGGTCACGAAGGTGTTGAACACATCGGGAAATTACGGCGTGTTCACCGGCGCGGTGGCCACGGTTACCGGCACGGCCGGTGCGGGGCAGATCCAGATCGCCAACGGCGACAACTTGGAGGCGGATTACATTGATTCAGGTTCAACCAAGCGGGTCGCCATTGCCGTGGCCGATCTCAATCCACCCGCCATCACGTCCGTCGCCGCTATCACCGATGTGGGCGTGCTGACCATCACCTGGCAGACGCCCGAGCCAGCGACTTCGATTGTTCGCTACGGCACCAACAGCTCCAATTTGAATCTGGGCGTCACCAATCTGACACGGGTGACGAGCCATGTTGTGAAGCTGACGGGACTGATCCCGGGCGCGACATATTATTATTCCGTCAGCTCCGCCGATGCCGCCGGCAACGCCGCGACGAATAACAACGGCGGCTCATTTTACAACTTCACCGGCCTCTCGACCCCGACAGTGCTGCTGGTGGATGCCTACGATACTGCGGCGGAAGCAGCGAATGGCGCAACCGTGATTCCCGACAGCGCCTACACGAATGCGTTGAACGCCGCGGGTGTGAGCTATGCTTTCTGGAAAGTGAACACACGCGGCGGTCCGCAACTCGCCGACCTCAAGCCGTTTCCGGTTGTAATGTGGCGCTTGACGGACGACGTGGTGTATTACGGCGTGGACGAAGACGGCTTTCCCGATCCGAGCGCCACGAACAACACGTTGAACGCGCAGCAACAGCTCATGATTCAAAGTTACTTGAACGGCGGCGGCTCGGTCTTCCTGGCCTCGATGGGAATTTTGACGCAGCTCGGCGACGTGCCGTTCCGCCACGAAGTGTTGCGGGTGGCCAGCTTCAAACAAAATCCTTCGCCGCCATTTCCGTGTTCGGATTGCGATGAAGACGCGGGCGTGTCGGCCGTTTTTGGCGGCGCGGGAACCCTCGCGAACGGGATGTATCAGACGCTGGACTACGCGAATTATCCGAGCTTCGACGACGGCTTCGGGGATTTCTTCGGGCCGGATTTTTCGGACACGTTCACTCCCACGACCGACGCGGCGACGGTCACGTTTTCAGCGGACGCGGGCAACCCGTGTGGCATGAGCTATCCCGCGCCCGGCGTGGACAGCCCCGGACGAGTGGTGTTTCTTTCGTATCCGTTTGATGCGCTGCCGACAAATGGTGCTTCCTCGAATAACGCAGTTGCACTGCTGAAAAATGCCATCGCCTTCCTCGCGCCCGGCGCAGACGGACGCGGCGTGGTGCTGCTGGATAATTCACGCTACACCACGAACGTGTTGGTGACGGTGCAGGTCGGCGACGCGGATTTGACCGGCACGGGCATGACGACGGTGACGTTCGGCGCGAGTTCGCGCACGAACCGCACCACGGTCACGCTCTACGAGACGACGCACGCGGGACTGTTCACCGGCTATCTCAACCTCATCGCTGGCGTCGCTGGCGCGGGACAGTTGCGCGTGCAGAACGGCGACACCATCACCGCCACCTATGCCGACGCGTCGCCCGCGAGCAACGTCGTCGCGACCGCGCTGGTGGACACCGTGCCGCCGGTCATCACGAACGTCGCGGCGGTGACGGATTATTACAACGCGCAGATTACCTGGAAAACTTCCAAGCCCGCCGATTCGGCAGCGCAATTTGACGAAGTTTCGCAACCTCCGGCGAACGTCGTCTATTCCGCCACGCTCGTGACCAATCATTCCGTCATTCTCAACGGCCTGCTGCCGAACCGCGTTTATCATTATGCCGTCATCAGCCGCGACCAGGCCGGCAACACGACAGTGGACGACAAGAGCGGAAATTTTTATACGTTTGCGACGCTCGCCGCGCCGAAGCCGCCGTGGACCAACAATTTGGAAGCAGGCACCAACGGCTGGACCGTGGTCCCCGATACGTCCATTGGAACCGAGACGAATTGGTCTTATGGAACGCCGAATAACGGATTGATCAGTGCAGCGCATTCGCCCGTGAATGCCTGGGGCAGTTTGCTCAAGGGCGACAACGATTTGTTTTTGGTAAGCACATATCTCTACGCACCGATCATTGATCTGTCAGGACTGCAAGACGCAACCCTGACGTTCTGGAGCGTCCATGATTTTAGCCGGACCGACCCGACGTTTGGCGTTCCGATTGAGGATGGCATCATTTACATCAGCACCAACTCCGCCGTGCCGCCGCAAAACCTGCCGATTTACAAAGATTATGAATTTGACTCCACCTCCGGCTGGGAACAGCAGACCGTGAGCTTGACCCCATACATTGGAAAAACAATTCAAGTGGTTTTCTACTACGAGGCCATCGGCACAGGACAACCGCTGTATGGCTGGACGATTGACGACCTCGCCATCAACGGCACTGTCGCCGGTGGCACCATCACCATCACCAAAAATCTTGGCCAGGGCGAATGGATGCTTTCCACCGTCTCGTCGCTCGGCACCACGCCGGTCAAAACGAGCGTCGCGCCCTCCGTCACCTTGAGCAACATGGCTGCTGGAAATTACGTCCTGCAGTTCGGCGATGTTCCGTATTACCTGTCGCCGGATAACCAGACGAATAGCCTCGCAGCCGGGGACACGATCAATTTCACTGGCAACTACACCTTACCCGACGCGAACCACAATGGCATTTCCGACGCGTGGGAGATTGATTATTTCGGCGTCGTCGTGACCAACCGCACGAACAAGACCGACACTGACCACGACGGCATGACGGACGCCGCCGAATTCATCGCCGGCACCAACCCGACCAACGCCGCCTCGCGCTTTTACTTCACCGGCGAAACGATCTTAAGCAACCGGCTGGTGCAGATGCAGTGGACGGTCATCACCAACCGGCTCTATCAGGTGAATGTCTCCAGCAATCTTTCGAGCTGGGCGACGAACACGGGGTGGCTGCAGGCTTCCAACAACCCGGTCATGAGTTACACCATCACCAACGCCGGGGTCGGATCAAAGTTCTTCCGGGTTGAAGTCAAGCCCTGAGGTTGGAGTGCGCTCGTCCCCGGCGCAGCAACCGGGTTAATTCAAGCAGCAGGATATTTTCCAGTGCCCGCATTTCGCACGTTGCTGCGACCGGGGGACGGCCACACTCCGTGAAAGATGCTCGTTACCATAAAATCCGTAGCGAGAAACAAGCGCACCCCTCACCCGGCCTGCGGCCACCCTCTCCCCTCCGAGGGGAGAGGGCCGGGGTGAGTGGTGCCCGCGGATCAGACGGTTATCATCCGGAATTGGCCCTGTCAGGGCACGAACGACACGGAACACAGTTGAGCTTTCACCCCTGCCGTGGAATGATGTCCCCGCAGCATGAGCGTCAAAGTCAAAATTTGCGGCGTCACCAACGTGGCCGATGCCCTGGCCGCCGCCGAGGCCGGCGCGGACATGATCGGACTGAATTTTTATGAAGGCAGTCCGCGGCACGTCTCGCTCGCCACCGCCGTGGAGATCCACCGCGCGCTGCCGCCGTTCGTGCTGCGCGTTGGCGTGTTTGTGAATCCGGAAGAAGAACTGGTCATCCGCGCCCTCGGCGACTGCGGTTTAAGCCTGCTGCAATTTCACGGCGATGAGACATCGGAATTCTGCACGCAGTTCGGCGCGATGAGCGTGAAAGCCTTTCGCATCCAAGACGCCGGATCGTTGACCGCTTTGGAACATTATCAAACCGACGCCTTCCTGCTCGATGCACATTCCAAGAGTGGATTGGGCGGCACGGGCGAAACATTCAACTGGGATCTGGCGGTTGAAGCGCAGAAGTTCGGCAAACCCATTTTCCTTGCCGGCGGGTTGACGCCGGAGAATGTGGCCGAGGCCGTGCAGAAAGTGCAACCGTTCGCCGTGGATGTTTCGAGCGGCGTGGAATCCGTGCCCGGAAAAAAAGACGCGGCGAAAGTGCGGGCGTTCATTACGGCGGTGCGGGCGGTGTGAATAACTTGCAGGGAAACGTGTGGCCTAACCCCAGGGTAGGCGGATTTTTCATAAAGCTCACAAAAACTAGGCTGACCTAATTAACTCTAAACCAGTCCGCCATCTCATTTTCACGATTTTGAAATGGATTCTGTAGGTTAGGGAAATGGAACAATCGCGCGAAATTATTTAGTGCAGGTCTTTGGTTAAGCGCAAGAAGTTGGTTATTGAGGTCCATTCTACAAGGTCAATCTGTCCGTGCAATGCACCAACGAGTCTGCGAGGCGCATTCATTTTATCACTACCCATTACGGCCATGTATGCGCGTCCGTTCTGAGCGTATGCAGAATCTGGGAATCGTTTTTCCATCACCTCGAACCCCCTGTCAACGCGGGCCCAGGAAAGAGTTGGGTCATCGAACACGTCTCCGGTCAAACACTGCACATACCACGCCACTCGAGCATAGAACAGGTCGCCATCCTCCCCGCCAATCTGATCGGCTGCCTTTTGCAAGAAAGCAGCCATATCCCCAGGATTACCATGCCAACGCGGCGACAAGTAGTATGCTTTTGCAAAATAGTAACCGGTGAAATCCGGTTCGGAAGCAATGGCCTTCTGAAACAGGGTTTCATATCGAGCTTTGTCAACCCCCAATCCCAGTGCCGCGCTCATCATTACATACCATGTAAGAGGACATTTTTCTTGTAGATGTTCAGCATCCTTTAGCACAATGACAGCTTCTGTAAGCCGTTCACCCAAAAATTTCCATCCCGTTTCCGTTACAGTATTCGCATATCCTGAACCCCGAGCTTTCCAAGCATAAGATACCAGCGTATCCGCCAAGGCGACGCGGGCTGTGATCGAATCCGGTTTAGCCTGAATCCAATCGTGAAGCATTGCAAGCGTCTGTTTCCAGGTGTCGTCGGAATTCGCTTCGTCGGGAATAATGCCTGTATACACCGACTCTAATTTCCAGACACCACTGACAGAACATGCTTTCGAAGTTCTGTAATTATTCGCCAGATCATCAAGCTTGCTGAAATCTTTAGCCGCGAAATAGCCAGCACTTTCTGCTCTGATCTTAAGCTTATCTTTTATTTCTGCGGTTTCTATAACAGTTACTTCACTCGGATCGGAAGGGATAAAGGAGTTGGCTGATTCAGAACTGTGTTGAGCGTTGGGGTTCGCTACATCCGCGCTCTTGGGCACCTCTTTAGAACATCCCAGTAAAGCTACAGCTACAAAAGAAATTAAAAAAACGTTATTCATAATGTTTGATGTCGGGTTGTTGAGTGAACGATCAAATTCTTTTGACGCACATGCTTGGCCTAACATTGTATTAACCCAAACCGATGTGGCCCAATTCTGACAGGAGACAATCGGGCACGGTCGGAACCTAAAAGTTTTGTCGTGGTCTTGAACATATTGTCTGCTATTGCCCAGCCCCGAATGAATCTTCGCAAAAGGATTCCGCCGTGCAAGGGCTAAAACGCTCGGTGGTGTTGTCCAAAAAGTGAACCGCGAAATGCACGAACCACGCGAAAACGATAGTGGTATGGCTTGAAAGGTGTTCGTTGGCTCACGAAAGCGGCGGTAAACCGCATGCAGTCCAGACGCTCCGGGCGGTTCGAGGGTGTTCGTTGATCGCGAAGCGTCTGGACTGCGGTTGCTTCAGCACCGCTTTTTGACCGTCCCAGACCGCCGCTTCAAGAGATACCAGCAAATTTTGTTCGTGTGTTTGGTGTGTTTCGTGGTTAATTCCCACCCATGAAAAGCGGCTCTGATTATTGCGGCCCAAACCAAGCCGTCCGCCCGGAATATGCGGGCAGCTCGCCATCGCAGCGAAGCCGGCGATGCAGCAAGTTTGGCCAAGCAAAAGCCAATAAAAGAGTTTCGTCCCGGACGGCTTCTGATATTTTCCGACCCAGATTCAGCGCATGAAAATTTCCATACCATCCGAATCTCACCCGGGCGAAAACCGCGCACCCCTCACTCCGGACAGCGCCGCCAAACTCGTCAAACTCGGCGCGACCGTCGAAGTCCAGGCCGGTCTCGGTTTAGGCGCCGGTCATGCCGATGACGCCTACATCAAAGCCGGCGCCACCATCACGACCGACCGCAAGGCGCTCATCAGCTCCGGCGACATCGTGCTGCGATTGCGCAAACCGCCGGTGGAGGAAATCGCCTGGCTCAAGTCCGGCGCGATTCACGCCGGCCTGTTGGATCCGTTCAATGAAAAGGAGCTGGTCCAGAAATTTGCCGAACGCGGCGTGAGCGCCATCAGCATGGAATTCATCCCGCGCACGACGCGCGCGCAGAAGATGGACGTGCTGTCCTCGCAGGCGAACCTGGGCGGATACGAGGCCGTCATCCTCGCCGCGCGGTATTCCAACAAGATTTTTCCGATGATGACCACGGCGGCGGGAACGATCCTGCCGTCCAAAGTGTTCATCATCGGCGTCGGTGTCGCTGGCCTGCAAGCCATCGCCACCGCGAAGCGGCTTGGCGCGAAAGTCACCGCTTACGACACGCGGCCCGTCGTCGAAGAACAGGTCAAATCGCTGGGCGCACAATTCCTCAAGATTGACATCGGCGAAACCGGCCAGACGAAGGACGGCTACGCGAAGGCGCTGACCGAGGAGCAGATCCAGAAGCAGCGCGACGCGATGAAGAAGACCTGCGCTGATTCCGACGTGGTGATTTCCGCCGCGCAGGTATTCGGCCGCAAGGCCCCGATTCTCGTCACGGCGGAAATGCTCAATGCCATGAAGCCCGGCAGCGTGGTGGTGGACCTCGCGGTGGACACCGGCGGCAACGTCGAAGGCGTGAAATACAACGAAGTCACCGACCGCAACGGCGTGAAGATCATCGGCATCGCCAATCTGCCCGGACGGGTGCCACTGCACGCCAGCCAGGTTTACGCCGCGAACCTCGTCGCCCTCGTCGAAGAGTTCTGGGACAAGAAGGAAAAAGTTTTTGTCCTCAAGCTCGATGACGAAATCATCAAGGGCTGCCTGGTCACGCACGGCGGCAAGATCGTGAACGAAAAACTTCTGGCGAAATGAAAACGGAAATTCAAATGACGAAAGGCAGACGAGCCGTCCGGAGCGCCGAGCACCGTCTCGGCGAGACTAAAAGAAACGTCCGACTTGCCGAGACGGTGCTCGGCGCTCCAATTACATAAAACCTATGGAACCCAACATTCCTGACATTATTTTCATCTTTGTCCTCGCCATCTTTGTCGGCATCGAGGTCATCTCCAAGGTGCCGTCGATGCTGCACACACCGTTGATGTCCGGCACGAACGCCATTCACGGCATCATTTTCTTCGGCGGCATTCTGGTGCTGGCTGACGCGACGACGCTGCTCGCGCAGGTTCTCGGATTCGTCGCCGTGGTCTTCGGTTCCGCCAACGTCTTCGGCGGCTTCATGGTCACGGACCGGATGCTGCAAATGTTCAAGAAAAAGAAAAAATGAACTCGACCATCGCCTACATCATCATCGGAGTTTCAGTTCTTTTCATCATCGGCATCAAGCTGCTGGCGTCGCCGAAAACGGCGCGCATCGGCAACTTGATCGCCGCCGCGGGCATGTTGATCGCGCTGGTGTCGCTGCACAAACCGACGGGCGGCTACGTCTGGTCGCAGGGCTGGGCTTTTAATTACACGCTCATCGCCATCGGCACGGTCATCGGCCTCGCCATCGGCGCGATCGGCGCGTATTCAGTGAAGATGACCGCGATGCCGCAGATGGTCGCGATGTTCAATGGACTTGGCGGCGGTGCCGCCGCCTTGGTCGCCAGTTTGGAATTTGAGCGCGTCGCGCACAGCAACGCCGGCATCACGGCGTTCGGCGCGGGTTCCATGCTGTTTGCCACGCTCATCGGCTCGCTCTCCTTTTCCGGCAGCATCATCGCGTATCTGAAGCTGGAGGGAAAATTTGAAAAGCCGATGACGTTCCCCGGGCAGAACATTTTGAACGGCCTCATCCTGCTCGTCATTCTCGGCCTCTGCGGATTCCTGACCTTCAATGCTTCCGGCGGCAATGCCGCCACGGCGTTCATCGTGATGTTCTGCCTCGCTTTGTTTTTCGGCGTCGCGATGGTGATGCCCATCGGCGGCGCGGACATGCCGGTCGTCATTTCGCTTTTGAATTCCTTCACCGGCCTCGCGGTGGCGGCGGACGGTTTTGCCATCGACAACCTGGCAATGGTCGTCGCGGGCACGCTGGTTGGCTCCTCCGGCACGCTGCTCACGCTGCTCATGTGCAAGGCCATGAACCGTCCGGTCACGAACGTTTTGTTTGGCGCGTTCGGTTCCGGCGGTGGCGGTGGTGCGGCCGCCGCCGGCGTGGTCGGCACCGTCAAACCGATTCAAGCCGACGAAGTGGCGTTGCTGCTGGCCTACGCACAGCGCGTCGTCGTGGTGCCCGGTTACGGCATGGCGGTGGCGCAGGCGCAACATTCCGTGCGCGAACTCACCGAAGAACTCGGCAAACGCGGCGTGGAAGTGCAGTTCGCGATTCATCCGGTCGCCGGCCGCATGCCGGGTCACATGAACGTGCTGCTCGCCGAAGCGAATGTTCCCTACGATCAGCTCATTGAAATGGAGCAGATCAATCCTTAGATGGATCGCGTGGATGTCTGTCTCGTCATCGGCGCGAACGATGTCGTCAATCCCGCCGCCCGCGAAGACAAGTCCAGCCCGATTTACGGCATGCCGATCATTGACGCCGACCATTGCAAGACTTGCATCGTGATGAAGCGCTCGATGGCCGCCGGTTTCGCCGGCATCGAAAACCATCTCTTCTACAAGGACAACACCCGCATGCTGTTCGGCGACGCGAAAGCTTCTTTGAACGCCCTCGTCGCGGCGGTGAAGGCGAGTTGAGGAGATTCTTCACGGCAGCGATTAATTTTTGGCGACGGCGGACTGGTCTTGAAAAAAACGCGTATTACTCTTCAACCTTTCCGGCCACGACCGGCTCGACGTGAGTTCGTATGAAAGCTATCTGCACGGTAAACTGCGGACGTTTAACGCCTTAGCGACAACATGGGCGGGGGGCCAGAAACTGCCGCCGCGCGATGGCGGGCGAATCCAGACACTGCCGCCGGAACGCCGCATTTATGCGGCAGCCTCAGCGAGGTTGCGCGCCCTGCCGCATAAATGCGGCGTTCCGTTTCCACGGCCGGCTGAGGTCGGGGGGCAGTGTCAAGATGCGCCGCGCGAGGGCGGATGCAGAAATTTGAGTTGAATTCTGCCTTGGAAACGACAAAAGTCTGGCAACTCATTCAAAGTCGGAGTTGCTGTTACCTGAAATCGGAGTAAACTAGACTTCAAGCTATGACTAACGATGATGTGAAATCAACGCCCGCCAAGCCGAAAGTGGACAACGCGGCGTGGAAGGCGATTGTGGCCAAATACCAGAAGCCTTCGCTGTGGCGGGCCCTGTGGCAGATCATTGACACGGTCATCCCCTACGGCTTCGCGTGGTATCTGATGCATCTGTGCCTGTCGATCTCCTGGTGGCTGGTGGTGCCGCTGGCCATTCTGGCGGGTGGACTGCTGGTGCGCGTGTTCATCATCTTCCACGATTGCGGTCACGGCTCCTTTTTCAAATCCCGCGCGGCCAACGACACCGTGGGCTTCATTGCGGGCATTCTGACGTTCACCCCGTATTATCATTGGCGCTGGGAACATAGCATCCATCACAGCAATGCCGGCGACCTCGACAAACGTGGCACCGGCGATGTGTGGACCATGACCGTGCGGGAATATCTGGAATCGTCGCGCTGGAAAAAATTCGCTTACCGGCTGTCGCGCAATCCCGTCGTGCTGTTTGGCATCGCGCCGCTGGTTCTGTTCACGGTGTTGCAGCGCTTTCCGTCGTCGCAGGCCAGCCCGCGCGAGCGGCATTCCGTTTACGCGATGAACGCGGCCATTCTGGCCATGGCCGCCGGGCTGACCTTTGCATTCGGCCTCAAGAACTATTTGATCATCCAGCTGATCATACTGGTGGTCGCCGGCGGCGCGGGCGTGTGGATGTTTTACGTCCAGCATCAGTTTGAAGACGTTTACTGGGAGCGCGGCGAGGACTGGAGCTACGTTTCCGCCGCCCTGGAGGGCAGCTCTTTCTACAAGCTGCCCCGTGTGCTGCAATGGTTCTCCGGCAACATCGGATTCCACCACATCCATCACCTGAGCCCGCGCATTCCCAATTACAACCTGGAGAAATGCCACCAGGCCGACCCGCTGTTCCAGCAGGTGAAGCCCATCACCTTGTTCTCCAGCTTCAAGACCGCCACCTACCGGCTCTGGGATGAAAAGAGCCGGAAACTGGTCGGTTACCGCCATCTCCGCGAACTGCGCAAGCAGCAGAAGCACGCGCCCCGCGCTTAAAGACCCGCTTCACCGCGACTAAAGCAGTCGTATGACAAAGGAACTTGTCCGCTGTCCGTGGCCGACGACGGAAAATTCAATCCATTATCACGACACGGAATGGGGCGTGCCGGTGCATGACGACCGGCTGCTGTTCGAATATCTCATCCTCGAAGGCGCGCAGGCCGGCCTGAGCTGGCAGACGGTTTTGAACAAGCGCGAAAATTACCGCGCCGCCTTTGGCCATTTTGACGCGGAGAAAATCGCGCGCTACAGCGACGCGCGCGTGGTGAAGCTGATGAACAATCCCGGCATCATCCGCAACCAGTTGAAAATCCGCTCCACGATCCAGAATGCGAAAGCCTTCCTGAAAGTGCGCGAGGAATTTGGCAGCTTCGACAAATATCTCTGGCGGTTCGTGGATGGCAATCCGCTCATCAATCATCGCAAGAGCATGAAGGAAGTTCCGGCCCAAACTGAAATCTCCGACGCCCTGAGCAAGGATCTGCTCAAGCGCGGCTTCAAGTTTGTCGGCTCCACGATCTGCTACGCGAACATGCAGGCCGTCGGCATGGTGAACGATCATCTCGTGACGTGTTTCCGCTACAAGGAGCTTTCATAGGAGCGCGCCCGTCCCCGGGCGCAGCATCGTCCGCAGGCACAAGCCGCAAGAAATTTTGAGAAGCATCGAGAAAAGAAAGTTGCTGCGGCCGAGGACGGGCGCGCTCCCAAATATAATGACATGAAACGCATCGCAGTTTATTGCGGCTCGAACAAAGGCGTGCGCCCCGAATACGCGGTGGCGGCGCAGGAACTCGGCACCTTGCTCGCGCGCGAGAAGATTGAGCTTGTCTATGGCGGCGGCATGCTCGGCCTGATGGGCATCGTGGCGGACGCGGTGTTGAAACACGGCGGACACGTCATCGGCGTGATTCCCGAAAAGCTCGTCATCAAGGAAGTGGTCCACGAGAAGCTGCCCGACTTGCGCGTCGTGAAGACCATGCACGAACGCAAGGCGCTGATGGCCGAGCTGTCCGACGGATTCATCGCGCTGCCCGGCGGCTACGGCACGTTCGAGGAATTTTTCGAGGTGTTGGCGTGGAGCCAGCTGGGCTGGCATCAGAAACCCTTCGGCCTGCTCGACGTCGCGGGGTTTTACCGGAAGCTCACCGATTTTCTCGACCACACGACCGACGAAGGCTTCATCCGCCCGCAGCATCGCGAACTGGTGCTCGTCGCCGCCGGCGCGGAAAAATTGCTTCAGCGGATGAAGGCATTCCGCCCGTCCAGCGAAGTGAAGTGGGTCAAATAAAAGCTCCAAACCTCAAGCGCCAACATCCAGAGAAGCTTCAAACATCAAATGCCAAACACGGATGCCACGATTGAGGCTTGGAGCTTGAGGTTTCTCTGGAGCTTGGATGTTGGAAATTGGAATTTTTATTTCTTTGCGCCATTCACACCTTTGCGTGAAAATTGCCGCCATGAGCGCAGTCGCAGAAGAATTACCCGACGCAAGTGAACGATTGTCGAAGGCGGGGTAAACGAGCATGGCTTCGCGACGCTATCAATGGCTGTTCTTTGACGCCGACGGCACCTTGTTTGATTTCGAGAAGGCGCAGGCGATCGCGTTGGAACAGGTTTTTCGCCACCACGACATTCCCTACACCGCCGCCCACCTGACGGCCTTCCGGCAAATCAATGCCGAATTGTGGCAGGCGCTCGAACAAAGGCAGGTGACGCCCGAAGTGTTGAAAGTGCGACGCTTTGAATTGTTGCTGGCAACGGTGGGCGCACAACACGCCTCAGGCTCCTTCGGCGAGGTTTACTTGCAATATTTGGGTGCGTGCCCCGAGTTGATCGAAGGAGCCGCCGAGCTGTTGCAGGTCTTGCGCGGCAAATATCGCATTGCGATTTTGACGAATGGCTTGCGGGCGGTTCAGCGCAGCCGGTTGGCGCGATCCACCATTCGCGATCACGTGTCGGACATCATCGTTTCCGAGGAGATTGGTTTTGCCAAACCGGCGCGGGAATATTTCGACGTGGCCTTTGCGCGTGCGGGAAACCCTGCCAGACATGAAGTGCTGATGATTGGCGATAGCTGGAACTCGGATATTCAGGGCGCGGCGCAGTATGGCATCGATACCTGCTGGTATAATCCCGGCCGGCAGCCGCGGCCCGCCAGCCCGGAGATCACGCATGAAATCGCGGCGTTGGAGGAGTTGCCGTCGTGGCTGGGCGAAGGCGCGGGCTGAGAAAAGCATTTCAAGGCTTCCGCTCTCGACGTCCTGCAGCAACAAAATTTCTTTGCGTCTTTGCGCCTTTGCGTGAGAATCAGGTTATGAGCGCAGTTGCCAACTTGAATTTGCCCGACGCCCAAGGCCATTTTGGTCCTTACGGCGGACGTTACGTGCCGGAAACCTTGATGCACCCCTTGCAGGAACTGGAGGCCGAATACTTCCGCGCACAGCACGACCCGGAATTTCAAAAGGAGTTGAGTTACTACCTCACGGAATTTGTTGGCCGTCCCACGCCGCTTTATTTTGCCGAACGCCTCACCAAGGAACTCGGCGGCGCGAAGATCTATCTCAAGCGCGAAGACTTGAACCACACCGGCGCGCACAAGATCAACAACGCCATCGGCCAGATCCTGCTCGCCAAGCGCATGGGCAAGACGCGCATCATCGCCGAGACCGGCGCGGGCCAGCACGGCGTCGCCACCGCCACCGTCGCGGCAATGTTCGGGATGAAATGCGTCATCTACATGGGCGCGGTGGATTGCCAGCGGCAGGAACTCAACGTGTATCGCATGAAAATGCTCGGCGCGGAAGTCGTGCCGGTTCACGCGGGCCAGAAGACCTTGAAGGAAGCCGTCAACGAAGCCATGCGCGACTGGGTGACGAACATCCGCCACACGCATTACATCCTCGGCACCGCTTACGGCGCGCATCCGTATCCGGTGATGGTGCGGAATTTCCAGCGCATCATCGGCGACGAAGCGCGCGCGCAGATTTTGGAAAAGGAAAAGCGGCTGCCCGATATGCTCATCGCCTGCGTCGGCGGCGGCTCGAACGCCATCGGCCTGTTTTATCCGTTCCTCGACGACCCATCCGTGAAGCTCGTCGGCGTGGAGGCCGGCGGACTCGGCATCAAGCCCGAGCAGCACGCGGCGCGGTTTCAGGGCGGCTCGCTTGGCGTGCTGCAGGGCACGCGCAGCTATATTTTGCAGGATGAATTCGGCCAGATCCAATCCACGCACAGCGTCAGCGCCGGACTCGATTACGCCGCCGTCGGGCCGGAACACGCCTGGCTGCGTGACGCCAGCCGCGCCGAATACACCTACGCCACCGACGACCAGGCGCTCGCCGCCTTCATGAAGCTCGCGCGGCTCGAAGGCATCATCCCCGCGCTGGAAAGCTCCCACGCCGTGGCCGAGTGCATGGTGCGCGCGCCGAAGCTGGGCCAGGACGCGCTCATCATCGTGAACCTCTCCGGTCGCGGTGACAAAGATGTGGCGCAAGTGGCGGCGAAAGTAAATTTGCAGATGCCAAAGTGATTCCGTATTGTTCAACCAGTTATGAAACGCTCATTTAATGCAATCATCAAGCAGGACGACGGTTGGTGGATTGGCTGGGTGGAGGAAATTCCTGGCGTAAATTCCCAAGGCAAAACGCGCGCCGAACTTCTGAAGAATTTGCGTTCGGCGCTGAAAGAGGCGCTTGAGTTCAACCGCGAGGACGCGCGCGCTGCCGCCAAACAGGATTACGAGGAACAAGCCATCCTCGTGTGAAACGGCGGGAGCTAATCCGGCATCTGACGACGCAGGGTTGTGTGCTCATCCGCGAAGGCGGCAATCATTCGTGGTGGGGAAACCCCGCCAGAAACCTTCGTTCCGCCGTGCCGAGACATACTGAGATCAACAAATTTCTCGCTCGGAAAATCTGCCGGGACCTGGGGATAACCGAACCATGAAAAATGCGCTCAACATCGTGAACCTCTCCGGCCGCGGCGACAAAGACGTGGCGCAAGTGGCGGCGAAGGTGAAGTTGGAAATGCCGAAGTGAAAGGAGTCCAAAGAAGCACATGCAGGAACGAATCACAACAACATCACATTACCTTCGAATTGTTCCCAGCATGACTTTTTTGTTTACCCGAGCGATATGCTAGCGCAATCTTCAAACCGTGGCAGACAACGTCAGCAACCCTGTAGATTCCAGTTCGAGCGGAGGGAGGCAATTCCCTGATGCCGATCAAATAGATTTGCTGCTTGAGGAATATAAGATCGTTCAGACAAAGATTGATAAGCTAGGCGAAGACATGTTTAAGGTGCGGTCCTGGTGCATCACCTTGTTTACGGGTGTTGCCGCCGGGGCAAAACTCTCTGGGGGGCTCTCACCTAGTATAATTGTTATACTTTTGCCAATCGTTTGTGCTTTCCAATTGGTCGAATATAGACAACGTCAGGTTTCACGGCGCGCCGTGATACGGGGCCGTAATATCGAAGCTGCATTCCGGCACAGGATGCGAAAAGCAAAAATTAAAACTACATTTGCTCCGAAGCTTGCCACTCAATTATTGGCTGACGGAGTGAACGACAAAAAGAACTGCACCCTTCGAGGTTGGCTGAAGAGAAAGTTAGGAATTGGGGGCCAACCAAATGCAAAACCCGAGACCGATTCTGAAAAGACGGCAGCGGGCGCTTCTGAAAATGAGGTTGAGATTATGATTACAAAAACCCATCCGACTTTGGGTCAATGTCTCATGGCTCAGGCTGATTTTCTTTTTTATGGAGCTCAATATTTAATTATCTTTTTAATATTTATTGGAACTTGGTTTGCAGGCAAAAAGAGCGAGTCGACGTTTTCTATCCAGTTCGGAACGAATTCAATTTGCATCACCTCCGCAGTTACCAACATAGTGGCCACCAACTATGTTTATCAATCGCAGGCCACGACCAATTTTATTGAGAAGCAGGTATACACAACGAATTTCATAGTTGTTACCATTCCAATCACGAATTTCGCTGTTGCCACAACAAATCAAAATTCCAAGTCTCGTAATTGAATGAAACTAGAGGATATAACAGGAGCAAGGACAGCATTGTCCAAGCTGACAAAAAATATTGGCTCAACCGGGGCGCGAATTGAAATCCTCCTTGATCGGTTAGCGTCAACCTTGGTGCCCCTTGCCGACGGCCGTGTGAAGAGCAACGATCTTTCGAAAGTCCTTGCTGCCCTAGAAGTGGATTCCTCAATTCTTAAAAGAGTTAACGAAATTTATAGTGAGTTGCAGGGCGCAATTGAATCAAGGAGTTATGGCGACGAAGACGAGTCAGACGATGACGAAACCATGGCAAATTTGATTGAGGATTTTTGCGACTGCCTAAACGAACAACTTGATCTCTGGGAAAATGAACTCGCAGAATAAATTACTTAAAACCGCGAAGCATACTGCGCGAATTGCCGGAATTGACTGGGACTCAATTGAAGATCGCGCCAAGCAAATAATTGTTTATGGTTCACGAGCCATGTTGGTTCATAAGCGCACTTCTGATTTGGATCTGCTTTGTGTCGGTCAGGGTCATCGATACAAATCCAGGAACATCCATATTATTTGGGTTAAAGAATCCCGCCTTAGAAACAAGCGTTGGTTGGGTTCTGAACTGGCAACTCACATTGCGGTATACGGTAAATGGATTAAAGGGAAAAACACTTGGGCAATTTCATCACGTCCCAATACCCATGCAATTCATTTGATTGAGAAGCGAATAAAAGAGAGGGCAGATACATTGTGCGAACAGTGGCCGTTTCTTTTACCTGCTTTCCGAAAAAAGCATTTGGTTCGTTTGCGACGGGATCTCCAACGCTATGTAATGATGCTGGCTGGGCGCCCTCCTGTTCCCACTAGTATGCTTGATCGTCAGTGGCTCCATTCTGATCCAGCTAAAGCATGGCGATCATTACTTGATAAGAGTAAAGCCCCTGCCGTGCGCCCCAAGGTAACAGCGGTGCTTGAACTCGCGAAAATCAAGCCGCTATCTGCAATGGACTAAATGGAATGTAATGGGTTCAGATGGCTAAACCTGAACTCCTCCCGTCATCCGCCCGCAGGCATAGCCGCGTTCCATCCCGACTCAGACAACGGCGAAGATTTGGCGGGAGAAGTCCGCAACTATCACATCCCCGATTTCTCGAGCTGGAAGAACCACGACGCCTTTGAACGCGCCTTCGCTCCGCCTGCGTTTCGCTTCGGCGCGACGAGCCGGCTGGAAAAAGATTTGCGCACCAGCCTGCGCTAAAGCTTCGGCCCGGCCGCCAACATTGTTCAAACGTGAAATTTCATCACCGCCACGACACCCAGCAGGACGAACAGAACCAAGAAGACAAGTTGTGTGATGGCAAAGGGCGGCTCTTTCTGCGTTGGGGCGAGCGCCTTCAAAGCGGGAATTTTCTGGAACGATTGCACGATGAGGACAAAGAAATTCAGATACTGCGCCAGCACCACGCCAACCACATAAATCCACCGCCAGGAACCGGTGAGATCGGTGTGGTAGCGCGCGTAAATAGCCGGTGCCAAAACCACCAGTGAGATGATGCCCACGATGTGGGATGGCATCAGACGTTTGACCGGAAAGAAGAATCCGGTGACGCTTGTCGCCACCGTGGTCGCCAGAAAAAACGACGTCCAGCCATTCATCAAGTTGGCGGTGTGCAGCCCATAGATGACGACAAAACCCGACACAATTCCGAGCAGGCTGATCAACACGTGAATGATGGTGTAAATGCGAAGTATCATATTTCTTGTGTTCAGGATTTGATGAATTGGAGAATGTCGGCGTTGATCGTGGCCGCTTCAGTTGTGGGCATGCCGTGCGGAAAGCCCTTGTAGGTTTTCAATGTGCCATGCTTCAGCAATTTTGCCGACAGCGGTGCGGAATCGGCATAAGGCACGATCTGGTCGTCATCGCCGTGCAACACCAGAACCGGCACGGTGATTTTTTTCAGGTCTTCGGTGAAGTCCGTCTGGGAGAAGGCGACGATGCCGTCATAGTGCGCCTTGGCGCCGCCCATCATGCCCTGTCGCCACCAATTCCAGATGACACCCGGCTGCGGCTTTGCGCCGGGCCGGTTGAAGCCGTAGAACGGACCCGCCGGCACGTCGTAGTAGAATTGCGCGCGGTTGTTAGCGACCTGCGTCTGGAAATTGTCGAACACTTCCTTGGGCAGCCCGCCGGGATTGGCTTCGGTCTTCACCATCAGCGGCGGCACGGCGGCGATGATCACCGCTTTTGCCACCCGGCTTGCTCCGTGGCGCGCGATGTAATGCACCACTTCGCCGCCACCGGTCGAGTGGCCGACATGCACGGCATTCTTGAGATCGAGATGTGCGGTCAGCGTCGCGAGGTCATCGGCGTAATGATCCATGTCATGTCCGCTGTCGATCTGGGTGGAACGACCATGTCCGCGCCGGTCATGGGCAATGACGCGATAGCCGTGGTTGAGGAAGAACATCATCTGCGCGTCCCAGTCGTCCGCGCTCAATGGCCAGCCGTGGCTGAATACGATTGGCTGTCCGGCTCCCCAGTCCTTGTAATAGAGATCGATCTTTCCTGAATCTTCTTTTCCGATAGTGATGTATGGCATAAAGCTCCTTTAGGTTTACTGACGTCCAGTCTGCCCGATGGGCATTCTCCACCGTTCAACGTTTTGTTCAACATTTTTCTGTCGGTGCGGAGAAACGGGGAAGATTTGGAAGAACTGCCCGCACCCCGTTTTGGTGAGGAATTAGAAGCCCGCAAAACACCTTCCCGCTTTCTTGAACTGGAAGAGCCACGACGCCTTCGAACGCGCCTTCGCCCGGCTGGAAAAAGATTTGCGCACCTCAATTTTGTAGCAGCCGACGTGAGGAGGCTCATTATTATTGCGGTTCAGTTTGAGCCTCCTCACGTCGGCTGCTACGAGTCAATGACGCGGTTGCAGCTGCCGAAATGATTTGATAATTTCCATTCGATGCCGCTGACCCTTCATCGTTTCAATGTGACCGAGTATTCCCGCATGGCAGATGCCGGTGTGCTCAAGTGGGGTGAACACGATGAATTGCTGAACGGAGTGGTCATGGACCCATTTTACATCACTCTTTATCTGTTACAAAGGCGGGGTGATGAAGGCGACCAATTCCATTTCTGATGTCAGAATTGTTATCTACTACGACAAATAATGTCGCATTTGAAAATGGGAGTGTCTGGACTCGGACACCGGCGAAGATTCGGCGGAAGCAGCCCGCAAAAGACCGATAATTTTACTGACACGCAATGGGCAAGTCGTCAGATTCTCCGCCATGCCCACAAGCATCGCCGGTCTTAAAAAACGCAGCAACGAACTGTTTGATTCGTCGCTCGCCACTGTTGTCAATGCCCGGATTGACGCGGCCGTGCAAGCTCATAGCCCGACCGAAACCAATGCGGCGTTTTCTCTCGCCACGTTTGGGCTGGCAGATGATTTTTATGCATCGTTGGGCATCGGAAAATTCACCGGCCTGCCGACAGTTCGGTGGAATAACATGGATGACTTCATGTTCATTCCCGATTCCGCGTCCCCGTTTTCCTACACCACCAGCAAAGGCGACGTGATTCAGCCGCGCCTGATGGAAACCGATGGCGGTTCCATTCCCCGCATCCTGCGCGGGTTCAAGAATTTTTCTTCGTGGGGCTATGCGCCGGGCTTCATCATCCACGACTGGATTTTCACGGCGCACAAATGCAGCCACACGCCGGACAACAAGTTTGGCTTTGGCGATTCCGCGACCATCCTGGCCGAGTGCATGAAAACGCTGATGGAAGTCGGCTACACCAATTTCGACGGGCAGACAGTGAGGCTTGAAACGGCGAAGGACACGCTTTACGTCATCTACCTGGCAGTGGACAGCAGCATCGCAAAAAAACTGTGGGACACACCCGGCTCGGTGGTTTGCTATCCTAAAACTGCGGCGGCGAATCCATCACGTTGACGGGTTGCGCTACGTTGAAAAAATGGGAATGCTTGGACTCGGACGCCGGCGAAGATTTGGCGGAAGAAGTCCGCAAATATCACCTCCACGATTTCTCGAACTGGCAGAACCACGCCGTCTTTGAGCGCGCCTTCGCCCGGCTGGAAAAAGATTTGCGCACCAGTCTTCGCTAAAGCTACGGCCTGGCAAGCCAGCACCAGTAAATGAAAGCGCCGGAGGCGCGACAGATAATAGCCCACGATGAAACCGTGGGTATGGTCGTCAAAATCATCCGAGCCCCGGCAGGGGCGGCAGAATACCAACCCACGCAATTCTCTTTCGCCCCATCCGGGGCTTGATTCGTTTTTGTTCGTTTATCCCACGGCTCGCGCCGTGGGCTACTCTCTTTCGTCGCTTCGCGACTAAGTAAAGACGCGCTCCGCCCAATCACTTTCCAAAATATTGCTGGATCAATTTCAACGCCGCTTCATCACAGCCCGCGAACCCCTCATCCACCCCGATGTTTGAAGCGACCACCACGGCGCAGTTTTTGTCAGGGGCCATCCAGACGACAACGTAAAACATCGTATTGGAGCCATTGTGCATCAGCGCGCGGCCATTGGCCCAGGAGCGTTTCAGCACCATCCAGCCGAGGGCGTAATCATCGTTGCCGGCGGCAACGGTGTGCAGTTTTTTAAACGATTCTGCTTTGAGCAATTTGCTTTCGCCGCGTTCGCCGGCCATATGGAACGCTGCATATTTCGCCAGATCGCCCACGGAACAATGCACCGCACCTGCCGGACTGATCGCCAGCGGATTGTCGGCGCGCGGCCCCGGCGGCACAGCCTCAATTTCTGACGACGGCGCTTTGGTATGGCCCCAGGGCTGATCGACTTTATCGAGCGAGGCGGGTGCGCCGAATCCGGCCGTGGTCATGCCGAGCGGTTCAAACAACCTGGAGCGCAGCAAATCTTCCCACGTCTTGCCGGCGGCTTTCTCCAGCATCACTCCGGCGATGGTGTAGCCCTGATTGGAATAAATAAATTTCGTCCCGGGTTTCGCTTCCGGTTGGCGCGCCAGAATTCCTTTGATGAAAGCCAGCCGTTGCTCCGCCGCCGTGCCGGTCGCGGCCCACGCGTCGCTCCATAAATCGGCGGGAGCATTACCGGGCGCGCCGCTGCGTTGAGACAAAAGCTGTTCCAAAGTGACGCCCAGATAATCGGGATGGATCACGCTTTTTAATTCGGGAAAGGCGTCGCCAATGGTCGTCGTCCAGGAAATTTCCCCCTGCTCGACCAGCATCGCCGCGACCGTGGCCGTCATGGATTTCGTGACGGAACCAAGGTGGAATTGGTCGTCCACCGTGACTTTTTCCGGGCCGCCGTTTTTGCGAAATCCGACCGCGTTGGTCACCACAATTTTCCCGTCCACGACCACGGCGGCGGCCAGCGCGGGAAGGTTGTGTTTCACGCGAATGGTTTCGAGCATTTGTGAAACGGAATCGGCGTGTTCAACCGCCGGAGCGGTGGTTTCTTTCGCATGAACAAACACAATCGCACCGAGCGAGATCGCCAAGATTCCGATCAGGATTGTCTTCGTCATATTTTTTTCTTGGATGATTGGGTTCGCAACAGCGGCAGGTATTGGCGGATTGGATGGTTCGCCGGGGCGAATTTATCGACCGCCGCCTTCACGTCGGAATGTCGTTCCAGGGGAGTCCAGTGCATCCGCGTCTTTTCGCCGGATTCACTGATCAACCAGAGATTGCGAATGTTCAGAAACCTGAATGGCCGGATTTCTTTTATTTCGTCCCAGAGAATCAGGTTCATCCCTTTATGCAAATGAATCCCCAGCGTGCTGATCCCCACCGCCCGCCTGACAGTTTTTTGGATGAGCCAGGTATAGATCAACCCGCCCACAAATGAGAACACGCCCCAAAGCAAATGCTGCCAACTGAACAGGTGCAGGATGAATGATTCGAGATTTTTGACCGTCGCATAATTTTTGAAATCCGCGAGATGCATGGACGGGGGCTGGAAATAAATTCCGGAGATTCTGTCGTCTGCGTCCAGCGCCAGGCTCATTATCATCTCGCCATGCTGGTAATGCAGTCGGAACGCGGTCCACCCGCGGTAGCCGTTGCCGGTTGGCCCGTCAAACTTTTCGACCTTGCCGTAACGCTCGGCGATGTCAGTGTAAAAATCGGATGTCTCCTTCGGCAGAAACGCCTTGCTCATCCCCGGGTTGTAGAGCTTTTGCACGGCGGCGTAATCGCCGGCATTGAGCAGATCAACCAGCTTTCGCGTGACGATGAAGTAGCGGTTGGTTTCTTCGGTGTGAACGCTCGGCGCGTGGGTCTCCACGGCCCGCTCGTTCACTTTCCAGTCGGTATTGCTCATGGTCAAACTGAGCATCAAAAAGAACCAGATTCCGACAATTCCGGGGACGCCATAAATGGCGAGCTGCCAGAAGGCGACCTTGAATTCAACAGGTTTAACTTGGTCGGCGGCCGCCATCGAGAGAACAATCGGGCGAAGATTCGCGACGTGCGATTCATGCGGCGGCTCGCCCGTTTCCGCCGAACGGATCAACGATTCCAGTTGCGCTTCGACGGGAAGAAGCTGTGTGGCCCGCGCCCGCTGGTTCAGCCGATGGATAAAGGCGTATAGAGCAATGACGAAGAGGGTATAGACGATGTTGCCGATGTTGTCAGCAAGGCCGCCACGTGCACCCCCCCAAGTGAAGACCAATATGCCCACCCCCAGCGGAAGCAAATACCACCACAGCACCGACCTAAGCAGTCGCGATTGTGCGCGCACGGCATTCAGCTCCGCCTGCAATGATTCGACGACTGTCGCTCCAGGCGGCGCGGGCGGAGTCTTCCGGCGGGTGTGAATCAGCTTCCACGCGACGAAGATCGAACTCCCGATGACAATCAAATCGCCGAGGCGCGAAACCGGCGTGCGAGACACGGTGAAATAAAAGATTCCAAAAATGATGATCACGAAAGCGCAGGCCACCAGTTCACGGACATCGCGCGCGTCCAGGATGCGGCGTAACTGCGTCGTCTGTTTTTGCATGGCAGAAACCAGTTGCTCCGGCGACACGGCCGGGTTTCGCAGCGGTTGCTGCTGCCAGAGTTTCTTTAACTCGTCGTCGTTCATATTGACGCCTCCTCCGTCATTAGCGCGGAAAGCTTTTTCTTGGCGCGATGCAACATGACGCCAAGAAAAAGCTTTC
>Ga0247670_1000027_pt1 | contig 50010 bp, 58 predicted proteins | sample CNK11_metaG_FD_183042 | JGI IMG/M metagenome (GOLD analysis project Ga0247670, IMG submission 183042) | Soil microbial communities from Purdue University Martell Research Forest, Indiana, United States - CNK11 | ecosystem: Environmental > Terrestrial > Soil > Temperate forest > Bulk soil...
GAGTTGGTGATTGCGATGACCGCGCCGTTGTTGTTGAAGTAGGTCCCCGCGTCGGCTATCGCCACGCTGTAGTTGGTCGTCTTGCTGAGCACGGGGAGCCACCCGGCCAGGGTGCCGGTCACCGTGGTGTTGGTCTTGATCGTGACGGCGCTCTTGGAGATGGTCACCTCCTGGTTACCCTGGCCGTCGTAGAGCCGGGTGCCGAAGGTCCCGTCCGAGTAGAGGATGTAGCCCGAGTCCCGGGAGAGGAAGAATGAGTCGCTGGCGGCCGGCGCGCCGCTGTACTGCAGGACCGCGTTCCCCGACAGGTCGACGAACGAGAACCCGCCGTTGGTGTCCTCGATTATGGACTGCTGCCCGTTGGGGAGCTGGGCCTTGATGGCCGCGCTGCCGCCGTTGCCGAGAGGGAACAGGGTGGTGTTGGTCAGGGCCGCGCCTGGGACCAGGTAGCTGGCCGAGGTCGCCGAGGTCGCGCTGGAGACACTGGTCGCCGTGTCGGCGTTGCCGTGCAACGCGCCGTAGAAAGCCGAGGCCTTGATCACTCCGTTGTTGGTCTGGTTGCCGGCGGTGTCCACGTTCAGCTCCATGGTCCCGCCGTTCTGGAGCTCCAGCAGGTCCTTGACCCCGCTGCCGGTGCTGCTCATGTTGGCCGTCACGTTTAGCCCGACGAACGCCGCCGTCCCGCTCATGGACACGTTGTCGATGACCTGGGCGCCGATGGCCGTGCCGCTGCTGCCGTTGAAGGTGTTCGGCCCCACCACCACCGCCGTCCCGTTGGCCATGGTAAGGTTGCCGTCCAGGATGAGGTGCCCGTCGGCCGCGCTGAGCGTCTGGCCGGAGCCGACCCATATCGTTCCGCTGTTGGTCTGGCTGCCGCCGTTGAAGACCGTTGTCCCGGCAGCGTTGCTGATGGTGATAAACTTGCCGGTGACGAAGATGGCGTTGGTCTCGTTGGCGTCGGTAAAGAATATCTGGGACACGCTCGAAGAGTTAGTCGCCAGGGTGGTTGCGTAGGAAGCTGCCGTGGCGTTGGGGACCGAGCCAGAGATATCGGTCGCGCCGCTGATGGTGGCGAAGGTCGGAGGCGTCCCGGCCTTGAGGTACTGGCTCGCGCCGCCCGCCGGCACGGTGAGTAGCCGTTTGTTGGCGTCGGCGTAGACCACCCCGTTCGCCGTCAGGGCCTGGTTGGTCAACCCGTTGGTCACCGTCAGGTCGGAGAAATAGGCGTCCCCGGTCACGCTGGCGTTGCCGGAGAGGTTGAGCGCGCCGAAGGCCATGGTCCCGCTGGCGGCCGAGGAGGCCGTCACCGCCGAGACCTTCTGCGGCACGTTGCCGGCGAATACCACGACCGGAGCCGCTGCGCCGGACCAAGCCGGCAGTCCAGTGAAGTCGATGGTGGTTCCTACTCCGGTCCCCTGTATTGAGCCAGTGACCTTGATGTTGTCGGTCTGCATTCCTCCGGTGTTGGTCAGCCCGGTCGAGGTGAACCCGGAGAGCGCGCCGTTGGTCGCCGTGACGGCCGTGGTGGCATTGGTGGCGAGCCCAGCGAATGTCGCGTTGGTCGCGGTCGTCGCGAAGAGCGCGTTGGTCGCGAGGATAGCGTTGGTCGCCAGCGTCGCGTAGAGAGCGTTAGTTGCCAGGATAGCGTTCGTGGCCAAGGTCGCGAACAGAGCATTCGTAGCCAGGATCGCGTTGGTCGCCAGCGCTGCGTTAAGGGCGTTGGTGGCGAGCGTTGCGTAAAGGGCGTTCGTTGCCAGTATCGCGTTGGTCGCCAAGTCGGCGTACAGGGCGTTCGTGGCGAGGATGGCGTTCGTGGCCAAGGCGGCGGCGGTCGCCGAGCTGGCGGTTCCGGTGAGCGGCCCGACGAAGCTGGCCGCGGTCACGGTCCCTCCGGCCGTCACGTTGTTCGAGAACCACGCCTGGCTGCCCATGACGCTGAGGTTGGTATTGACCTGGATCAGGTTGGTGCTGACCGTGACCCTCTTGACGTTCTTCTGGTCCCAGACTCCGACGTTGCCGTTGTCGGCTGTGAGCACGTAGCCGCCGTCCCTGGCGATCTGGAGGTTGTCTATGGCCGACGGGGCGCCGCTGTACTGGATGATCGGGTTGCCCGCCAGGTCCTGGAAGAAGAACTGGCCGTTGGTGTTGATCGTGAGCCCGGTCTGGAGGTTTGGGTAGTTGACGTTGAAGGCGGCCGAGCCGCCGTTGCCGATGGCCCAGACCGTGAGGTTGGTCAGCTTGGAGTCGCTCGGCATGTTGGTGGCCGTGAAGGCATTGGTCGCCAGTGTCGCGCTGAGGGCGTTGGTCGCGAGAATGGCGTTGGTGGCCAGGGTCGCGAACAAGGCGTTGGTCGCCAGGATTGCGTTCGTCGCTAGCCCGGCGTTCAAGGCGTTCGTAGCCAAGGTGGAGAAGAGGGCGTTGGTAGCCAAAATGGCGTTCGTAGCCAGTGCAGCCGTCAGAGCATTCGTAGCCAGGATGGCGTTGGTCGCGAGTGAGGCGAATTGGGCGTTGGTCGCCGTCGGGGTGTTGGTGTTGCCGGAGGCGTCGCCCCAGAACCTCCCTACGTAGTTGCTGGTCGCTATCCCCGCCGGAAGGTTGGTCGAGCTGAGCAAGCCCCAGAGGTTCGTCGCGTTGACCGCGCTCGTCGCGTTGGTGGCGAACACCGCGTTGGTAGCAAGGCTCGCGTTGACGGCGTTGGTTGCCAGTCCTGCGAACAAGGCGTTGGTCGCCAGCAGCGCGTTGGTCGCGAAGGTCGCCTGGCCCCAGAGCCAGCCGGTGAAGATCCCGTTGTAGTTGTTGCTCTGCGCTATCTCTCCGAGGATGGCGTTGGTGACCACCTGGTTGACGTAGTTGCTGTTGTTTAGCTGGAGCTGGCTGATGAGCGCGTCCACCTGGCCGCTGTCGTAGAAGACCTCGACCGAGTTGTTGGTGCCGATGAGCTGGGTCACGTTAAAGGTGCCGCTGGTCACACTGAGGCTGAACGGGAAGCTGCGCGGCGGGTTGCCAGCCAGGTCCAGCCTGTACTCCCCCAGCGCCAGCATGTTCGAGAAGGTCACCGACCCGTTGGTCCGGGTGTTGATGGTGACCGCGTCCCCGACGAAGATCCATGGGCCGGCCACGGCCTGGCCGCTCGGCCCGGTCAGGGTCACCGTCACGTTGCGGTTGGCCGGCGTGCCGGAGGTAAAGTCCTTGGGGAACACCACGACGTTGGCCGCGTGTGCGCAGCCGAACAGGACGGCGGAGAGCAGAGTGAGTAGAAATGTCTTCATTGTTGGTCTCGGGTTTGACTCTCCTGTGGTATCGGTGCGTACTTGCGGTGCTTGCGCTCCTCCGGGCTGTTGCCGACGAATGTGCATCCGGTGAGCAGTAGGAGTAGTAAGACTGTGATTGTTCTCATGCTGGCGCCTGGGTGGTTACCTTGTCGCTCCTGAAGGTGAAGCTGTGGGTGACGGCTCTGCCCATCGGCACGCCCTTGTAGCGCAGCGTGGTCGCGTTGGGGTAGTAGTGCGTGGTCGCGCCCACCACCACCTGGTAGTGCACCTTCATCTCCAGCAGCGAGGCGAAGGTGGCTATCGAGGCCATGGCGGCGTCGTTCGTCTCGTAGGCCGACTCCAGCACCACCGGCACCTGGGCTACCACGTTGGAGAGTGGTTGCCGGAACTGGGAGACCGGAGTGTCGCCGCTCGGGTCCGGCGTGGTGAAGAGCTGGTCCTCCTGGCCGACGCTGGTGAACTCCGGCTCGAACTTCGGCCAGGCGCTGGGCGCCGAGACCTTGTCGAACCCGGAGTATGGCGGGTTGGACGACTGGTCGTAGAGCAGCACCCAGCCGCCACCGCCGCCGACCTGTTTGAAGAATAGCTGCATTCAAAGTCTCTTATGCGCTGAAGAGGATCATCGCCTCGGGGTTGCCGGCCTGGAACGGCGTCTGGGTCACGAACCCGACCTCGCCGGTCGCCAGCCGCGTGCCGCCGAACTCGTAGCCGGCCCCGACCACATCGACGTTCTCTATGGTGATGGTCCGGTTGCTCCCGGTGCTGGTGAGCACCAGGTCTATCTCCGCGCCCTGGGCTCCCGGGCTGCCGAAGCGCACGCCAAGGCCCCGGTTCATCACCGCGGCGTCGATCTGGGTCCAGAGCGGGCCGACCGGCCTGCACCGGGCCATGAACTCGACCGATGCCAGCTTGAAGAACAGCGCCTGCTCCTGCTCCTTGACCTCGTCGTAGCGGGCGTTGGTCGATATGGTCCACTCGTCCTCGGCCTGTATCGCGCCGAAACCGGCCACGTTGCCCCAGACCCCGACCCAGGCCTCGCGCACGAAGTCGGCCATGGTGAACTGCCCGCCCGGGTCGGCCATGCCGGCGTCCTTGACGGTGTGGAAGTGGCCCGGCGCCCAGGTGTTAGGTATCCCGTTGGCCAGGGCCGCGGTGCTCGGCAGGACCGAGAGCTCGATCTGCCCGAAGAGCGGCTTGCCTACCCCCAGGTGCAGGTCCGGGTGCCGGATGATCGCGGTGCGCAGCGTCGCCACGCCGTTGCCGGCCGGGTTCCAGATCGCCGCCTGGACGTCCGGCCCCGCGCCAAATGGCGGGTTGTGCGGCCTCGTCCCTATCGCCAGCGCCCCGGGTCCGGCGCCAGGTCCCGACACGGTGGTCGCGCCCAGGAACGGCGGGAATAGCGACGGCAGCGCCGACCAGTTGTCGAACGGCGTTATGGTGATGCGCCCGGTGGTGTTGCCCAGCTGGCTACCGACCCGGCCGTGGAAGGCCTGGGCGATGTCCAGCTTCTGCTGGTTGATTTGGTAGAGGATCTGCCCGTTCTCCTGCTGCGCCTCCAGTAGCGCGCCGTTGAATAGCAGCTTCCCAGGGCCTGCGAAGTAAGTTATCGGCATAGTTGTTTCCCTTTCATCGGAATCCTGATAGCCAGTTGGTCCTGGCGGTTTGTACGCATGTGAAGAGGTTCGAGGACTCGTTGATTGTCAGCCCTCGGAATATCCCTGCTGTGGAAATCGTGTCGGAGGAGTACCCGCCGACGGTCGGGCTCCCGTTATTGCTCTCGTTGAATAAGTACATGTTCACCGTCACCTGCACGCCGCCGCTGGTGGCTATGGTCTTAATGGCTCCGAAGGTAGTACCGTTCTTTGCGAAGTAGATCGAGCTTGCCGAAGACGACGTGCGGCTGCCTACGTAGAAGCCGTTGCCGGAGGTCGTGACTTGCGCCCGCCCCTGCCCGGTGTTGAAGTTCCACGCTGAGAAGTCGCTGACGTTGCCGACGCTCGGGAAAAGCTCCAGGCCGCTCGCCAGGCCGTTGTTGTTACCGAAGTCGAGCTGGCCGGACTGGTTACCGTTGGTCGCGTAGAGGTAGAGACATAGGCCGATGCTCGTCAGTGAGATGTTGTCAGCCTGCACCGCGATGCCCGTGTCGATGTACTTGCTGCTGCCGTCGCCCTTGAGCCCGTTGGTGGAGAGGTCGCCGGCGACGAAGCTGTGGTTGACCCACGGGTCGGTGATGTTCCTTCCGGCCACCTGCGGGGTCAGTGCAGCAGTGACGCTGTCGGTTGCCATCAACGAGATCGCGCCCCAGTTGGTGTTATATAGCGCATAAGAAATCAAGTTAGTGCAGAAGGCCGCGACGGTCTGGCGGCTATTGTCCGATGGAGCAGCGCCTCCGTTCTTCACCACGCGATTGGCCCACATGCTGCCAGCATCGTAGCCGTTTGATGTAACGGTTAGTCCTAACCCAAACTTGGTGTTGAGCGACTGTGCTACCCATGTCCAGTTATTGGTCCCAAGCGCCTGGTTATAGGCCAAGAATGCAGCTATCTTTCCATCCCACCCTAAAGTTTGATTATTAGCTTCTCCAAGTATTAACTGACCCATTGCATTAGGACCGGTATTAGTGACATCGACATACGTGAAGTTGGTGTTGAGTGCAGAGTTGACCCCATTAAAAATCAACGAGTAAAGTGTCCATCCTCCCTTGCTTGGGATCTTCATCAACGCACAACTAGTTCCGGCATAAAACTGGCTCCCGGCATTGTTTGTGCCGACATCAAAAATTATACGACTAGTTCCGCTTATACAATCAAACACCCTAGAACCACCGGCTGCTGGATTCGTATCAGTAGCTACTATAAAAACAGTAAAAGGTTGATTAGTCTCTAAATCATATACACACTTTAAGCCAAGAATAGCACTAGCGTTTCCTCCGAAATCAGCAGCATAATATCCGTTAGGACCACTATGCGAATACGCTGGAGTTCCAAAGGTATTAAAACTATTTGTGAAATCATTATGATTAGTAGTCAAATCCAACCACTTACCTGTTAGTCCAGCTGAAGAAGTAGACCCGGTCCAGTTCGTTGTGTCGTTGCCCTGCAAGTTGATAAATGCCCCGCCTACCAGGTTCCAGTTAAAGTCTCCTCCAGACGGGTTTAGCGTCTGACTCGACGGTGGTATCACCGGAATCTGCGCCTGCACTACGAGCGCAAGCAGGCTAAAAATCAAGCTTATAACTGTTCGTATAAGGCTCATAAAACTGGACGACTATCTGCGTCACGTGTGAGTTAGTGCAGTAATGCACCGCTGGAACCACCCCGAACTGGCCAGCTACTCCGGTTAGTGTGACTGTATGAACCGCAGTATCGCCATTGGTGAACATTATTGTATAGCTGGAGAACTTGGCGCTGAAATTCTTAGCCGGTGCTGGAAGTGTGATATCGCGTGTCAAATTGGTAGTGTAGCTCTGCGAACTCGTTAGAATTGCATTAGCTGGTATTGCATTGGTAGGATAGACCAAGTTGGTAGAAGCATTTAAATCGAAGAACGGAGCCGACCCCGCCGCCAGCGTCGAGCCGCCCAGCGACACCGCCGCGCCCTGTATAGTGATGCTGGAGTTCTGCAACTCGGTGTTGGCCAATAATCCGAAGCTCGCCGGTCCTGACGCGCTGTTGGTTAGTGCGCCGTGGGCGTTGGAGATTGTGACCTCGCCCTTGTTCGCGTCGGTCCCCTTGACCGAGCTGGCCGAGTTCCCGGTGTTGGTGATGGCGCTCGTCGATATCGGACCCGGGGCCAGCAGCGGGTTGGCGATGGCGAATGTGGCCGAGGCGCCCAGCGCAACGGTGCCGCCGCCGGTGATCTGGTTGGCCGTCCCGCTGAAGGTGACACTGGAGTTGGCCAAGGCCGCGTTGGCGACCGTCCCGGCCTGTAGGTTCGCACCGTTGAGGTTGGTGATCGCACCGCCGTTGCTCTCCCAGACCGGGGCCGTGTTGCTCTGCCCCAGGAACCAGCCGTTCAGGCCCGAGGTGGCCGAGAGCGTGTTGGTCCCCAGCACCCCGCCGCTCACCACGTTGGAGGCGTAGGGCGTCGAGGCCGTGCCGATGGCGCTGAGCGTGTTGCCTGAGAAACTGAGCCCGGACCCGATGCTGACGTTGGCCACCTGCCCGTTGGAGTCGCCGGCCAGGACCGCGTTGGTCTTGAAGACGAAGGTGTTGGTCAGGTAGGCGGTGGTCGCGTCCAGCTCCTGGAAGAAGGTAGGCCCCCACAGGCTCGCGTTGGTCAGGTTACCGTTGAGGTCCGGCACGAAGTGGTTGTTGTAGCCGAGCCCGCCGCTGCCGTTGTTGGTCAGCGCCCCCAGTCCGTTGGCGGCGCTGATGAGCGCGTCGCCGGAGTCCCAAAACGCGAGCGTGTTCGGCGTGGCGTTGAAGTTGGTCAGCCCGCCCGGCTGGATGATGGTGATGTTGGTCGTGAATATGTTGCTCGTGAAGAACGTGTTGTTGGTTATCGTCGTCGCGAAGAGGTTGGTGGTAATGATATTCGTGCTGAACAGGTTCGTCGAGAAGTTGTATGTCGCAAACAGGTTAGTAGTGAACAGGTTGGTCGAGTAGATATTCGTGGCGTAGAGGTTCGTCGTGAAAATGTTGGTAGCGTAGAGGTTGCTGGTGACCTCGGTGATATTGGTGATGTAGTTCGCCGTCAGGTTGGTCACGTACTCGTTACTAGTGACCAGCGTCACGTTGGTGATGGTGGTCGCGAAGAGGTTGGTCGTGAAGATATTCGTCGAGAATAGGTTCGTGGTGAACGACAGGAACGTGTTGTTAGTGGTGACGAACTGGTTGGTGACGTAGCTGTTGTTGTTGGTGATGTTGTTCACCGTCAGGTTCGTGATGTAGGCGTTGCTGGTCACCAAGGTCACGTTGGTTATCGTGGTGGCAAAGAGGTTGGTCGTGAATATGTTCGTCGAGTAGAGGATGTCGTTGGTCACGAAGTTGACCGTCAGGTTCGTGGTGATCTCGAAGTTGTTGGTGATGAAGCTGAAGAAGGCGTTGGTCACGGTGAGCCGGCCACCCTTGCCTATGTTGAACACGTTGCTGGTCGAGAAGATGTTCGTCGCGTAGATATTGGTCGCGTACAGGTTGGTGGTGTAGATATTGGTCGCGAATACATTGCTAGTCAACAGCGTGACGTTGGTGATGTTATTGACGGTCAGATTGGTGATATACGCGTTGCTGCTGACGAAGGTGTTGTTTGTGATCGTCGTGGCGAATAGGTTGGTAGTGTACTCCAGGAAGTTGGTGATGTAGGTCGCGAAGAGGTTGGTCGTGACAACGTTGGTGGCCAGCACCTGGGCCGCGTTGGTCACCCCGTTGACGTTGAGCCAGGCCGCGAAGTCCGACAGCACTATGTAGTTGTACGGTACGCCGCCTCTGGACTTGTCCGAAGTCTCAAGAGGAAGTATGAACCTGCCAGGCGGGTTGATGACCCTCGGATAGTCGTCGAAGTACTTCAGGACTATAGGAGGTTGGTTCTGCGCTCCAGCGACCAGACACCAGGCCATGGCGAGGAGGGTAAAGAGTTTGGTTCTCATGGTTTTCATCCTCCTCCGAAAGCTGCGCCGGCCTGAGGGTCGCCGAAGGCCGTGGTGGTCTCCGGGTCGCCGATCAGCACCAGCGGCGCGATGTTGCCCACTATGGAGGCGGTCAGCGTCCCGTCCTTCCAGGAGCTGGCCACCACAAGGTCGCCCGGGTCCACGTCGAAAGGCCCCTGGTAGATTAGTGAGCTCGGGTTGGCCTTGACCGCCGGGGTGCCGTCCAGAGTGTAGAGTATGGTCGCGCCGGGGTCCGGGCAGGTGATGACGCAGAGCCCGTTGTTGAAGGTTATCACGACGTTGAGGCTGCGCGTGGTCTGTATGCGCCCGTTCTCCACCGCCACGGTGGCCCGCCAGCAGACCTTGCCTCCCCCGAGCCGGTCCTCCCAGTCCTTGGCCGGGGCCAGGACGTTGCGGTCGCCGGCCAGCTGCCCGTAGGGGAAGATGTGCTGGAGGTGGAGAGAGTTGAGCGCCAGCTGGGCCAGCTGCTCGGCCATGATGAAGTGTCCGACCTGCGCGGTGAGGTTGACGTTGCGCTCCTCGATGGCCACCACGCTTATGTTCCACTTGAGCGGCGGGCCGGTGACCCCGCGGGAGACCACGTCGGCGCTTGGCATCTCGACCAGCAGCCCGGCCCCGGTCGGCCCGGAGTTGGCTATCGTACCGTCGGTGTCGATGACCGCGGCGAAGAAGTCTATCGTCCCCGGCTTGAGCTGGATCGCGGCCCTCGGCAGGGTCCAGAGCGCGTCCACCGCGATTTCGTTGTCCATGTGCAGCTTCAACTCGGTCAGCACCGGCACGGTCGCGAGCCGGTCGTCGCTGAGCAGCACCAGGGCCACCGCGTTCTGGAGCGCCACCAGGTCTATGATGCCGTTGAGCTGAGGGTAGTTCATTCGGACAGAGCCTTGAGTATCTCCTCGCGTGCACGGTCGCCCAGGTCGCTGGGTATGACGTCCGGGTTCGGCTCCTGGTCGACGTCGTGCTTCAACCGGAAGAGGAACTTCAAATTGAGGTGCTTCTCGTCTCGGGCCACGTCGGCCCCGCCATTGGACTGACGCAGGATGATAACCTTCGGCTTCTCCTGGGTGCGCGACATCTCGCCGTAGCGCTGGGCGCGCCGCGTGGTGACTTCGCTCCGCTTAGCGACCTTGCCGAGGCCGGCCTCGTGGTACACCCGCTGCGACTCCTCGCTCCCCAGCCACAGCGCCAGGAACTTTCGCCCGTCGGCCAGTATCACCAGGGTCAGGTTGTCCCGGCCCCAGTCGGCCACGGTGGTCCCGTAGGCCTCCGCGCAGATCGGTATGGTGAGGTTCTCGCCACGCGAGGCCTCGATGCGCCCGCCGTGCAGCCGCTGCCGCACCCCAAGCTTCGGGCAGGAGAGCAGCGCGCCGACGTCGGTGCCGATCCCCACCGCGCTCCTGGCCGCCTCCTCCCAGAACCCGGTACTCGGGTAGCCGTGCTTGTTCTTGGGCAGCGAGGCCAGGTGGTCGCGCCAGTGCCGGGCCAGCGGAGGCGCGATCTTGGTCGCCAGGTGGTGAGGCGCCATGGCCGCCAGCTTGCGCTGTAGCGCCGGGGAGGCGGTGTCCCGGGTGACCTCGACCCTGATTTCCACGCTCACTTGGCCACCTCCAGCGCTTTTACACGGGGTCGTCTTCGCGCCAGGCGCGGTTCTACGGCGTTTTTGGCCCCGGAGAGGCAAATTGACCCTACGCGCAGCGTGCGGCGCGCCCTGGAGCCTTCCAGCGCGGGTATTAAGTCCTCCAGGTCCAGCTCCGGGGCCTCTGGCTTCTCCCCCTCCTCCAGCAGGCCCAGCTCTACGCACTCGTCGTAGGCCAGCTCGTCGGTATCGAAACCGCTGTTGAACGCAAATGGGGCAAAGTCATTGCCAAGAGTGTCGTCGTATCCGCCGGCACCGTCTCCGAGCGCCTGCCACACACCGCTACTCTTGAGCGCAACCATCCGGCCGCTCGACTCGAACGCGGCCAAGGCGTCGTCGTCCCCGGCCTCCTCGCAAGCCGCCTGCCACCTATCCGGGTCCCAAGAGTTCTCGGGTCCAGCTGGGTCCTTCTCACTACCACGCGGAACCTCGCGCTCGTAGACCCGTCTGAACTCAAGTCCTGGATACGCCTCGATTCTCTCTCCGTCCCAGTTCTGAGCCAGCTTCTGCGCCGCCCCGGCCGCGACCTCCATAGGTATGCGCAGGAAGAAGTCCAGGTTCATCGTCTCGCCGATGTTCTCACCGGTAGCGCCATCCAGGAACTCCAGCAGCTGGCCCCGGGCCGTGGCTCTGGTCCCACCCTCCGTCGCCCCGGCCTTGGACTGCGCGGTGTTGAGCGCGCCCTTGAGCAGCTCGCCCACCTTCTCGGAGAACTCCGAAATCTTGTCCTTGGACACCCCGTCGAAGTAGCGCGCCAGGCTCTTGCTCACCTCGGCCATGGTCGACTTTGGTACCGACTTGGGCAGCTGCCCCGTTCGCGCCATCTCGTCCACCAGGCTCTGTACTTCGCTCGGCGTCATACTGCTGCCCTCTTCGGTCTGACCTGCGGTGACTTCATGTTCTTGAGCGTCTCCCTGGTCATCCGCAGCAGTACCACCTGCTGCGCGTGGCGCATGGCGACCCGGAACTCCGCGACGTCGCTCTCGGCGTTGCCTGGCAAGTCGGAGAACTTCCTCCAAGCCTCGTCGAGCGTCTGGAAGACCGCCTCCTCAGCGTTGGTCCCTTGGATGGTAGGCATAACTCAGTTCGGGACCGCCACCGCCTCCAGGCTCATGACCGAGACCATGGCGCCGTTGACGGCTTGCACCTTGTAGAAGTAGCTGGTCCCCGTCGTGAGCCCGGCGTCCTGGAAGTTGGTCCCGGGTATGTTCGCCGCTATGGGCGTCGCCAGCTCCTGGCCGCTCGCCGTGCCGCGGTAGACGTTGTAGCCGGTCGCGTTCGGTGCCGGGTCCCACGCAAGCTCGATAGTCCCTGGCGCAGCCCCGGGTAGCGCCGTGAGCCCCGACGGCACCTGCGGCACGCCCGGCGAGTTGGTCGGCACCTGGTCGTTGGCCGCGTTTGGGTTGGCGTAGAGCGGCTGGGTCAGCTGCGTCTGCTGAAACTGGAGCGCGGGAGGAGGCACCGGGTGCGTCCGCATAATGAGCTTGGCCTCGCTGTTCCAGTTCCCCGTCGTGATGTCCGTGCCGGTCGGAGGCTCGATGGCCCCGTAGGCCCGGGTGAGGATGCGCTCGTAGATGCGCTGGGCGTCGTCCCGCTTGGCCTTGCGCTCCGGCGTGGCCATACTCTTGAGCGAGGGGAAGCTCGTCACGAAGTCCCACACCGCCCAGGCCAGCACGTGCGGCCGCAGCTGGTCCGGCACCGTGTCGTCGCTGTTGACCGGGTAGCCGATGGCGCGCATACCCCCGACGAACATCCGTATCGCGGTGGTCGCCTTGGTGGCGAGGCCGGTGGCCGAGTTCTGCACCGCCTGCAGAGCCCTCTGCTCCGCCGGTGTGAACCCGGCCTCGTCCCCGACAGCTGTCAGCGGCCTCCAAGACATCGCCTACTTCTCCTCTGGCTTCTCCGCCTTGGGTTTGGCGGGCGGTGCCTTCTCCGGCGCTGGCGCCTTTTCCTCCGCCGGCTTGAGCGCGGACTTGGCCTTGGCCAGCTCGGCTTCAAGCGCCTGCACTCTGGCCTGGTTGGCCGCGTCGATGCGCGCCTTCTCCGCCGCCTTGGCCTCGGACTGCGCCTTGGCCTGCGCCTCGTTGAGCTTGGCCTTCTCGGCCTCCACGTCCACCAGCCACTTCTCCTGGCAGTAGATGACCGGCTTGTAGGGTAGTGGCGTCTCCATGGCGAAGTTGTCCACCGCCACGACGACCCCGCCGCTGGCGTCCGGCTCGCTGAGCGTCACCCCGCCACCCCTGACCGACTTGCCCGGCAGGAGCCAGGCCACTTTCGTTCCGACTTTCATAAATCGTTCTCTTTCGGTTGCCGCCATCTTCTTCGGTGGCGCGCCCAGGGGAGGAAGCATGGCGAGAACCCCGGGCGCGCAGTTCGGCCGGCGGCCCGGGAGGGTCGATAGGACTCCCAGGCGCGCCAGGCCATCCCCGCCCTACTGCCCTATGAGAGGCGTAGGGATGAGCTTGGTGTTGACGTAGGCCGCCACGTTTGTCCACTGGCCGCTGGTCGGTATGTTGTTGCTGATGGAGTAGACCCCCACCCAGTTGGCGTTGCCGAACCTACTGGCCGCCACGTCCATGTTGGTCGACCAGTTGTACCAGTTGGTGGACGTCGCCGGTATCGGGATGACCACCGTGTAGGCCTGGGCCGGGTCCAGGAAGTCGTTCTGGAGTATCGTGACCACGTTCACGCTGAGCAGGTTGGTGCCCATGGTGACCTGCGGCTGGCTGCCGCTGTAGGCCGGGATCAGTGTCATCGACACCGTCGTCGCCGCCCCGGTGTTGACCAGGAAGCCCTGGACGCCGAACTCGAAGCTGCGCACGTTGCCCAGGTAGACGGCCCGCCCGGTCTGCTGCGGGATGCCGTTGGTACCTGCGCTGTTGGTCGGGTACGACGTGATGACGTTGGTCCCAGCCAGGCAGTTGGTGATGTTGAGGTTCGAGGGTAGGCCGGAGGCCAGAGCCCTTGGAGCCTCGCTGCACAGGAGCGCCGCCGCCGCGCCGAGTCCGGCCAGGAGCAGCACGCCCTTGTCGAAGATTGTCTTGTTCTTGTTCATTTTCTTTTTCTTTCTTTTGGTTGGCCAGGACGCCGGCCCTCCGGCGCCTGACTGTTTTCAAGTCGTCTACGCGCTGGTCAGCACCAGCCCTGCACGGTTGTCGCCGACCGCGGCGCCGAGCATGACCTCCGGGCGCCACTCGGCGTACCCGCTGGTGAGGTTGACGTACTGCACCAGCATGAGGCTGATGCCCGTGTCCGGGTCCGTCACCGTGGTGACCGAGCCGGGGATCATTACCCCCAGGGCCTGGGTGAAGTCCTGCGGGAGGCGGGACTTGAGGATCGCCCCGGCCTTCTGGAACGCGAAGCCGATGACGTTGACCGTGGTCGGGTTGACCGACGGGGTCGAGGACGGCAGGTACGGCGAGTTGTATGGCGCGAACCCGCTGAGCTTCGGCAGCTTGAACTCGGTGGTGAAGTCCGAGGCCCCGGCGACGCTCTTATTGGAGGCCGCGTACATGAACTCCAGGCGCGGGTCCCCGCGCAGCTTGGCGTACCACTTCGGCGCGAGCATGATGCCCCGGTCCTCCGCGGGCACCTTGGCGCTGTCCATCGCCGCGCTGATGAGGTCCAGGTCGGCCATGGAGAAGCCCTGCAGTCCGCCGACCGGCACGTAGGTCGGGAAGGCGTCGGGCACCGTGCCGCCGTTGGCGATGGCGTAGTACGGGTAGTTGGCCTTGGTGGCCAAGTTGGTCAGCATGTTGGTGAAGTAGCCGGCGATGGCCTTGATGGCCAGGACCGACTGCTCGTCGAAGAGCCGGCGCATGGTCGAGGCCAGCATCGAGTTTCCGAACACGATCGGGCAGGCGATGTAGTCGGTCAGCGTGAGAGGCACGTCGGTGGTCTGCGCGGCGCTGACCACGTCCCAGCCCTTCGGCCGGCCCGCGGCGTCCAGCGCGGCGTCGTACTTCTGTACGGCCGGCTGCACCACGATGCGCGTCATCTCGGTCTGGTTGAGCAGGCCCGGGGTGTCGCCGAAGTCGGTGTAGAGGTTGAGCAGCTCCGGGTACTTGTACGCGAAGAACGGCAGCACCCGCTGCAGCACCAGGGTGCCGCTGAGCGTGCCCAGCTGGTTGTTCGGGTCGGTGTAGTCGGCGGCCTTGAGCCCGATGGCGTCGCCCATGTCCCGGGCGGTCATGTACTGCCACTTGTTGATCTCCGGCTCCAGGTCCGACTTGAAGAGCTGTGCGGCCTGCAAGGCCAGCTCGCCCTTCTTGCGGTACACCTCGCCGCGCATCCGCATGTCGCCGATGCGCTCGTTGGCGTTGGCCGCCACGATCTGGTAGTACTGCCGCAGCGCGCCCTTGACGCTGAACCCGCCGCTGAGCGAGTAGGCTCGGTCGCCTCCGGTGCGCTCGCGTGCGCCGTTGTCCAGCGCCACCGCGCTCTGTGATATGCGCCCGCCCAGCGCGAGGCTGGTGTGGCTGTTCCCGTTTCCGTTGCCGGCGGTCAGCACCAGGCCCGCGGGGGCCTCTCCAGTGATCGCCTTGATGAGCGTCGGGTCGGCGATGAAGCGCTTGCGCCAGTCGTCCTGTAGCTCGCTCTCGCGGATGCCGAGCTTCTGGTGGTCGATCATCCACTGCACCGCGGCGTCGGCGTCGGCCGTCTTGCGCTGGGTCTCCTGGGCCTCCAGCTGCGCGGCCTTGGTGTCCTTGCTGTCGGACTCCACCCGGGCATCGATCTCGCGGATCTCCGCCTCGGCGGCCTGTACCTTCAGCCTGCTCAGCTCGTCGGTCTTGCCGTTCAGTTCGGCGAGCTTTTGCTCCAATTTCTGTCTTCGCGCCTGGAGCTCGGCGATTGTTTCTTTCATTCTACTTTCTCCTGTTTGTCTTGGTTTTCTTTGTCAGGGCCGGTTGCTCCGGCGAGCCCGCCGCGTCGGTGCGGCGGGAAATTGTTCACTCGGTGCCGTCGTACATCTCGGCCATCAGCTCGTGGTGCTTGGCCACGAGCTTGTGCATGTCGGCCATCTTGTCGTGGTGGTCCTTGCCTGGGTCCTCGGCCTTGAGCTTGGCCATGGAGTGCGCGGCGCTGGCGTCCAGGTGCGCCTTGGCCGCCTCCAGGTGCGCCTTGGCGTCCCGGTGGTCCATCGAGGCCGACATGCCGTGCGCGGCCTTGGTCGCTTCGTGCGCGGTCTTGTTGTGGGTCTCGTAGCCCTCCTCGCTGGCGTCGGTCGCCTCGGCGGCCTCCAGCAGCGCCGTTCCGATCTCCTCCTCGCTCACCCGTACCTGCTTGCGAGCGAATATCTCGTCGGCCAGCATGGACAGCGTCGGGTTGGAGGCGCGCAGCTCCTCGTGCAGCTGCTTGATGAACTTCGTGGCGCGCACCGCCTTGGCCGGGTCGGGCTTCCCGGCGTTCTTGGCCCAAAGCGGGCTTATCTTCTGGAAGGCAGGATCGTTCTCCAGCGCGCCCATGTTCGCCCTGGCGCCGGCCTGGCAGACGATCTTGGCCGGGTGCTCCGAGGTGTTGCGCACCGCGTCCACGAAGAAGGTCGGTGAGAAGGTGCGGAAGTCCTTGCCGGTGACCGCCTCGGCCCCGCTCTTGGTCCACTCCACCTCTGCCCAGATGCCCTCGGCCAGGCTGCCGGTGGCGTCGAGGCGCTTGTCCCAGAAGAACCGCTTGGGCCACGCCGCGGCGATCTCGGTGCTGTGCTGGACGCTGAAGAACGGCTTCTTGCCGGCCTTCTCCATGAGCAGCCGCTGCCGCTCGATGGTGTCGGCTGCCGCCGCGTCCACCAGGACCACGACCTCGACCGGGGTGCCGGCCTCGGTGCCGTCCTGTAGTGACGGGGTAATCTGGTGTAGTCCGCCGGGCATGTACATGATGACGTCCGCCGGGCTCTCCAGGTGGCCGCGCATCGCGTCGGCCCCGCTCCTGGCGCAGTCCAGCGCGCCGTTGACCGGCGCGTTCTTGGCCATGGCGGCCTTCTCCATCGCCTTGCCGTGCTCTTCCTTCTTCGCTAAGTGCTGTGACGCTTTCATAGTGTGTTCCTGTGCTTTGTCCTTGTCCCCGGCGCTCTCGTGCTTGGCGGAGGCCGTCTCGTGCGCCTGGCGCGCAGACTCGTGCAGCGCCGCGGCCTTGTCGTGCAGTCCCTTGTCGCCGTCGCTGGCCTCGGCCTCCTTGCTAGCCTTGTTTGCGGTGCGGCTCGCCACGTTGGCGGCCGTGCTGTGCTCCTCGGCCAGGTCCTTGGCGCTCTTGTGCTGGTTGCCGCGGAAGTCGCCGGCTTCGAGCTTGATCCCCGCCGCCTCGTCGGCCTTCCGGGCCTCGGCCTCCATGTCGCCCACGTACTCGTAGTCGGTGGTGCGCGTGACCTCCTCCGGCTCCCCAACGATCTCAACCTCCTGGTCACCGTTGATCTTGAACTTGACGCAGTAGAGGTCATTCCCGGTGCCGACTATGGCCTCCCAGGTCTCGCCCTCCTCGTGCTCGGGGGCGATGATGTCAGTGACCCACGGGCACGGCCCAACTGCGCCTTCGGACTGGAACTGGTCCAGTTCCTCGCACGCCTCGGCGATCTCCTGCTGGAGGTCGCTGAAGCTGAATCCATTCGCCTTGACGCTGGCCTGGAGCTCCTTGTCGCCGTCCATGCGCCTGGCCGCCAGCACCCCGAGCCGCCGCGCCGCCATGCGCGCCTTGGCCTCCTTGCCGACCGAGCCGCCCATGTTCTCGTAGATACTTACAACCACCGGCCAGAACGCGTCGTCGTCCATGTCGTAGCTCTTGCTGGCCGCCTCCTTGGCCTTGTCCCACTTGCCCTCGTCCTCGACCCAGCTCGGCGGGTTCTTGCCGAGCTTGAAGTCCGCGTGCGCCTTGGCCCCCAGGTGGATCTGCTTGCCGGTGAGCTGCTCGCCGCCCTTGGCCGTGTCCGGGTGGTCCTTGGCCGTGGCGCTGTAGGCCGCGCTGGCGTGCATGTCGGCCATGTGCCGGTGCTCCTTGACCTTCTCGTCCATCCCGGCCTGTAGCGCGTGCTCGGCCGCTATCCGGTGCTGGCTCGCCGCCAGGTCGTGCAGCGAGGATATGTCCCGGCTGTGCGCCGCGCCGCTGGCCGCGGCCGCCGCCTTCGCTGACTTGTCGTAGGCTCTGCTCATTGTCGTCTTCCTTTCTCGTCAGGGTGTGGGCTGACTGTTGCTGTTTGTGTCCACTACGAAGGCCGGGTAGACCTTCCGTGGCACCTCGGCGGTGGTCTCGAACACGTGCCCGTGCGGGCAGCGGAGCTTGATCAGGTGGGTCTCCACGACGCCGTTCGTCGCGGCTCGTCCGCCCTGGACGAAGTCAGCAACCGGTACTCCTACCACCTCCTGCTCGCACTCGGGACATCTCGACTGGTACATGCGGCGGTGCTTCACCTCCTCCGGGCTGTTCCCTACCATGGTGCAGCCTGAGAGTGTGAGCATGATTGGGAGTATCAGCGCCACGGTCCCGGGCGGCGGTGCCGGCGGCTTGGGCATCGACTTGGCCACCTGGTTCTGTAGCTCCCTGAGCCCGACTCCGGCGCTGCCGAGCAGGGCGCCCTTGACCACCCCTCCGGTGTGGACGCCCGACGCCTGTAACGCCAGGTCGGCCAGCGCCCCCAGGGCCGGGGCCAGCAGCGGCAGCGCCCAGCTTGGTATGTTTGGAATCATCCACTTCTTGAGCCCTGCGATGAGCAGAGGCACCACGACCGGGATGACCATGACCAGGTACTGCGACAGCTGGTCCTGGGACTGCTGGACCACCGGAAGCACGTGGACCGGGACGTTGGTCTTGACCGCGGTGGCGTTGGTGCCCTCTGGTAGGACGTCCAGGACAGTAATGGTGACGTTGGTCGCAGCTACCGACAGCAGCGCCAGCGCGGCGAGTAGGACGGTGAGTTGTTTCTTCATAGTTTTATTTCTTGAGTATTAGTGACAATATCCCGAAGACCAGCCCGGAGAGCAGCGTGGCTATCACCGCCACGGCCGCCATGGTGGACGTGATCCCGAGCCGCCTGCCGCCGCCCTCGCTCTGGTAGGTCCTTATGTTGTCCACCTTCTCCGACAGTGACGCGAACCGCGGCTCGGCTTCGGACTTGGAGAGGAACGTAGTGGTCTGGTCGCTGAGCGACTTACGAAACTCGTTGACCGACTCGAACCTCTTCTCAACGGCGTTCTCGGCCTTGGAAATCGCCTTCTCGCTGAAGTTCATGGCGAGGGTGGTCTTCTCGTCCTGCGCCTTGAACTTCTCAAGGTAGAACCGGTCGCGCTCCTGCATCCGCTGCTTGAACCCGTCGAGCTCGGCCACGATCTCCCGAAGGCTCGGCTCGTGGGTCCTTTCGTTTGTATGGCAGTCGTCGCCCATTTCAAAATCCTAGTTTCCTCGCCGCGCACGACACCGCGAACGAGATGACCGCGCACGCCCCGATCATGATGGCGTTGCGCTTCTCCAGGTAGCGCAGGCGCGTCTCCTGGTCCTTCCGGGCTTCAATTAGGGCGTCCACTTTGGTCTCTATTCTTGCGAGTTTGGTTATCACGTCCGCTCGCCATGTTGGACTGTCTTCGTTCATTGTTCATGGGTTCCTGGAGATGGCGGGTGAGGTGCCACGCCTTTCTTGATTGACTCTTTCACGGCATGTTGCATAACACTTATTTGAGCGGCTGAGCCGGGAGCACTGTGAAGTTCTGCACGGGTGATGGAATTACCCCCGGCGACCCACCCGTAATCGCTGCGTCGGAGAAAAAAGTTTCACCTGTCCAGAAGTTGCTGCCGGTCATGGTGAAGAAGTACGTCCCAGGGGGAACACCGGTGGTGTTGGTCCACGCGAACAGGCTTCCGTTCACGACGGGGTTGGTGAGCACTGAAAACAATGGCCATTGGTTGGTCGGCACTGTCAAGCTGGTTGACCAGTAAGCCCTCCACGTCACGTTCGACACGCCGGGTTGGTTTGGCCAAGTGAAGTAGATCGGCACTGTGTTAGTGGCGAGCTGGCCTGGGGACGCCCAGGTGTTGCCAGCTACTAAGGCAACTCCGACTGACAGAAGGTTAATGATTCTTTTCATGGTCCGATGTGGGCTATACCGACGTGGAAGTTGGTGACTCTTGCTATTTGGTTCTCAGGCGGAGGAATGTTGGTGATCGTGAGAGTTGCACTGGCGCTCCTGAGCGTGCCGGCGGAGTCGGTCACGTCCGCAAAGTACGCGTCTCCGTTGTTAATGGAGGAGAGTAGTGGCGTGGTGTACGAAGAGAGGGTGGCCCCGCCTATGGCCGCGCCGTTGCGACTCCACTGGTAAGAGAGAGCGGTCTGGCCGCTCGCAGTGACCGAGAACGCCGCCTGCTGATTAACCCCGCTGCTGGCGTTGTGAGGTTGCACGGAGATCACCGGGTCAGGACTCACAGTGAGGGTAGCTGTAGAGCTCGTCACCGAACCAGCAACGTCCGAAACGATGCAGAGGACAGTCATGCCGCTCCAAACGGTCGGGCATGGTCCAAGAGATAAGGCTGGCCCATTAGTCCCCGCGTTGACCGCGTTCGTTTTCCATTGATAGCTCAGCGTCGTCGCACCACTCGCAGAAATCCGGAACAGAGCAAGCTGGGTCGAGAAAACATTCGTGCTCTTCGGCTGGCTGGTAATGACCGGGTCTGGGCCTATGACGGTCAAGGTCGCGTTGGCGCTTTGCAAGCTCCCCGCCGAGTCGGTGACCGTGACAAAGAACTGTGAGTTGTTGTCCGACAAGGTTGTCGCCGGGGTTGTATAGGAGCTGGAGGTGGCGCCGCCAATCGCGACGCCGTTCTTGCTCCACTGGTAGCTCAGGGAGGTTTGCCCGGTAGCGGTCACTGAAAATGTAGCGGTGTTCCCTACGCTCACAGTCGCGTTAGCGGGTTGGGTACTTATCACCGGGTCGGCGCCGACTCCAAGCGTTGCTATCGAGCTGGTGATACTTCCAGCCAAGTCTGAGACTGCACAGAGCACCGCAAGGCCGTTGAAGGCGATTGGGCAAGGCCCGATGGAGAACGCAGGTCCATTCGTCCCAGTAGCGACTCCGTTGGTCTTCCACTGGTACGCCAATGTGCTTCCACCTGTGGCTGTGATTTTGAAAAGTGCGGATTGGCTGACAAAAATATTCGTGCTCTGCGGCTGGCTCGTTATCACGGGGTCTGGAGGCGAAACGATGTTTGTAACCGTAAGTGTTGCATTTGCGCTCTGGAGCGATCCGGCCGTATCGGTGACGGTCACGAAGTAGGTATCCCCGTTATTCGCGGCTGTCGTGGCAGGGGTGGTAAATGAACTCGATGTTGCGCCTCCGATAGCCGAGCCGTTGCGAGACCATTGATAACTTAATGCGCTTTGGCCGGTGGCGGTGACGCTGAAGGACGCGGTTAAACCCACGCCGGTCGTGGCGTTCTGGGGTTGCGCTGAAATCACAGGGTCTGCCCCCACAGTCAAGGTCGCCACCGAGCTAGTGACTGAGCCAGCGAGGTCGGAGACAACGCAGAGCACAGTCATTCCGTTCCAGGCGACGGGCGCAGGGCCGACCGATAAAGCTGGACCATTGGTTCCCGTAGAAACACCGTTCGTCTTCCACTGGTAGGAAAGCGTACTTGCCCCGGAAGCCGAGATTGAGAACAAGGCTTTCTGCGTGGCGAAAATGTTAGTGGACTGCGGCTGCGAGGTTATCACTGGGTCAGGGCCAATCACCGTGAGCGTCGCTGTAGCACTCTGGACGTTGCCAGCGGTGTCGGTGACCAGGACTGAGAAGTGGGAATTATTATCGCTGATGATTGTTGCAGGCGTTGTGTACGAGCTTGCAGTGGCGCCGCCAATGGGGGTTCCATTTTTACTCCACTGGTAGGACAAGGCGCTCTGGCCGTTTGCAACGACGGAGAATGTCGCCGTGTTCCCTACGCTCACAGTTGCATTGGCTGGTTGAGTTGTGATTGCTGGATCTGGAAGAACCGTTAGGGTCGCCACGGCGCTGGTAACGCTTCCATTGGCGTCTGACACCACACAAAGCACGCTCATTCCACTCCACGCCACCGGAGACGGCCCCACAGCTAACGCTGGGCCGTTTGTCCCGGTATTCACTGAGTTCGTTCGCCACTGATAGGACAATGCGCTGTTGCCAAGTGCGGCCAAGGAAAACAGGGCCGTTTGAGTCGAATAAATGTTGGTGCTTTGTGGTTGTCGCGTAATCAGCGGATCGTTGACCAAGATCGCCTCGAATGCCCCAATATCCCAAGCGCCGGACTGTGGCCTTACCGTGCCAGCAAAGTCGTTGGTCACGATTCCAGTTTCGGGTGTTCCTGTGTTAATCGCTGGAGAAGTGAGGGTGATAGTTGGTGATGGAGGATTGGCATAAATGTTGGAGAACAGCGGATTTACGTTGTTCGTGTCGTTGGCCGCGAAAGGTGCGTAAGTCGCGTCCTCGATAACAGCTACACCATCATCCCTGAACTTGAGGTTGCTGCTCGAAGTGAGGCCGGAGTATGTGGAGTTGGGCACCATTATCGAGTTGGTCCAGTTGATGCAAATATTGTTCTGCCACACCGCATTGGTGCAGTAGCCAAGGCTCATCGCCACGCCACCGACAAAGTTGAACCCACCCGAGTTTGTGGTTGCTGATACGTTATCGTTGGTTTGACCGACAAGCGTGTTGTTCAAGTCGTGCATGTTGAAGCACGGATCGGCTTGCACTGTCGAGGCATCCCTGATTCCGCTGTGCCAGCGTATCACATTGTTGATGTGGTACATGTTGCTGCATCCCTCTTGGAATATCCCGTAACCATTGGCCACCATCACTCCACCGATCGTACCGTCAATCACGTTATCAACAAAGAGACAATCGTGAGTTTGGCCCATGCGGCTTCCTGACCCTGGACCCCACGATTGTATGCCATCACAATGTGCTCCGTTATCACCACCAACAGGAGCATTCTTGGGATCTCGGTAGTTAACACCGTGAATGTAATTACTCTGGATTACGTTGTTCCATCCAAAGACGTACATGCCGTCGGCGTCGGTTCCGGCAACAACGTTCGTGTCATAGGCCGTGTAGCGCGTGTTGAAGCCCATATCGTTGCCCAGAACGAGGTTGTTGGTCCCGGCGCAGTTCACGGAGGAAAGGCCGTTGGTCCAGATGCGGTTATTGACAATCAGGTTGGCGCCGACCGCACCCCAGCCTGAGTTTGTGCGCCCGTCGATGTTGACGCCGAAGATACCGTTCTCCCAAATCGCGCAGTTGGTCACTGTCCACCCTGTTCCCACGATGTAGATTCCAGAGAATCGGTCGTTGGCAATTCCACCACCGTACGAGTTCGTATTGTGGCAGTAAAACCCGGAAATCGAGATGGAATTGACGCCTGAATTGCCCTCAAATCCCCAGTTGGTTGCCCCAGCAGTGGACCAATTATTTGTGCCAGTCGAGCGCCACATAACACCACTTGATGGAAGGGTTACCCGCTCAAGGTACCAACCGGAAGCCACGTTTACAGTGTCCCCCGTCTGCGCAACGGAAGCGGCCTTGGTCCCAGTAGCCCACGGATTACCAAGCGACCCGTCTCCGGTGGTGTCATTTCCGGTGGTAGCCACGTACCAAGTGTTATTCGAGGAAGACAGTTGCATTAGGAACGCATCAGAAGCACCAGCAGACGTTAAAGAGAAGCCTCCAAAGCTGGCGGTTCCCGCAAACAACCCTGTGATTATTGGGTGGTCGGATGAATCAAAAGCAACCGCATTTCCCCAGTCTGTAGCTGTTCCCCCGTAGCTATTCGCCCACACTGGAGTCCCAGCACTGCTATACTTCACCGCGAATATGTCATAGGAAAGCGAAACGCTGCTTATGGTCCTTGCCCCAAAATTGAACGTGCCGAAGTAGTACCCAACCATTACGGGGTTGTTGTGGCTGTCGCACCTCAGACCATTTGGCCACGCTCCGTTGTTTCCCGTGATTGGATTTGCCCAAATATATGAGCCGTCCACCCCTGAATACTTTGCAATGAAACAGTCCTGATTGACCGCTATGCCGGTAATCGCACCACCACCAAGATCGGTGCTTTTGTAAAAGCCACCGCCGACAATCACGTCCCCATTGCCGTCAACAGCGATAACGTTGCCCTTGCCGTTTTGACTTCCGGTGCCGCCACGGCTTTTGGCAAACACGTAACCCCCGTTGGAGTTCATCTTGGCCACATAAAACAAAGGATTTGGTCCAGTCGGGGATGCCAGTCTGCCACCGCCGAAGTCAACATAGCCAGAGTACTGGCCCGTTAGAAACGCATTGTCTCCGCTGTCGATGGCGATTGCATTGCCGTAGTTGTTATTGTTGTTGGCGAATGTCTCTGACCAAATGTGCGCCCCGGTTGGAGCGTACTTTGCCAGCACAATGGCCGGAACCGTGTCGAAGCTGCTGCCGAAAAGACTAAGTAGGTTGGTGCCGCCGAAGTTTACCGTACCGGCGAATGTTCCCACAACGACAACATTGCCGTGAGAATCAATCGTAAGGCCGTTGAACTGGTCGATCCCGGTGCTTCCAAACCTCTCGGACCACAAGTGGGTTCCGGTGCTTGAGTACTTGGCCAAGAAACAATCGTACTGGCCAGCGCAAACGAGGTTTGTCCCCCCAAGGTTTCCGGTGCCGGTAAAGTAGCCAGCCACGTAAATGTTACCACTCGCATCCACGCCAACACAGGTGGGTTGTTCATCGCCAGTTGATCCGAATCCGAATGACCATTGATGCACTCCAAGATTACTGTATTTGGCCACGACCAATGTGGCCCCACCCGCACTGTTTAAGTTGCCGCCACCAAAGTTGGCTGTGCCCTTGAACCATCCCGCCAAGACGATGTTGCCGCTGGAATCAACGGCGACAGCAGAGCCGACATCGTTGAGGGTGCCACCGAAGCCTTTAACCCAGTTAGGTGTCTGAGCCCCCGCCGACCACGCCACCAACCACAGGATGCAATAGGTTACTAACCGTTGATAACCCAAAGGATGGAGGAGGCGGGTCATTCGTAGAGAGGGACTCGGTATTTCTTGGTAGTTTCACCCTGCACCTGGACGCTGATCCACTTGGTTGGAGATGCCGCGGAGACTGGCGCGGTGTTGGTCGCTCCGAAGACGACTTGGTTAGTCGTTCCAGTAACTACATATTGATTAAAGGTCGCGCCGCCGTTCTTATCCAGCGCGAAGACTGTTACCCCGTTGGTCATCCCGACAGCCAAGGAGTTTGTTCCAAACCGGCTAGATAGAACCAAGGCAGCAGGAGTTGATGGAAGCACTGGGTCTGGAAGCGTGAAGTAGCCGTCAACCTCAAAAAAACCGGCGGCCCATTTTGAACCAGCCGATCCATCATTGAATGCGCCGCCGAATATGCCGACGTTTTGAGTTCCGTCCGCTTCAGCCGAAGAAATGCCGACGACGCCCCAGTTCTGAAGGTTTGAATTTTCAGCCTCTCCGAGTACGCCAACGCAGTTTGTGCAGGCGTTAAGTCCGTGTGCCACGCCCGCTATAGCAATTGCCCCATTGCTGCTGTAAAGGTTAGTCGTTCCGTCGAAGTTTGTTACAGCAACGCTCAACGGCACGAATGATTGAAAGCCAGTAAATGACGCATCCGGTATTACAACCCTCGTCCCGGTGACTAACGGCTCAATCACAGCAGGACTTGGAAAGCTAGCGGGTACATTCGTCCACACCAGAGAGCCGCTGATGGACACGGCCTTCGGCGGCGGCGCGGCCATGGTGCACCAGGCCGCGAGCATTGTTGCGAGAGTCAACGCGATTGTCTTCATGGTTGGATGTACCTCTGCCACGCCAGCGCCTTGGTGACGAACCAGCACTCGTTGGTGGCCTCGTTGATTGCGTTCTGGCCGGACTGGGTCGCCGGGGTGACCGGGTCGGCCGTCACGTCGTCCGGCGCGATCCCCACCGCAGCGTCGAAGACGACCATCCCACCTCCACCACCGCCTCCGCCAGCGATGTCGTTGAGTAGCTTGGCGGTTATCCCTTGCTCGAAGGCGAACCCGGCGAGAATGTTCTGGAGCCTGCTCCCCTCCTGCTGCCTGAGCATCGAGGTCACCGTGTCGCCGACCATGGCCGTCACGCGTACTATCTCGGCGTTGCTGGACCTGGGCTTCTGCGATTGCGGCCAGCACGTGGCGTTGAACGGCGGGACCGGGAAGTCCGCACCTTGGCCGGCCTGGAGCGTGAGGCTCAACCCGGTGGCCGGTGGCGCCGGCCCCAGCAGCACGACCCCGTAGGCGAAATTCTTGAGCGCGTCCATTACTGCTCCACTCCTTCCTCAGTGCCGAGGTTGGCCAGGTCCTTGACCACCACCAGGAAGTCGCGGCTGTGCTGGTTGCCGGCCAGCCACGCGGCCTGGGTCGTGCCGTAGGTCGCCGAGCTGTCGTCGTCTAACGGCGCGTCACCGAGGTAGGCTTGTCCTGGGTAGAAGGCGCCGATCATCAGCTCTTCCCCTTCTCTTCCTTGAGCTTCTCGACGAACCGGCGCACCGCCTCCGGCGCGAACGCCTTGGCGACCGAGTCGTCGTGGAGCATGGCCGCGGTGAGGTGCGGCAGGTCCTTGAGCAGCTTGCGCATGAGCCCGGCCCTGGCCTGCTCGTCGTCCACCTTGGCGATGGCCTCCAGCCGGGCGATGAGAGGCTCGACCGTCTCGTGCAGCGCCTGGGCCACGTCGGCCTTGGAATGGAAGTGAATGGGTATGCGCCGTGCCTGGAGCGCGTTCCTGGCCTCCAGGGTGAAAGTCTGACGGTTGGTGTGCTCCGGCTCGCTGAACATGAGGCTGCCGACCCGGAACTGTTCGCCCTGGAAGTCGGTCGAGCCGTCCAGGCCCTTGTTCGACCCTTTGGCGACGTAGGCCAGCGTCAGGTGCGGGTGGAACTCGTGCTGGCTCGGAGTGACGTCGTCGGCGAAGCGCTCGCCGATGGTCTTGTTGAGCACCTCCAGGTCGCAGGAGTCGGCGTCGACCTTGAGCACGTCGTACTCCGGGCACTCGAAGCGCGTCACCTTGCCCAGCGTGACCGTGAGCGGCACGCGCCGGCGCAGCAGCTTGGCCAGGCGCGAGGTGTCGAAGCCCAGGTTGAACCCGTAGTAGACCGTCACGTGCGGCTCGTCCTCGACACCGTCGCCGGCGCTGTCGTTGCCGAACGCGCTGGCCACGCCGCTCCCCTTCTCCAGCTTCTCCCTGGCCCAACTTGAAAATCGTTTCGCCTGGTCCTCCGGGACCATGGCCATGAGGCAGCCCTTGCCGGTCGTCGCGTCGGCCGCCTTGAGCTGCGCCGCCCTGGCGTCCATAGACTGGTTGTCGTCGCTCCCCGGCTGCTTCTCCTGCTGCCCAGGCTGCTTCTCCTGGCCCGCCTTCGGAGCCGCCGCGGCCGTCTTGGCCAGGGCTTGCGCGTGCTGGCGCTGCGCGTCGGCCTGGTCGGCCTGCGCCTTCTGGGTGGCCTTGAACTGTTGATTCTGCTGGTCCATCTGCGCGCCCTGGGTCCCCTGGTCCACTCCGGCGACCTCGTCGTCCGGTCCAGGGTTGGGGACGCCGTACTTGCGGCGAAGGTAGGTGGCCGGGATGTTCATCATGGCCGAGAGCACCTGGTCGCGCTGCGCGTCGGCCAGCCCGCCGACCTCGCTGTCCACCAGCTTGCACTCCGGGGCCTCCTGGTCCCCGCCGTCCGGGCCGTAGTTGAGCTCCAGTAGCATGGGTATGAGCTGGAGGTTGACCTGCTCGGCGGCGAAGCGCGCCCCGGCCTCGATGCACTCGCCCTTGGTGTCGGCCTCGACCTCACCGAAAGCCTTGCCGCCGCCCTTGCCCATGGAGTCGTGCTGCCCGCCGGTCATGGTCTGGTGGAGGATGACCTTGCGCTTCTGGGAGTCGGCGAAGTGGAACAGGAACGCCTGCGGGCTCTGGCCGGCGGTCTGGCCGCTCTCCATGAACTCCAGCTCCGCGCTGTCCGGCAGCAGGATGTATCCGCAGGAGCCGCAGCTCTGGAGCATCTGGCGGATCTCGGCCTTGACCGGCTCGCTGGTCCCCGGGGCGAAACTGGCCTTGCGGAACGGGATGCCGAAGAGCTGGGCGTAGTTGAGCAGCCAGTCCCCGCAGAAGTTGCTGGCCACCCACCACCACGCCAGCCGGCGCAGGCAGCTCTGGCCAAGGGCGGTGCCGGCCTTGCTTTTGAAAGTCGATATGAGGAACTTGTTTTTGGGGAAGTCCACCAGCATTGAGGGCCGCGGCTGGCTCGCGATCCAGTTCCAGGCCGGAGGCTCCACCAGTGACATCTTGTCCTCGACGACCGAGCGCCGCAGCTGGTTGGCCGGGCCGTACTGCGTTCCCTTGTCCTGTAGGTCGGCGATGGCGGCGCGCAGCCCCAGGCGCCCCTGGACCGAGTAGGCGTAGCAGACCGGGTGCACCCAGAAGGTCGCCCGTGGGAACAGGGCCGCCTGGTCCTGGCCTGGCACCTTGCGGTAGTTTGGCTTGCCGGTGCCGTAGGTGTCGAACCAGTCGATCTCCACCACGCTCTGGCCGTGGAACCTGGCGAAGAGCAGGTCGCGGATGGTGCCGCTGAGCGCGTTCTCGTCGTTGGCCGGGTCCGGGCGCATGTTGCGCAGCGCGGAGCTGACCAGCTTGCACTTCTCTAGCGCCAGGTCGCTTGGCTCGTCGTCGTCCTCGTGCCACGGCTCGAAGTGCACCTTGTGCGCCATGACCCCGTCGCAGTACTCCTCCACGCAGGCCCCGATCTCCGGGTCGGTGTCCACCATCAGGTCGAACAGCTCCCAGGCCTGGACGTGATTGCCGGCCAGCGCGCCGCGCAGGACCGACTCGACGTAGGTCGGGGTGATGGCCGCCAGGTACGGCAGCAGCCAGCGGTAGGCCGCCTGCGGGCGCAGCACCGCAGCCAGGGACGGGGAGACGTTGGCGACCTGTATGAGCTTGTCGAACTGGTCCTCGGTCTTGGGCTGGAGCTGCTGCGGTTGGCGGCGCTTGATGCCGGTGGCGGCGTCTATCGGGCCTATGGGAGAAGGGAGCCCGCCAAGCCTCGAAAGAGGTATGCCAGGCTCCCGACTCCGACTGGTTCCCACCACAAGATCCGCCATCGGAACCAATGTTAGAGTGCGCCGGCGATCCTCACCTAGCGGATAAACCTATAAATATTCTATAAGTGTTTATCGAAGCTCCCGCCGCGCTGCCTCAGTCACAATCTCCCTTATCCTGCGCGAGACGCTGCCCTCCCCGAAGGCGGCGAACCACAGGTCCTTCTCGGAGGGGGTGCAGAGGATGAGCACGCTCTCGGTCTTCTTCTCCCGGCTCGACTGGCGCCTGTTCTGGGTCTGCTTCGCCATTGGAACGGGTGGTATTCGCGCCAGGACCGCTTATACGGGGTTTTCCAGCTCCGGGTGGGGCTTTGTGCCGTTCGGCGCCGCCAGGAGCGCCTGGAAGCGCCTCTGCAACACCGGGTGCCGCCAGCAGTAGTCGGTCCCCAAGGTGTGCGGCCAGGTCCGGCAAAGGTACGCGTTGGGGTTGTACTGCGGCGGGTCGTGCCGGCAGGTCTCGTTGGACTCGGCCTTGGTGCTCTTGTGCCAGAACGGGCAGTTGGAGCAGGTCGGAACGATGGTTGCCGCCTGGGCGACACCGAGCGCCTCGCGGTAGACCCTGGCCGCCTCGGGCGGTGCCTGTGCCGGCTCGGGCTTGGTCGGCAGGGTTATTCTCGGCTTGCTCATGAGTGAGTCGGTAACGGCTTCGCGACGATCCTGCAAAACCCACCTGGACACTTCTCGATCCGGTTGTGCTTCCTGAGCCAGTTGACCGCGCTGTAGACTCCGCGCCGCACATGCTTCGCGTCCGCGTCCGGGAACAGCATGCACGCCATTTCTGACAGCGACCTATGGTCGAATACCACTTTGTCGCCCATCTGATCCACGGCCTTCTCGCACATGTCGCACACCGAAGGGCCTCGCTTCTGAGTCTCCCCGTTGCCGTTGCTGTAGGACGCAACCGGGAGTTTGCCCTCCAGTGCATCTAAGGCAGTCTTCAGTTGGGCTATCCTCGTTCCGGTCGTCGCGTAGAGCTGCTCAAGGTTCTTAATACTCTCGCGCAGGTTATCGGCTATTTCCTGGTCAGTCATAGGTCAAGGCTTCGTGAACTGCCCGGGCACCGGCAGTGGCGGCGCGTACGGCTCCCACTTCGTCGGCGCGTTGGTGTCACCGGCAAGCGTCACCCGGCTCGCGCTGAGCAGCACCGGGTTGGTGCGGAACAGTATCAATGCCGTGACCTCCTCGCGCTCGACGTTGGTGCTAACCGAGTCCATCACCCACTTCTGGCTCCGCACCCCGTGCTCGACCTTCCAGTCCGCCGTGAGTACCCAGTTGGTGGAGACGATGGTGTTGGTGGTTGACCCTATCGGCACGGTGACCGGCACCGGCAGCGAGTTCGTTGGCTGGGAGCACAGGGCCTGTAGTAGCGGGATTATTGCGAGGATGTTCGTGCTATTCATAGTCGTCTAGTCGGTGGTTCTTGAAGCGCTTCCGCTCAGCGTGTGCGTGGCGCAGTGAGGCCAGGCGCTCAGAGCACTTGGCCTTGTCACCCCTCGCCCTACTGGAAGCCTCGCGGTTGCAGTGTCTACCGGTCTTGCTCATGGTCTCCTCGGCTCGAAGTGGCGAGGCGTGAAGATGCGCGGCTGCGGCAGCCCCGGGACCGAGCCGCCCAGACTCGCTCCGCGCACCGCCGCCTCGGTCCACGCGCCAGTAGGCTCACCCAGCGCGTCGGCAAGGTAGCGGATCGCGTCCATGGAATTTGAAACAAGTATACCTTCGGCGAAGTAGCAACCGTATTCAGTTGCGATGTTGTACGTCTGGACGAGTGTTCCGGTGACCGACCGGCTGGTAGGGTCGAAGCTTAGGATTTCTCCGCTCTCTGAATCTTCGCATTCTACAATTAAGCCCGCAGCAGCGGCTCCGCTCAGGAAAGGGTGTTTTGTAGTCTTTGGCGCAGACTTCACACTTCTTGACCACCCATTTCTTCTTTTTCCAGGAGAGCTTACCAAGCCTGACATGCAACTTACGCCCAGCACGGCTACGGTGCCATTTGGCTGCGAGGTGCTGAATGCTTCGCATATGTTTAATAGAGCCATCCCAAACACCCCAATGATGCTTTTGAGCATGTCCCTTGTGAGTAACAAGCTCAAGATTATCAATCGCATTATTGTCAGGGTTAAGGTCAATATGGTGCACCTCCATGTCGCTAGGTATCGCGCCTTTATGGTATTCCCATATTGCTCGGTGAAGGCTGCGCGGGCGGCCGCTAGACTTTTTGGTAGCAGAGCATTTGTAATAAGTCCTATCAGCTGCTCTCTTTGAGTCAGGATAACGCCTGTAAGTAACTCCGTTAAAGACCACGCTCTCGGTTCTTGCCATACCAGCAGTTTATGGAAATAGCGCAGTGCGTCAAGCTCGAAGATTCCCAAATGAGTAAGCACCTTGTGGTCTGGAGTTGCTCGGAACAATCCATAGTCTCTAACAAGCCTCACCCCGGACGAGCCAGCTTTAATAACCTTATTCCACCCGAAAGGACTAAACACAGCGTCCGTACTTCCTATTTGGTCGATCCGCTTGTAACCGTGCTGTGTCAGGATTCTTGTTTCACCAGCGAAACAGTGGTCGTTCTCCTTCTTGGGCTTGTCGGTCTTGGGGTCCATCTCGTAGGACTCGAACTCGTTTATCATCTCGACGCAGAGCGGGTCCACCGTCAGCCTCGGCCTACCGTCGGCCGCGCAAGCCAGCCGGTTCTTGATCGTCTGTACCCCGTCCATCACACGGCCCTTGCCAGGTCTCGCAGCCACGCCCGCGTCCACCAGGTCGGCGATGAGCCCGGCCGCGGCCTCGTCCACCGCGGCGAACTCGCAGGCCGGAGGCGTGAGCTTGGCCTGAACCTCGACCTCGGTGAGTGCCACGCTGAGCACCTCGTAGGGCTTGAGGAACCAGGCCTTTGCCAGCGCGACGACGACGTTGCGCAGTACCCCGGTCTTGTAGAACTCGCGGAACACGTGCCAGCGACCGTCCGAGTCCTCGCCGACGAGCAGCAGTACCATCGGCCTGGTCAGTCCCTCGTCGGCGGCTAAGAACCAGCGCTTCATCTCCCGCGGGTTCCGCTGCAAAACGTGCGGACCGACCTGGTACTCGTTCTTGGTCAGCTCGTCCACGGCCATGTAGCCGTGCCGGGAGAACTCGTAGACCGCGCCCTCCGCCGAGGCCCACTCGCCCTCCACCATGCGCTTGCGCCTGGCGCCCGAGTAGGAGGCGTAGAGCACCGCCAGGCGCTTGGCGCCCTCCGGGGTGAGCTCGCCGGCGGGTGTGTAGAGCTCCGGGTTGTCCTTGTGCGTAGCCCGCAGCAGCTTGAGCTTGCCGGCCTTGGCGCGCTTGAGTATCCAGTGGTTGGTGGGGCCGGGGTTGCAGTCCCCGAACAGCTGTGGGTTGGCCACGACCGCGCCGCGCCCCGAGCAGCACGCGGCCAGGGTCTCCCAGTCCCCCTCGGCCAGCTCCTCAGCCTGGACGACGTAGATCGCGTCCCACTCGCCCGAGAGCGCCTTGCCAGGGTCGTCCATGCCGGCCACCCAGATGGCCGCGCCGTTGGGGTAGATGTAGCGGCTCGGGTTGCTGCCGCCGTACTTGACCACGCCGCTGCCGGTGACCACGCGCTCCAGGGTCGGCAGCACCGTGCTCGGCATCGAGGCCCTGGTCTTGCGCATGATCATGAGCTTGGCCTTCGGGACGGTGGCGAAGCAGTGGAGCGTGTAGCAGCCACCCACAGTTTTGCCTGTATCCCTCGGTCCGCACAAAATGACCTCGTGCTCGACCGCCGTGTTGAGGGCGTAGCAGCCGCCGCGTAGCTCGACGCTCACTTCGGTAGCTCCTCCACCTCATACGGCTCCCTACCCACCGCACGACACGCCTCCACGTACAGCTCTCGGGTACGGTCGGTGCGCAGTGAGCCGGTTTCCAAGCAGCGTTGGATGATGTCGTTGCGGCGCTTGACTTCTTTAGACAGCCTGAATGCCTCTGCCTGATACTCCAGTCGAGATGTCTCGGCGTTCTTAAGCTTGGCGCCACAGTTGGAGCAGATGTCGGTTGTGGTGACGAATGCTTCAAATGGGGGCGGTTTTACTTTGCTGCTCCACTGGGAAATAAGTTCAGCTTCGGTTGGTTCGCTCACTCCTCCTGCCCTTATTGTGGCGAGCCTGATACGTGAGATGACGTATTGGATTCGCTCCAATTCGGTTGTGCCAGCTAGCCATACTTTCAGTTGCGCTGGTAGCGGTTTTAGGGCTCGCAATGCCTCATCCAGGACATCGGTCAGAGTTTCACATTCCTGCCGAAGAGATGCCGACTCTTGGCGCAACAAGTGCACTCTGTCTTCTAGTGTCATATTTTTTAGTCACCACCCAATCAGTTCCATCGTCTCTGCCGAATTGCGGTCGTGAGTCCACTCAAGTAAACAACACGTTGCGCAGCCTTGCAGAGTCAGGGCCAGCATGAGGCAAGCCACGATTAGAATCATCATTTTCATATGGAGTTTGGTTTTAGTTCTAGTATCTCGTATTGACGCTGCCTCGCTACCCGCCTTAGTCGTGAGTCTGGAAAGGCGGCGTAATCAAATGGGCAGGCCACACACCAGTTGCCACAGCAAGGAGTTCCAGAAACCAGCCTTCGTCTCTCTGAGTTTTCGGTCTCCCTGAGAATTTCGGCGCCACCTCTGGCAAGGATGATTTTACGATGAGGGTTCACTTCCTGCCTTTCTGTTGTGGGGTGGGGCGGTGTGTGCCGCGTAACCCGTTTCTGTTGCAATTCGGGCAATTCTGATAGTAGGCCATACGTCCCATTACAACGGGTACCACAAGCGTCTTTCCCGAACCATTGCACCATTGGCATGGATTGCTTCTCACACCTTCCCACCTTCCTTTAGCTTGTGGAGGGTGGACGCGGAAAAATGTTTCTTGATGCAGTGTTTGTGAAAAGGGGTCTCGCAATCAGCACACTTGAACAAATGGCTCAGGTACTCGATTGGTTCACCACATCCAACCGATGGATCTCCACCACCACAAGTTATTCCAAATATGCTTTGATGGTTGGCGTGCCATCCATTTGGTGTGCGTTGTTCTGAGCGGTCGCACCCCCGCTCTTTGCCTGCCGAACTTTCTATCGAAGTCGTTTGGCATTTCACATCACCACCTTTCAGACTATGGATTAGAGCTATCGCTTGGCATCTCTTGCATTTCACGGTGTCATCTGGGCAATAGCAGGGATAACCTTCCAAAGCCTCCAGCGCCACCACCAACACCTCGTCACGCTTGGCAAGGAGTGAGGTGAGTCGCGTCACTTCTTCTTTTGTGTCGCCAAGTTCACCCTCGGACGCAAGCAGGTCGCGCACGCGTTCGAGCCATGGCCCAATCGTTGGCACGAATGCACCCTCCTTATCGTGGCAGTCATTCTTGAATCCAAGCACGTCCTCCATTTTACAGATGTCCTTCGCAAGCGACTCTGAGTATTCACGCTCCGCCGCCACCTCACCCTGGCACTTGGTAAGTTGGTTGGTGGCTTCGTGAAGCTTCGTTTGGGTTTCGTGCCACCACAGATCAATTCTGTCGCGTTGAGCCTCCAGTTCCACAATGCGGGCGTCCTTGGTGGCCAGTTGGGATTGGTGGTCGGTGGTCATTGGTGTACCTGGGTCGGTTATCATATTACTTACTTCGACGCCTCCTGTTTCTGCGCGAACTTGGCCGACTGCTCCGGCGTCATCTGTAGCGCGTGCTGTACCGGGCCGCCAGCCGGGCCGCTCACCTCCTGGCGCTCCACGAACAGGCTGTGCACCTTCCCGAGCAGCGCCAGGGCCGGCAGCTGCGGCTGGAACTTGACCTTGGCCTTGTGCAGACCTTCGCTGGCGTCGAACTCCTGTACCAGGTGCCCGTGCCTCTTCAGCTCCGCGTAGTCCAGCTGTGCGTCGTCGCCGAAGAACCGCATCGGGTTGTTCATTGCGATGTCACCGATACGGGTCAGAACCACGTCTGGCGCGGGTATCCGGTGGGCCAGTAGTTCGCTCAGAGCGGCCCGTACCTTAGGTCGTCCTAGGAGTTGGCTCGCCTGCACGTCGGCGCACTTGTTGGAGTAGCCGGCGGAGAGCGCGGCCTGGCTCCCGACGAAGCCGTTGTTGACGTAGGCCATGAGAAAGACGCGCTGCTTGACGCTGAGCTGGGAGAACGCGCTGGGCTGGCGCTTGGTGCGGTGGGTGCGTGCGTGCGCGGCCTGGGCCACCTTCATCGCCCTCTTCTCCTCGTCGGTCACTGCTGACTCCTTTCCGTCCACACCCTGAACCGAGCAGCTGCCGCGAAGTAGCCGGCGAAGCACAGGTGCAGTACGAAGTGGTGGTTGAGCCTATAGTCGACTACCGCGAGTGTGAGGTTGATGACGGCAGCCCACGCAGAGAGAATGCTGTAGCGTCCAGCCTTCATCATCAGCACCGCCTTAGAGCCGAGCACGAAGAGCAGCGCCAGGGCGTCTAAGGCCAGGAACCCGCCCCAGAACAGCACGGCCACGCTTATGGGTATCTGGTTCACGGTGAGTAGGAGAGGACGCGGCGCTTGTTGGAGTCGGATACCTCCAGACTCTCGCCGTCCCAGTGGAGGTAGAGGACCTTGGGTTCGTCGCCGGCGCGGTGGAGCTCTACACGCAACAGGTCGTCGGACTTGTCAAGGTCCACGATGTTGACGCCGTGGATATTGGTGATTACTTCCCACTCGACGTTGGTCAGCGAGTACAAGGCGAGGTTGGTCGAGAAGACGGTGACGACGCCGTTGGTGAGGTCGTACGCCGGAGCGGGAGGCTCGTTCGCCAGCGCGTAGGCCTTGACCACCAGGTCCTCGGGCTTGTCCTCGAAACAGCCGCCGTCGACGTAGGTGCCGCCGAATTCCTTGCTTACCCTTGCGAGGATGTTGGTCTCGACGCACAGGAATACGTTGATCGCGGCGTCGTAGTGCGCCTTGGAGTTGCCGATGACCAGCGGCTGCCAGAACCTGGAGTTGTCGTAGTCGTAGTTGACCTGGTAGGTCCGGTTGCTGACCGTGCAGGTGCGCTCGGCGTGACATCTACCGAGGTGGAAGTCGCCGGCCTGCGCCAGTAGCGCGGTGGCGAGTAGTAGTAGTGTTGTGACTCTCATATGTAGAACTTCCCATCCCTGGTGGAGCGCCAGGCCCAGAACTCAGCGCCGCTGCCCAGGCGCAGCAGCTCCTTGACGAAGACCTCGCGCTCGATGTAGCCGACCGGGTTGAGCAGGTCGATGTCCCACTGCTCGCGGGTTGGAATAGCCTTCATGAACGCCACCTCGCCTCCGTGCGTCTGAGGGTCCCTTGAGGGCTCGTGCATGTCCTCCCGCAGCTTCAGCAGCTCGGCGTCCTTGCCCTGGACCCGGTCGAAGGGGCTGCCGATGGCCACGTAGGTGTCGAGGTGGTTGGACTTCACTTGGCCAGCTCCTCGGCGTTGCGCCTGTAGGCGGCGCGCTGGTCGCGTGGCCGGCGCTGGTACTCGCGCTTGAGGTGCGCGAGCGAGAGGTGAGGGTGGTTCCGCTCGGCGAAGCGCAAGGAGAGTCTCCTGAGTGCCTTGGCGACACGCTTGTTCATTTGGACTCCATTATCAGCGGGACCGTCCAGTTCATGTTGGTCACTAGCGTGGTGCTGTTGGTGGCGACGCGGTCGGTCTCGTACCACTCGCCAAGGAATATCTTGCCCATCACGTCGTTGGTCTTCACCACCTCCCACACCGTCATGGTGATGTTGGTCCTGGCCATGCGCCCGGTCATCGCCGGCATCTGGAAGACGTGCTTATGAAGCTCAACCTCCTGGTCGGAGACGACGTCGCTGAAGAGCTGGACGCCGGCGTAAGGCCTGCCTCCGTAATTAAACGAGGCTGTACCGGCCCGGCTGACCGTGGTGCGCTCCCACCGGGTCTGCGGGTCCGCGTCCGGCTCCATGTGGCAGCGGTAGACAGCCAGGGTCTCCTCTCCGGGCGGAGCCGGGTCGGCCACCTGGTGCATGGAGACGCGCTCGCTGGTGTTGGTGACCAGCGCGACGACGACCGAGCAGAGGATGTTGGTGATCATAGAGGCTCGAAGTGCTCTATCGGCAGGTAATAGTCGGTGAAGGTGCCGTCGGCGTTGTTCTTGGTGAACATCAGCCCGATGGTGCTGGTCTCCTGCCACGACTTACCTTCCACCTCGCCGCTCTTGTAGCAGGAGCCGATGGCGTTCACCCTGAATACGTCGCCAACCTTTGGAGGTGTGAGCGTCTTGAAGCTCTCGCTGTAGTTGCCGACCGGAGGTATCTCGGCTATGCAGCGCACCTTGTCGCCATGCTTCGGGTAGCGCCAGCCGGTCTTCGCCTTGGCCAGGTCCTCCACGGCGCGCTTGAGCTTCTCACCGGCGTCCTCGGCCAGCTTCCGGTAGGCGTCGCGCTCGTCCTGTATCTGCTTGAGAAGCTGGTCGGCACCTGGGTCCTGTTTCGCCCACTCAGAGACCATCTGCTTCAGCGGCGCGCCGGTGGCTTCGCTCACCCGTAGCGCCTGGTCGCCGTCCTCGACCGTTATCGTGAGTTTCATTTCGACCTTTCGTTATGGTTCACTGTTTCAAAGCTTGAGGCTCCTCACCCACTCCTCGGCCCGCCGCCGCAGGTCCAGCGCCTTGTAGGGCTTGGCCCCGGCCTCGCTCAGGTGCACCAGCCACCCCGGGCCGACCTTCCTACCCTCGCGCTCCAGGGCCAGCGCGTAGAGCTCCACTTGGAGCGAGTAGTGCACGTGGTGGCAGCTCGGCAGGTCCTCGAACGGCGGCAGCATCCGGTCACCGTACGGCCTCTCGGTGTCAAACCTGTTATTCGACTTCCAATCAAATGCGTGATACTGGTTGGTCTTGGAGCTCTCGAAGAGGGTGTCGAAGGTGCCGGCGAAGCCCAGCTCCACGTCGCCCACCACGCACTCCACGGCGATAGGCTTTAGGAACTGCCCGGCGCCCGCCCACCAGTCCAGCCAGTGGTGAAACTCCCTGGGCGCGCTGCCGTTGGCCTTGACCGCCTCGGGCTTGCCGGCCATCACCGCGCACAGCGCGTGCTTGACCCCGGCGTGCACCAGGTGGCCCTTGTCGCAGGCCACGTCGCGCTTCTGCGCCCACTCGGCCTTGACCGCAGCCGTTGTCCTGCCGTCGCGCCTGGCCACCCGCTCGGCCACCTTGTCGGCGTCGAACGGTGGGGTCACGCGCTTGACCAGGGAGCCGACCGCCTCCAGTCTGCGCTTGCCGCAGGAATAGGTGTGGCTGACCTCGTCGAGTAGGATAGGATCGCTCACGCTTGGAAGGGTAGGCCGGCGCGCAGCGGACTCTGCGACATTGGCTCGTTACTCCGGTCGCGCTTCCAGGTCTGACTAAGCAGTAGCCCGGGGGCAGGCCGGTCTCCGGCTTGTGGTCCGCAACTCCCGTCCGTGGCGTTCGGCACGCTGTCGCCGGCCAAATTGGTGTAACGATCGTACACGTCTTCCAGGCATTGCAGCCCGTCCAGCACTTCTCGCCGCGCCTCGCGCCGGAGCTGGTCGTCGGCGACCGAGCGCCTGGCGTGCCTCTCACGTAAGTTGGCCTTCATACCGCGATAGGCGCCTTGATGGCCGGCGCCGGCTCGTAGCCTTCGAGCGCGAAGTCGGTCCACTCCATGTCCATTGCGAAGTCGGTCCACACCATCCCGCCGTCGACGGTCACCGGCTTGAGGATGGAGAGCTTCGGCAGCGGCCTCGGCTCGCGCTGTAGCTGGGTGGCCACCTGCTCGAAGTGGTTCTTGTAGATGTGCAAGTCGCCGAAACTGATAATGAGCTCACCGGGTTCGAGGCCGCAGATGTGCGAGAGTATGGTGAGCAGGAGCCCGTAGCTGGCGATGTTGAAAGGGAGGCCGAGGAACGAGTCGATGCTGCGGGCGTACAGGTGCAGGTCGAGCCTGCCCTCGTCGACCCGGCACTGCCACAGCGTGTGGCACGGAGGCAGCGCCATCTTGGGCACGTCCGGCGGGTTCCAGGCCGAGACGATGAGCCTGCGGCTGTCAGGGCTCTTGCGGATGCCGTCCAGCAGCCCGGCGATCTGGTCCACCCCTCCGAAGTCGCGCCACTGCTTGCCGTAGACCGGCCCGAGCGACCCGTCGGGTTGCGCCCACTCGTCCCAGATGGTCACGCCTCGCTCGCGCAGGAACTTGACGTTGGTGTCGCCGCGCAGGAACCAGAGCAGCTCCACGATCACGGACTTGAAGTGCACCTTCTTGGTGGTCAGGAGCGGGAAGCCCTCGGCCATGTCGTGCCGGAGCTGGTAGCCGAACACCGCCCGGGTGCCGACGCCTGTGCGGTCGGTGCGGTCCCTGCCGTGTTCCATCACGTGCCTGAGTAGGTCCAGGTAAACTTTCATTTGGTCTTCTTTCTCTCGAATAGCTCGCCGAGCGACGGCCCCGATTTTGGCGCGCCCTTGGGCTTGCTTGCAAGCTTTTTCGGTTGTGCGTCCTGCGGCTTGCGCTCCTGCTGCGGCAGCTCGTTCTGGAACTGCGCGAAGGACGACTCGCGCAGCTTGCGCCGGAACGGCTCCTTCTTCAGCGGGTAGAACTCCCTGGTCGAGCCGCTGCTGGCCCCGGCTGGCGCCGGAGCGACGCTGTGCAGGTGCCACTTGCGGCAGTGGCCGGCCCAGGGCTCGCCCGAGGCCGGCAGACATTGCACGACCTTGAGCACCTTGCAGGACGGGCCGTGGCGCTCGTGGAACTCCATGGCCGCCGCGTAGGACTCGTGCGCCGGTAGGTTGGAGAGGTTGCAGATGGGCGGGCACCCGGGGAACCTCTCCCTGGGCTCGAAGGTGGGCTCCGGCTCCTTCGGCTCCTCCACCGCCGCGACCGGCTCCGGCGCCGGAGTGTCCAGCGCCAGGTCCTCGGCGGTCGGCGTGTAGGTCAGATGCTGCTTGGAGCAGTCGAACGCCGAGTGGTTCCGGCTGCCGCAGTGTTTGCAGAATGAGCTCACGCCGCGTAGTGGAGGACGATGAGCAGCCCGGTCCCGAGCGCTGCCGCCCAGAACCAGGCTTCGACCGCGTAGTTCCTCTTCATCGCCTTAGGCGGCGCTGGCCACGCTCTTCACCCCGTAGGTGGACTCGGTGGCGCTGGTGCCGGCGGGTTCGGCCTTCCGTCCACCCTTCTTGGTGGCGCCGCCGCCTTTCTTGGTCTTCTTCTCGGCCTTGGGCTCGGCAGCCGGCTCGGGCGCCGATTCAATCAACTCTTTGAGCTGTTCCTTGGTAATACCAGCCGGTTCGCCTTTACCATTCTTGCCATTGTTGACCTGGATCTGAACCGTTGCCGGTGCGACCTTGATCTTCTGGGCTTCCATGATTGCGCGGGCGTGCGCGACCTTGATGTCAGATTGACCCAGGCGCCGGAGCACCGAGACCACGCTGAATCCCATGAGTTCACCCAACTTGCCTTTGCTGTGCGGTTCGCCGTTGGTGGACGCGGCCGCAGACTTCTTGCTACCTTTCTTTGCCATGTTCTTCTCCTCTTCGGTTGCGGCCGCGCTTTGTTCGTTTGTCTGGCGCCGGGCGGCCTTGGTCGACGTCAGAAATTGGTTGAGTCCCTCCTGGCCCCTGCGCTCCAGGATAAATCCGGGTTCGCAGTGTCGGGAGACGCTGATGCTCTTGCCGGTCTCCTCAAAGGAGACCTGGCGCTCGAAGACGTGGTCGGTGATGACCTTGCGCCGGCGGTTGAGCGGGGCCAGTCGCGCCCGGCTCTCGTTGGCGTAGTCGACGATATAGAGCGTGCCGGTGAGCCGGCAGACGTCGCCGGGCTTGAGTCTGATTAGTCCATTCATCGGTTGATCTCCTTCGCGGCCTCTACCAGGGCCGCTTTGTCCTTCTGTTCGCGTGCAATGATGACGTCCATCTTGGCCCGGTCCAGCTTGGACGCGATGGCCTTGCGGATGAGGGCCGAGAGCACCTCGGGCGGCAGCGCGTCCACCTCCCAGGAGGAGTCCCCGTGCTTCTCGACGTAGCCCTTGGCCCGGCTGTCGGTCATCTTGGCCGGGTTGGGCGGCGGGTCGTACTGCTCGACCTGTGCCATGGTCAGGGCCAGCTTCTCGACGGTGACCTCGACGCCGAACATCTCGAAGCGGTCCCGGATGTCGCGCACCATGTCCTCGCCGCTCGGGTCGTGGTCGCCCAGGTATAGCAGGTGGAGGCTGTCGTGCCGGTGGGAGGCGTTGCGGAAGCGCCCGGCGCTCTCGTACATCGCGCTCTGGGAGCTGTAGCCCCGGTTGACCATGAGGGTGACGTGGAACTCCTCGGCCAGCGGCTGGAGTACCCCGGCCAGGGCATCCTTCTCCACCCACAGCTCGACGTAGTTGTCCTGGCCGTTCCAGCGCGGGAGCCGGTAGGCGTAGACCGCGCTCTCGACCAGCGACTCGATGGACTCCCACTGCGAGGCGCGCTTGGGAACGCGCACCCGGTCCTCGATGGCGTCCCAGTCGATGAGGCCGGCCAGCCGGCCCTCGTTGATGGTCGAGCCCAGGTTCTTGTAGGAGCGTTCGCTGTTAGGGATGAGGTCGCGGCTCACGAACTGGTAGTACAGCTGCCGCAGCGTGAGCCGGTAGCCCTGCGCCTGGTAGGACTCGATGATCTCGTTGGCCTTGGCGATGGTCGCCTGACGCTCCTCGCCGAAGTTCTTGGTGACGAAAGCCTGTTTCACGCGGCCTCCTTGCGGTGGATGCAGCGCTTCTGCGCCATGTGGTTGAGCAGCGCCGTCTGCGCTTTGGCCAGTTCGGACTTGTCGACCTGGTACCCAGCCTCCTCGATTGAGCGCCGGGTCACGGTCGAGCCCGCGCAGTGGCGGCGGCCGTTGCCCTCCACGTCGCCGGTCAGGTTGAACAGCGCCAGGGCGGGCACGTCGCCGAACCCGGGCTGCACGCCAAGGAACACCGCCGGGGCCACCTTGGGCTCCTCGGGGTTGCGCAGGATGAACTCGCAGCGCTGGCACAGCAGCAGGTAGTCGCCGACCGGGCCGCGCTCGCAGCCCCAGTCCAGCTCCACCCCGCAGCGTTCGCAGTTGTGTGGGTCGTGGTCCATCACAGGGCACCTCCGCGCTGGAAGATGGCGCCGTTGTAGACGATCCCGCTCAGGCCGTCGGCGAACGGGTTCTGCCGCCAGAGCCCGCGCTCGACCACCCCGTGCAGCTCGACCTGCTCGTTCCGCCGGAAGGTGAGCAGCGCCTCACCCTGGTGGCTGTGCTCGTCCACCGCGCCGTCTGGCTTGGTCGCCAGGAGCCGGGCCAGGGCCACGTTGCGCGTGGCGCGCAGGACCCGGGCCGGGTAGACGTCGGTGACGAACCGCACGCCGATGAGGTCGCCGCGGCGCAGGACGCGCACGGCCAACTCGGAGTTCTTTCTTGTTCTCATGTTGCGTTTTAGTTTTGGTTTGGTGTCGCGTCTTAATAAGCGCCCGGCCGCCGAAGCGGCACGGACGCCCAGCCCCGAGACGCAACTAACGGGTACTGGAAAGAGTTGCGATTGAGTTCACGTATTCGGCCGCCGGGCTGTCCTTGACCTTCTCGAACAAGGCGAGCTCGCGTAGCGCCTGTTCTCGCGTGGTGGTACTGATGAAGTTGGGTTTACCGTTCTCGCAGTGGAGCTGCGGTAGGGAGGCCGGGAGGGTGAGCTTCCAGACGACCTTGACTTGTTCCTTCTGCTGGTTGATGTCCATTGGTGCGTCTGGTGCCTCGAACGCGCAAGCGTGCACATCGAACGGATGAACACCAAGAGCCTTGAGAACCTGCTCGGTGCCGCGAGGACCTTCGCCGCTGTAGCCCCATGAGCAGCCGCGGAGAACGAGCGAGCCGTCGGTTCCGTGAATGATCACCGAATACCACGCGCCGTGCTTCATCTTGACGAACGCGCCCTGGACGTCGAGAGGCTCGCCAATCTTCGGGAGGTGCCGCTCGAAAGACCGGAGAGCGTGCCGGGTGAGACCGTAGGTTGAGTGGTGCCGATATTGCGCTTTCGCGCCCTGCCTGCTTTGTTGCGTTTTCATGCATCCAGTATGGCGCACGATCATCTCTTGTTCAACATCTTTCTTTCGTTCAATATCAACGTGTTAGGCGAGCACCCTCTGGACCTGCCACTCGCCGCGCTCGCGCCAGACCAGCCAGAACTCCACTTCCGGCCACGCCGAGGCCGCCACCTTGACCGTCATCAGCCCCTTGGCCACGCCCTTGACCTGCTTCGGACCCTTGCACTCCCAGGCGGTGAGCTTCCCGTCCACGAAGCCGGTGATGTCGGGCTTGTACCAGGCGCCGTTGCCGAGGCGGAAGCGCAGCGCCTGCGGCCGGAAGGTGACCTTGTTGGCGTGGTGCAGGACCTGGAGGTAGGTGAGCCAGTCGGACTCCAGCTTGTTGAGCTTGGCCGAGTCCTGGCGTATGCGCTTGGCCTCGGTCGCGACCGGCTGCGGCCGCTGCGCCGCTCCTGGGTCGTCCAGGCTCAGCGCGGCCACGTCCTTGCTGACGCCGAACTTGGCGGCGACCTTGGCCAGCTCCTGCGGGGTCATCCAATGAAAGGTAGCGGCGCGAAGAACTCGCTTCCGTGGCACTCCAGCTTGAGAATGACAGGGTGCACTTCCGAGTGAACACCTTCGTTGACGTCGAGCACTCTGCGCGGCGTCCTGTTCCCGATCTGTGCCTCGACTTGGCGGTGGCCTCCCGGGTCGGCCTTGCGCAGCTCGTCGATCAGCTCCTGGGTCGTCACGGTTTGTCCTCCTTCGACCGCTTCCGCCACCTGCGCACCCGCTCGCGCACCAGTGCGCGGTAGCGTTCGCGGTTCTCGCTTCTCCATCTCTTGGCGTTCCTCCGCCAGATTTCGCGCTGGCGCTCTGTCTCAGCGCTGCCGCTTGTCACCGGCATCCGCAGGAGCCCGCGCCTCGCACATGACGCAACCAGTTCAGTCAGCTCGACGCTTATCATTTGACCCTCCATATCCTGTAGCCCTCGCCGTTAATCTTCCGGCTGACCACCTTCATTCCACGCCTATCCTTACAGTTCACGCGTAGGACCCTGTCACGCATCTTAACGTCGTCGACAAGGAACGAGTCGCCTATCTCCATCGAGTCGAGCAGCGTCCGCCACCCGCCGAACAGTGACGCGCAGCGCGGCGGAATAGGGATACCTTTCTCAACCTTGAACTGCGGCGCAGCAAGCAGCGCAGGACTACTCACGCCACCGCCTCCGCCGCCAGCTTCGGGAACAGCTCCATCTGCGAGCGCCCCAGGTTGGCCAGCTGCTCCCACTCCACCAGCTTAGCCTTACGGCTACCCTGCCTCACCTCCAGGCCGGACTCGCACAGCGCGAAGGTGAACGACTCGCCGTTCTTGAGCTGGACCTCGACCCCGCCGGCGGCGCAGACCTTGTCGAACCCGGCCACGTCCACCCGGCGGTGGCAGCGCTCGCGCACCCTGACCCCGGCCTTGGTCAGCTCCACGGTGAATATCTTGCCGTGCACCTCGATCCCCTTGAGCCTGCCGAAGACCCGGCGCACCGGCTTCTTCTTCTCGACTACCGCCTCGACCTTTTTGTTCCTCATAGTTTCACCCTCGACAGTGGAGGAAGAACTCCTCCCGTACCGCGTGCTTCTTGAACACCCCGAGCAGGCAGGTGGTCACCATGTCGGCCTCGTCCTTCATCACCCCGCGGCAGCTCATGCACAGGTGCCTGGCCCGGATGGTAACGCCGACCCCGAGCGGGTTGAGAACCTGCTTCATGGCCTCGGCGATCTCCTGGGTGAGCTTCTCCTGTATCTGGAGGCGCCTGGCGAAGCAGTCCACCAGCCGCGCCATCTTGGAGAGGCCGACCACCCTGGAGCGCGGCACGTAGGCAACATGTGCAAAACCAGAGAAGTTCAAAAGATGATGTTCACAGATCGAATGGAAGGCGACATTTCTACAAACAACCATCTGGTCGTAGCCGTTGCCGTGGAAGTCGGCGCTCAGTATCTGCCTCGGGTCCTGGCCGTAGCCCACCGTCATCTCGCGCCAGGCCTTGACCACCCGTCGCGGGGTGTCGCGCAGCCCCTCCCGATCCGGGTCCTCGCCCAGGAACTCCAGCATCCGCACCACGTTGTCCTCGGCGTCGCGCTCGGCGTCCTCCTCCCACGGCATTTGCAGCCACTTGCCTCTCCACTCAGGCTTGCGCTTGTCGAACAGCGCGAAGTACGGCAGGTCCGGCCACTTGGCGCGCCACTTGCGCATCGTGCGCCCGCTGTCGTATATGTCGTCCACGATACAGCTGGCGTTGCGCGGGTCGGTGGTAGCCCGGTGTGTCAGTCCGGCCACGACCGCGCCTCCCCTCGGGATGCCGAAACAGCATCCTTGAGGCAGGCGCTTGGCGAACGCTCCGACCATGGGGTAGACGTCGCCCCAGCCGAGTATCAGAGGACCTTGATTAACTTGTGAGTCTGGAGACTCAGTGACCATTGTGGGTTTTCGAGGCATAGCTTGACGCAGTGTCTGAGGTTGTCTTGGTTTGGGTTGTTGCCGTCGAACATCGGGGAGAGAAAGTAGCGCTTGGCCTTGACCGAAGGTTGAGGGACCCCGGGCTGGCCAGAGTGGCGCACGTAGCGCAACTCGTCGACGCCTTCCGGGAAGCTCTTGGCTAAGGCATGTTCTGCAACTTTGGGTGAGCAGCACACCCAATCAATGCCAGGCGGGACCGGGTTGGTGCCGTTGGTCTCGATGGCCTGCTTCCAGCCACGCGCCTTGAAGTAGGCCACGATGTCTGCGTCCAGGGACTCAGTTGGTTCGCCGCCGGTCCAAACGATCCACAAATCCTCCTGGCCGCGCAATGGCGCCGGGAGCGTGGCTAGGAGTATGTCTTCGAGCTCTTCGACGGTGAAGCTCTTACCTGAGTCGAAGTCAGTATCACAAAAAAAGCACTGAAGATTACAACCTGCGAGACGGACGAACATCGAAGGTGTCCCGGCGCGGGCGCCTTCCCCCTGAATTGTCCACATGTACTCCGCGACCTTGAGCGTCTTCATTTGAATGGCCTGTACTCGCACTCCGACGTGCAGGTTTCCGCGATGGTTACCGCCACCAACAGCGGCAGCTTGGGCTTGAGCTCCTCGTAGAGCCACTGGGCAATGGCCTCACTGGTCGGGTTCTCCAGCGGCAGCGACTCGTTGAGGTCGCGGTGGTCCAGCTTCTCCTCCAGCAGGGGCTTGACCGCCGCGCTGACCTCCTTGAAGTCCTGGACCATGTCGGTGGAGGAGCCTTGCACTAGCAGCGCCTCGCTCTCCAGCGTAAGCGTAGCGACAAAACTATGTCCATGCGGGCGCCGACAAAGTCCATCGTGTAGCGGCAGATGATGAGCGGCCTCGAACCTGACCACTTTACGCAGCGTGAACATAGCGTTCTGGTAATGGATTAGCGTAAGTTGTCGGGTCTTGCACACCCGCCTCGATGAATGCGAGCCGTCTTTCAATGTCGGTGCCGCAGAGCCCACAGTGCACCTCACCGCCTTCGTAACATGAATAGCTCAACTCCATGGGTGCGCCGAGCTTGGCGCCACGCGCCACGATGTCGGCCTTACTGAGTTTCAGGAAAGGCCGTTCAATCGCGACGTGGTGCCAGTCTGCGTTCCAGATGGCTTGAGCAAAAGGTTCGACAAACTCACTTCTGCAATCCGGGTACACGGCATGGTCCCCGGCATGCGCCGCGTAAGCTACCGCATTATACTTGAGTGAGATGGCCCAGGCAGCCGCGACCGATAGCATGATGGCGTTACGATTTGGCACCACAGTTAACTTCATCGCTTCTTCTTCGTAATGCCCATGAGGGACCGGTACGCTGGCATCGGTCTGGCTGCTGCCGCCCAGGAACCGAGCGATGTTGGATAAGTCAGCAATTTGATGCTCGACCTTGAGCTTGGCGCAGATGAGCGCCGCATGTTCCAGCTCGCGCTTATGTCTTTGTCCGTAATTAACCGAGAGTGCCTTGACCTCGTGTCCTTGGTCCAAGAGGTCGGCCAGTAGCACAGTGCTATCAAGACCTCCTGAATAGATGACGATTGATTTCATGTTCGACCTTTCTTTTTTTATTCCCACCAATTTTTCTGCCAACGATCGGCGAGCTCACCGGTGAGCTGTGGCTCTTTGGGTTTCGGAGATTGTCGTGGAGTGTTTTTGTTCTTGCTTTCTCCAGGTTTACCGAATGCTCCAGCAGCATGTAATCCGCCGGCTGCGCCGGCATCGCAGGCTAGTCGCACGGTAGGCGGCGGTCCGGCTTTGCGCTTGGTCGGCTCCAGTTTCTCCAAGAGCTCCATTTCCTTAGTCCAGCGAACCCGGGCCTTGGCTTCCATCTCCAGGTAGTGCTTGACCTGGGAGCGCAGGTCCTGGTTGCTGCCGCGTACGGACATGGTCCCATACTTCTCCCAGTTCCCGAAGGCGCAGTTGTGCACCACTATTCCATTGCCAACAAAGTGGTGAACGGATGGCATTACCACGTCATACACTTGCTCAGGGCTATTGGCTTCGATGGATTTGATAGGTAAGAATTTCCTTTGGTCCCTGGTCCACTTGTTGCCTTTCCAGAATCCTTCGTGCTTCCGGGCAATGTTAAAACCGATCATCTCCATGTAAGCGCGTGCACTTTCCCCATAAATTGACAATTGACCCTGCCAATTCTTAAGCCATGGCTTCCTCCCGTCGAGGGACGATCTAATCCCGTAATCAATGAGCAACAGCTGTACCTGATGCATCAGCCTAATGCTAGACGAAGCCAGTTTGATTGAGATATAGCCAGCTTTTCTTTTATCACCAATACAGCCATCGGCGCTGAATAAGCCACGCAAGAATGCAAGCTGTTGTTCTGGTTTTGCTGTCCAGATATAAGAGGGAAGCTCTTTCTTAATTGCATTGCATGGCTTGAACCCAAACGCCAGTAGTTTCTGAGCAACGGTTTTACTTTCGCTGGACTTTTTGTAAATAACGCTGGTACCGGTCCTGCATAGTTGAGCTGATAATGGCCTTGCCTTACCGCAGAACTCATCCCAGACCGGCGCCAGCTTATCCATTGCTTCCCGGTCGCCGTCGGCAAAGAGTATTCCGCTACATATCCTACCACTAGATTCGCAGAACCATCCATCGCCAACCATCCAGCCGAGCATTTCATCCAGCAGACTCTCAGCTATTACTGGAGGTCGTAATTGCGCATCCGGTATTCTGACCATTGATCCCTCTTTCAGCTCGCCCGCTTCCTTCCAGCCCTGGACCGTTAATATCTTGTGGTTTGGGGTGCACCTTATGCTCTGCCCACCGCGCAGTCTGATTGTGATGGTTTTCTTTATCCCTTTGGAAATTGCTGTGCATCCTGGTACTACCCGCTGCTGGTATGTATTAACTGAAAATGTTTTCCCAACCAGCTCACCTATTGGTATGAGCCCCTGTGTCACGCTAACCATTGTGTCAGCTCCAAGGCAAGGAGCAATTTCCCAGTTCGTAGCATCTACAGAATGAAAAGGTAAGTTGTAGACCATCTGAGGCGAGGACATACCGAAGCCGTGAATCTTCTTTGGCCAAACCCGGGCGAAGCATTGCTGACAGAAGTCGAACTTGAAGTCGCCCCGTTCCAGCGCCACTCCACCCAGGGCGATCTTGGGATACTTTTTGGCGATGTGTAACAGGAACTCTTCCGGTTCGCCAGCGTGAAAGCAGGGGATAGCCTCGACCCCTTGGCGCCACATTTCCTCGCAGTTCTTGAGCGAGGCTTCGGCGTTGCCGATAACGTCCAGCGCGAAGACCTCGGTCAGGCTCGGGTCCTTCTCCAGCAGCTCCAGGCAGGTGTCCACGTAGCGGCCAAGGTCGATGGTGGCCCCGGAGTTGTGGGCGGAGAAGGCGCCGGAGTCCAGCACCCAGTCGCGGTAGCGGTAGCGGTGCTGCTCCTTGAGGAACGGCTCCAGGTAGTAGTAGCTCACCAGGAGAGCCGGGGCGTCGGTGACCTGCGGCACGCCCTTCTCGCCCTTGAGGGAGCAGTCGCCCTGGGCGCCGTCGATGTGCGCAAGGCGGACGCTCGGGTTACCCAGGCCGCAGTTGTTGATGTGATGCGCGACCGAGTTGGCGGCCTTGGAGTCCATATCGCCGACCGGGCTGGTCACGATGCGCACGCTCGGCGAGTCCGGGTTGAAGGCCTGCGCCTTGACGTCCTCGCGGCCCGCGTTACCGTTCGCCTGGTGGCGAACGGCTGGAGGCTGGGTGTCCGTGTCGAAGAGAGAGTCTTTCATAAGTTCCTTAAGAGTCCGCCCCCCCCTCGGGGTGGTAGGCCAGCCGAACGCCTGGCAGTACTTGGTCGTGTAGACCTGCTGGTTGGTGTTGGCCACGGCGAGCCTGATCCTGGGCCAGCCCCCCCCCGTCGCCGAGGTTGAGCCGCCGGTCGGACTTCTCGTTGCCTGATAATGCGAGTCGCACATTCACGTCTTAGAACATGGTCGCCTGCTTGGCGTCGCTGCCGTCCAGCGGCCCCAGGGCTGGCTTGTCCCACTCCGCGGCCACCAGCGGCCCGGTGTCGTAGTCGTGGAAGCCGGTGAGCCCGAGCTTGTGGCCGTCGCCCTGCATCCGCTTGAGCACCAGGCTCACCTGCTTCCAGTCCCACTCCCCGGCGTGGTTGTTGAGCGCCAGAGCGGCGGCCTCCTCCAGCCCCTGGTCCAGGTCCACCACCCAGGTCGGCACCGCCTCGGCGCCGGACTCGCGTACGCACTTGACCAGCAGCGCGCCGCCCAGGAGCCGCCCGGTCCGGGCGTTGAGCACCGGCAGCTGGAGCAGGCCGAAGGCCTTGAGCTGCTCCCCGAGCCAGTGCCGGGCCTCGGGCGAGGAGGTGCGGTCGACGTCGGGGTGGGTGCACAGGTCAGTGAGCGGCCTCACCTCCAACCGCGGGTAGGTTCCTTTGTTCTTCGTGGTAGACATTTTGGTTATGGTTTGCCGGTCCAGCGCAGCAGGTGGTTGTCGCCGCGCACCGCCACCCCTGCGTTGACCAGGATGTCGACCGCCTTCTCGAATCCCTGGTAGTCCACCTTGCCCATGCAGGCGACGTAGAGCATCCCCAGAGGCAGCTCCTTGGCCACGCGCAGCGTCTCGGCCAGAGCCAGCGTCACAGCGAGGCCTTGCACAAGCTGCCTGCGGGTAATGTTTTCGGACTTGGAGTCCGGGAATATGGTGGTGGGCATTTGATTAGAGCTTTGGTGGTTTTGGAAATAACTTGCGCACGACGTCGGCGCAGTCCTTTCGCATCTTGTTACGGGAGGCGGCGGCGTCGGCGGCGGCGGCGGCGGCGGAGGCGGAGGCGTAGGCGGCGACGTCGGCGGCGGCGTAGGCGGCGACGTCGGCGGCGCTCCTAGCCTCCTTCACTTGCTCGATTGTGGATTTACCGT
>Ga0247670_1000028_pt1 | contig 49356 bp, 47 predicted proteins | sample CNK11_metaG_FD_183042 | JGI IMG/M metagenome (GOLD analysis project Ga0247670, IMG submission 183042) | Soil microbial communities from Purdue University Martell Research Forest, Indiana, United States - CNK11 | ecosystem: Environmental > Terrestrial > Soil > Temperate forest > Bulk soil...
GCGGAAAATTCTCCTGCGTTGAAGCCGGCTCCAGACAAAGGCATGGGGGCGACTCTGGTATTGAAAGTCAACGGGCGGCGCATTGAATGCCTGGGCGGCGATTGGGGCATGGACGATGCGATGAAACGCATTTCGCGCGAGCGGCTGGAACCTTACATCCGCATGGAACATGACGCGCACTTGAACATGATCCGCAACTGGGCCGGCCAGAGCACGTCCGAGACCTTTTACGATCTATGCGACCAATACGGCATTCTAGTCTGGAATGATTTTTGGATGAATACCGAGACTCATGATTACCGGCCGGTGGATCACGCGCTTTTCCTGACCAATGTCGCCGACTCCTTGAAACAATATCGGAATCATCCCAGCATCGCGCTGTGGTGCGCCGGCAACGAGTGTGTTCCGCCGGAGGATTTGAATGAGGGCATGGACCGGCTCGTTTATGAACTGGATGGCACCCGCTATTATCAACCTGATTCGCGGCTGGTTAATTTGAACAACAGTGGTCCGTGGTCGAACTTGCCGCTGGAGTCATATTTCACCAACTTAAACAAGGGCTTCACGACCGAGTTGGGCGCCAGTTCCATTCCCTCGGCCGAAGTGCTTCGCACCATGATGCCCGAAGCCGACCTCTGGCCAACCGGTGACCAATGGGCCTATCACGATTTGCATAGTCAAGGAGAAGGCGGCCGCAGTTCAACCTTCGGGCGAATTACCAGCCGCTTTGGCGAACCCAAAAACGTCGAGGACCTCAGCCGCAAAGCGCAGATGATGAACTACGAGACTTATCGCGCCATTTACGAAGGTTTCAACAGCCGGCTCTGGGATTCCTGCAGCGGTGTGCTGGTTTGGATGAGTCATCCTTCCTGGCCGAGCATGATCTGGCAATTCTATACCTGGGATTATGACCCGAACGCTTCACTGTTCGGCGCCATGAAAGGGGCGGAACCCGTGCATATTCAGATGAACCTGCCGGGCTGTGATGTGGCCGTCGTCAACCGCCAATCCGCTCCGCTCGAACGCGTGACGGCCAGCGCCACCATATACGATCTGTCCGGCAAAGCTGTGCAGAGTCGCAAGGTTGCTCTGGACGCTGCGCCCGATGCTTGCACACCGGCATTGACCCTGGACTGGCCGGCTACCGGCGCTTATCTGGCCCGCCTGGAATTACGCGACAAGCACGGGAAGCTGTTGTCGGAGAATTTTTACTGGCACGCCCGCAATGAAAGTCAATTGCAGCAATTGAGCACGCTGCCGAAGGTTGCCGTGAATGGCAAAACGCGCGTCAAGCGAAACGCGAAGGGAATCGCCGTTGAGGTCAAGGTGACGAATCCCAGCGATACTCCGGCATTGCAAATTCGACTGACGTTGCGCGACGCCAAAACCGGCCAGCGCGTTTTGCCAGTCTATTACGAAGACAATTATTTTTCGCTCTTGCCCGGCGAATCGCGCGTCGTCCAAATCGAAGCACCAGGGGCAACGCAAGCCGTGCATGTGTCCACGGAAGGTTGGAACATTGAACCCGCAAGTTTTTAACCTCATCCTTTATTTATCGTGGCAAGCATCACCACCTCGGTTGAATCAAGACCGGCAGTCACAACTCCAGAAAACGGCCGGACTTATCGCGGCCCTTTCATTGTCATGACGATCCTGTTCTTCATGTGGGGTTTCATGACGGTGTTCAACGACATTTTGATACCACGGTTCAAGGAAGCGTTTCATTTGAATTACTTCGAGGCGATGCTGGTGCAGTTTGCCTTTTTCGGAGCCTACTTTATCGGTGCGCTGTTGTATTTCGTGATTTCGGCCACGGCCGGAGATCCCATCGCGCGCATGGGTTACAAAAATGGCGTGGTTATGGGGTTGTTGATCGCGGCAGCCGGCAGTGCCTTGTTCTGGCCGGCGGCAACCTTGGTTTCCTATCCGTTGTTTCTGGTCGCATTGTTTGTGGTGGGACTGGGGTTTGCTATGCTGCAAATCGCAGCCAATCCCTACGTGACTATTTTGGGACCGGAGCGCACGGCTTCCAGTCGGCTGAATCTGGCGCAGGCTTTCAATTCATTCGGCACCACCATCGGGCCGTTGATCGGCGGATATTTGATCTTCCAATATTTCGCCAAGACCGGCGCCCACGGCGCCGAGTCGGTGAAAGTTCCCTATCTGGCCTTTTGCCTCATGTTTTTGGTTCTGGCTCTGATTTTTTTCTTCGTCCATCTGCCGCACATTGGCGAAGGAAAAGTGGAACGACGCGCGGGCGCGCTGAAGCATCCGCATGTGGTGCTCGGCATCATTGCGATTTTCATGTATGTCGGCGGCGAGGTCTCGGTGGGAAGTTCGATCATCAACTTCGTCGGGCAAAAGTCCGTGGCCGGCTTGTCGGAAGTCGAAGCCAGCAAGTTCGTGGCTTTATTTTGGGGCGGCATGTTGATTGGCCGGTTCATGGGCGCCGTCGAGTTGAGCGAAATGAAGGCGCGGAACAAGCAGCTTCTGCTGGTGGCAGTCCCGGTAACGGCCTTTGGGATTCTGAGCGTGTGGCGCGGCTGGGACATCATGCAAAATTACCTGCCGTTGCTTGCGTTGTGCTGGCTGTTGTTTCAACTCGGCAAAGCCAACCCCGCCCGCACCCTCGCGATTTTCTCGGCCGCCATCATGGTGCTGCTCGGCACGGCGATCATCATGGGCGGCCGGATCGCCATGTGGTGTATTGTCGGCATTGGCCTGTTCACTTCCATCGGCTGGTCCAACATCTTCTCGCTGGCGCTGGAAGGCACGGGGATTTTCAAAAGCCAGGTGTCATCGTTGCTGGTGATGGCGGTGCTCGGCGGCGCAATGCTGCCACCACTCCAGGGCCACATCGCCGATCTCTGCGGGCTGCAGATCTCCTATCTCGTGCCGCTGATTGCCTATGCGTATGTTGGTTTCTATGGCTGGAAAGGCCATCGGATCGGGCGGCACCTGAAGCCGGCCACATCGGAAAATGCCGGCTGAAAATATTGGCCGAGCTGGTCGCTACGGTTGATTATCTGTATAGGCAGAGCCCGGTAGCGTGAGCGAATACGTCATTTCTCCGGGGACGAAATCCTTGTAGCTCCCGACGTGACCGTCGGCAAAAAGAACGTTAAGTCGCTTGTTATGGACGGGTGCGGGACGGAGGCCGCCCGCGCCATCGGTGCCAAAGAGGGTGTCTTCGGTAAAATTGTCCGGATCCGCATCGTCAGAGTAGAAAGGCCAATTGGCGTCGCCAGACAGGATGTAGAGCGAGGGCAGATGAATCCGGTTCAGGACGAGGCTGGCAAACCGCCGGTTGGCCAGGAGATAAGAGGCGCGCGATCCCATGAAGTAGTTGTAGGGGCAGTTGCTGTAACACAAGCTCAGCTCCGGGCACCGGAGCAGATTGGTGTTCTTGTAATAGTCATAAAGCGCGTGCAGCCACGGCACTGGATTGGTGCTCTGCCAGGGGATTGAGCTGTGTGCGCTGGGGAGGATTTCGTGGTTGTCATCCCCATACATGTGCATGGCCAATCCGATCTGGCTCACATTGCTGGCACACAGAGTGGAGGAAGCTTTTTGTTTGGACTTGGCCAAGGCGGGCAGGAGCAAGGCCGCCAAAATGGCAATGATGGCAATGACGACCAGCAATTCGATCAGGGTGAAAGCTCGTGGACGTTCCCACCAAGGAATGCTTTTGAATTCTTGCCGGGGGATGGTAGTTCGGGTTTTTCCCATACAGGTTCGATACTATGGTTGATTACCCATTGCAAGTATCGAATACCATGTATTTATCCGGGTTACAATTTTCTCCAGCTACGGCTAGTATGCTCACTATACGTGAACTATCCGTGCTGACCTTCGGTGATCTGTCCTTGGCGGTTTATGAATAATAACAGAAGATTCGGGTTTCGTGCCCAGCAGCTAGGGTGGACGAAAGCAAGGGCACTTGAGTGTGCGTTTAGCCGGATGGACCTGGTGTTCGTGGTGGCCGGGGTGGCTGGAGTGCTGCTCGTAGGATGGTTGGGGATCGCGCGCGTCGGCGAACGTGGACGCACCGCGCAGTGTGCCCGGAATTTGGCCCTATTGGGCGAAGGCATGCTCTCCTACGCCGGATCCCACGAGCAAAGCCTTCCCCCTGCCTATGTCTGGACCCCAGAGTTGAAAACCACTTGGGACACCCGGCTCATGACCATTCTCTCCAGCCCTTCTTCGAAGAAAGATACGCGGCCCGCCCTTTTCGTTTGTCCTTCCGACCGTTTGAAACGCGATTCACCCCGAAGTTATGCCATGTCCCAACATGATATGAAGCCTGAAAACTGGCCGCTCGGGGCCAACAATGCCACGGGGCTCGGTCTGGCCTGGACAGAAACTACCATTAAGAAATACTTGCCGGACAACAAGCGCGCCGAAGGGCCAACCATTGACGAACTGTCGCTCATAAAGCTTTCGATGATCCTGGAGCCGGCTGACACTTTGCTTTTGAGTGAACTAATTAGTGCCACCAACAAGTTTAGACACGCGGCTCAATCTGGCTTGGACGGCCCCTCCATACAACTGGAATTTCTCAAAGGGGACGGCAAGGTCTTTCATGGAGGGCGTTTCAATTATCTGATGCTCGATGGGCATGTGGAATTGCTCTCGTCGCATGAGACCCAAAATGTGGGCATTGGCGACGCCAATTGGCACTTGGGTATTTGGACGATCAAGGCAGGAGATTGAATATGGCACAAATACCGGTTGAAATGGCGGGGAAATCCCAAACAAACCCAAGATTCATGCGGCGGGCCTTAGCCCTGCCGGGTTTCTGGATTACCGTCGTGGTCCTCATCGCGGTTGGGGGACGGCTTCTTTGGGTGCGAGCCGATCGTCCGGCCCACTTCAAGGAGATTATAGCGGCTTTTGATTCGGCGAACCGGCTCTACGCGATGCCCCGGCCAGATCATGCCGGCAATCGGATTACCTATGCTCAAACGACCGAAAACGGGGCGGGCGTCTTCTTGTGCGATACCGTCACCACCCAAAAGCAACTGGTTTGTGAGGAGACCGTGAATGGGTCGGGCGACTTTGAGTTTGACGCCGGGCCTTGGTCGCCAGACGACAGCTTGTTTGTCTATAGTCGCTTGAACATGGTGAATTACCCCCCGGTGCAAGACTTGGTGATCTGCGAGGCCAGCCGCGGGCAGGAGGTAGCCAGATTCGCGCTAGGGACGAACGAGGTAAACACCTTTACCTGCGACCGGTTTGTCTGGCTGACTCCCACGTTGCTGGCCGCTGTCAATGGGCAAGACCGCCTTCATTTGTTCCAAAAACAAACCGCTGGAGGATGGACCGAGAGTGTGCCGACGGAGGTAAAAGTGGGGGCGGCCTCGCTCACCGCCTTGCCCGACACCACGATTGCCTGGCGGGATAAAAATCAAATCTGGACGCTCGACGTGGTCTCCAACCAACGCCACCTGCTTTTTGAACTCAAGACCAAAACGCTCAAGGAATTTAGCTACTCAAGGGAAACGGGACAACTCCTCTTAAACTGCGCGGAGAAGGCGGGTGATTCCTTTTGGCGGCTGACGCCCGGTGACGCGTCCCCACTGGTTCCAAGCAGGATTGCCTCTGTCTGGTCCGTGAACCATGCCCGCTGGATCAACGGTTCCCAGGTTGGCTATGCTTATATGAACGGCAAGCCGGACAATAACACCGTGCTGGTCCAGGCTGATTCCCGCGCCAAACCGGTCACGCTGTTTGCGCAGGGTGATGCCGAAGGGTTGACGGGGTCGGCGGACGGCAACAAGTTGTTCATTGTTGGTGTTGCCACCAATGAGCCGTTTGCCGGGATTTGGGAATACAATGTCACGGCTGAAACCCTGCGCTGTATCATACCCTGCACCGATCACCCCTCTCCCTATGCCAAGAGATCGGTGTGCTTGACTGGTTCGTTGCAATTGCCATCGGGCCGAAAAGTGAATTATAGGGTCTATCCACCGGCCACCTTTGATCGCCATCAACATAAGCAATACCCGCTCGTGATTGGGGATACTGGCTTTTTCCAATATGGCAGACCTTACCCTGGACTCCCCAATTGGGCCCCGGCCATGACCAGTTGTGGCGCCTATTTTGTCATTGTTCTGCGCAGCAGTTGGTATGGGGTGGATCAATGGGGCGAGGATGTCACGGCGGTATATCAACACCTGGCCCAAAGCCCGGCGATTGATGCGCAACGGGTCTTTCTCTATGGCTGGAGCGTGGAAACCATCCCCATGAGCGAGTTACTTGCGAAGAACCCTGCACCATGGCGGGGAGCGATGATGCTCAGTCCTCTTCAATTTCCTGATCTTTCGGTGATGCCGCCAGGAAACGTCGAGCCAAAAATCCTGATCAGCAACGGCGGCGCGGAAGGAAGTGGAAAGAGGGTTCAAGACTTTCAGGAAGGCGCTATCAAATCCGGAGTCATTGTTGATGTCGTCACCCATCCTGACGCAGTGCATCGGTTGCAAGGCAATTCCGGCTTGCGCGAGCGCACGCGGGCAATGGTGGATTTTGTTTTTGGCGAATGAAGGCGGATTAGCACACGAATAACTCTCATGAACCCGAAAGCAACAGTTAAACCGCCAAATACGCGAAACGGACGAACGATAAGGCTGAAATGGAGCCGGCTTTTTATCAATTCTGCCGGAGGCATCCTGTTGGCAGCGGCGATCGCCCGTTTTCTCATCACCGCCGGAAGTGCGCAGGTTTTGACTGCACCTGACCTCTTGTTGGGGATTCCCCTCCGCCATGCGCTCTTGGTTGTGGGAGCAATGGAATTTGGGGTGGCGCTGGTTTGCTTATTCGGCAAACAAGTCGGATTACAAAGCGGACTGCTGGCTTGGTTGGCCACCAATTTCATAGTCTATCGGATTGGTCTATTCTCGATGGACTGTCAACCCCAGGCTACTTGCATCGGCAGCCTAACTGATCCTCTCCACCTAGCGCACGGAACAACAGGGTTCATCATCGGACTCATGCCATATTATCTGCTGCTGGGTAGTTATGCGACGATGATTTGGCTTGGGCTTGGGAGGAAGGAATACAGAAACCCACAGCCAGTCGCGGTGAAGCCCGGCAGAATCGAACGCAGCCAGGAAGCCTTTGTCAGATCTCTGAAAATAGCTTGCACCGCTTGTGGCGGGCACATTGAATTTCCCACTAATTTCTTTGGTGAACGAATTCCATGTCCGCATTGCCAGGCTAGTATCATCCTGCAAAAGTCGGCCATTTTCAAAATGTCCTGCCTTGCTTGCGACGGACACATCGCATTTCCAGCCCACGCCATCGGGGAGATAATATCCTGCCCGCACTGCAACTTGGACATCACCTTGCAGGAACCAATTTATCCCTGTAGGAGACTCATTTGAAAAGCGGAAGCTGAAATTGAAAAATGTAAAGGTATGACTAAGCTAAAACACATTCACAACTGGCCTGAACTTGCGCGCGAAGCCAAATGGTCAGCCTCGGCCTTGTCGAAACAATGCGGCGTCTCCGTGCGCACATTGCACCGGCACTGGGTCAAGCACATGGGTAAAAATACCAAGACCTGGCTGGCCGAGAAGCGCCAGCGCAACGCCATTATATTGTTGTGTGATGGTTACTCCATCAAGGAAACGGCGTCCTGTCTGGGCTACAAGCAGCCCAACAATTTCAGCCGCCAATACAAAAGCCAAACAGGCATCTGTCCCTCCCGGCAACCGCTCTCGGTTAACACCGGCCAGAGCGCGAATGACCGCAAGTGATTCATAATGACCGCAAATGATAGGTGATTATTCTTTTCAGAACATATTGATAATGTTCCAATAAACTAGTCAAATCGATGAAAGATGAGCAACCAATTTTAAACTTCTGTCACGAGGCAAAGGCGATGGACTTTCTATCCACATTCAATCCAATACTCGTTGCTGGCCAAAGCGCGGTAATTTAATAGTGTTGTCAGCATCTCAGTGGCAGTGTGAAATAAAAAACTAAGTTGACTAATTTTAATTCCAAAACCTCAAATTGTAGTCCGTTATAATTCTTGAAAACTCGCATAAAACCTGAAGGGCTTCCCGAAAAGTCAAATATATGCCGCCTAAAAGCATTTCGTTGCATGAACATAGTGCTTGCCCTCATATTAATTTTGTCAACTCTTCGCACTATAAATGCCAATGATCTTTCAAGTATTCCTTCGGGGGCTCTCGCCCTGACACCTGGGACTTTTATTGAGTTCCTAAAGTTACCACCAGCAATTGATACTTTAATATTTAGAAGGATTTTATTTAATAAGCCAAGACATTTTAAATCACAGCAAGAGGCTGACAAGTTTATCGAGGATTACAAAGCAGGAAAAAGGCCTGATGACAATAAATCGGAAGAGTTGTTTGCCTTAAGATATTTATCTTCCAAAAATTACATTTTCCATCAGATTGACGACCCTACCAACGCGTGGTTAAAGACCACAAGACTTATGACATTTTGCGGGCGCGATGATGGTAATTCGTGGACATTGACATCAACTGGAGCAATTTCAACTGATTCAACTAATGGAATATACAAAACACGTGGCGAAGATAACCCCGCAATGACCTTCCAATATCAGTTTGCCACGGAAATATTGCGTTTGGGTATGTATGATTTGAACTTGAGCACAATTCAACAAACCGAAACTCCTGCCTCGAATTCTGGGGATATACACTTTGCGGGACGTTCGAATAATGGAGACACTATTAAAGGTATCGCCAAAGCTGTCGACGGGCTAATTTCTCAAATCACTTATACCATATTGGGAACAAGCGCAATAGTCCAAGGTCGGCTTATTGAAGTCGTCCACAAGAATGGAGTTTTATTTTCCATAAAAATTTCAAACGTTATCATTGGTCAACACGATCCAATATTACACTCTTACTATGAAGTAGTGGGGACCCCAATTTTAGCGTCTTCTTTGCCTAAACACCCATGTGAGGTGAACCAGTTTTTGACAGAGTCAGACAAAAGTATTCTAGTCAAAGCAAATGGCGATATGTATAACCTTAAAGGAAATGTATTGGTTCCGGTCGTCAGGCATCCCACACTTAACGGCGATATCGCTGACAATATTAATGGCGCATATAAAAGGGTAGTTATACTTCTTGTTTTCGCGGCCGCGCTTGTTGTTCCTCTAGTGCTTATCTATTTTCAAAGCAAAAAGGGTAAGAGGAATTAATGTCTAATTATCCCAATGCTTTGAATTACGGACGAAACAAAATAAACTGCAAATAAAATATGAAAAATAAAATTAAAACAATAGCTGCAGCTGTGGTGGTCGCGTTAATGGCAGCATCGGCAACAGTAGCATTCGCCTGTATTGACATGTCTGGATCTACTGTTGGTTGTGATGGCACCCAAAATGTGCTTGAGCTGTGTTCATGTATTATACCTGTTATTGCATGCACATGGGAAAACTGCACTGGCACGTCACCTGGATCACCTTATCCGGATGCTGGCATAGGAAGTAGCGGATCCGGTGGGGCTAGCCCTAGAATTGGCTTATGTTCTGCTACAATTTATTTTGCACATTGCTGTAGTGACACAGTTTCGCAGGCTTCGGTTTATGGAACTTACGGATATGCCGTCCCTGACGGGACGCCTTGTGGTGGTTAGAGTTGAGTTCGAATGATGAATTATTTATTTGCCGGAGATGGTGGCACTCCATCTCCGGCTAAAACTGATCGGAAGGACTATCCTAAATCGTTTGTGTTGCGTCCGTTTTTCAAAAACGAAAACGCTGGAAGAGATTAAACGGGGTCGTTAAATATTGAATAAGAAATCAACGAAACATGCGATTTATCCGTCCATTTCTAATTATTGCCGGCGTATTACTTTTAGTCACTGCTCTAGCAAAACTCATAAGTAGCACCGGAAATGCTCGAATCTTGCGGGAAATTGATCCTATTCTTTCTGTTTCCTTTCAGAAAGTGTCCTGGATTGTGGGGGTGTTAGAATTAGTTGTGTCACTAATATGTCTTTTTGGCAAGCGAGTTAATTTGCAAACTGTTCTTGTCGCATGGCTTGCGACGAGTTTTGTTATTTATAGGCTAGGCTTGCTCTGGATTGGCTACCATAAGCCGTGCAGTTGCATGGGTAATCTAACCGATGCGCTACACCTTTCACCCCAAACCACAAGCACCGCTATGAAAATCATACTTGCTTACCTGCTCATTGGCAGCTACGGTGCATTTTTCTGGCTCTGGCTGCATAAATTGAAAACTCCATTGTCAAAAACCTTCCGCAAAAAAACCGCTTTTGTAACATAATCAGCTTTTCAATTTATGGATAAAGTCACCCGATATGAATGGCACGGTAGTGGAATCGTTTTGGTTCTGCTCAGTATTTTATTGATCACCATCCCGCTGGCCGTAGTATATTTTGTTTCCAATTTATTAAAGATTGAGACCATGGTTTCCGACAGCGAGAAACTGGCTGACTTTTTGCAGTCGAGAAAATGATTCCTTTCAGGCGGAATATTTGCTGCTTGTTAGCCACGCCACCTTCTTTTCGCCCTGGTGGCAAAAACACCAAGACTTGGATTGGCCTTGCCCCTATTGTGTGGACGAGCAAATTATTTGCCGCACTCCTTAAAACAGGTGGTGTGGCATTTTTATTTTTTGTGCTTCTGTTCGCTGACGGTGTCTGGGCGACGTTTCCCGGTTTCATCGGTTCTGCTTTAAGAGACCTTACGGCTGTCTGCCGGGAATCTGGAACACAGTGGATGTTGGTGTTCTGCCTGGTTTGTTACCACGGGGTATTTCTGTTCTTGGAACGGCGTGCACGGAGTGACACGCCCTACCTTCGATTCTCAAATCCGAATGTGTGGCTGGGCGCATTTATTCTGGCGGTGCTGTTACGCTACGCATTGACCTATGAAACGGCGATGCAATCCATGCAAATACCGGTATTGATGGCCGGCATCGTTTTCGGCAAGGCCATTTCAATGTGGGTTGGTTTTAGTTTCAAGCATCGACACCTCACCCCGGCTCTCTCCCCAATCGAGGCGGAGAGGGAGAAAATGCGACGGACGTTTTGGATAATCGGGTTACTCGTTTGCCTGCTGGCAGGTTCGGCACTATGGCAGCCGGAGTCGGGAATATCCTTTTCCTATCACGGCATACAACGCTGGAGCGGAGTGTGGGACAATCCAAACTTTTACGGATTGCTCATGGGCACGGGTTGCATTTTGACCATAGGCCAAATCTTTGGAATGCGAAGATGGAAGATGGAGGATGGTGCGGGGCAGGTGAGAGCTGGCATCTGGCGTCTGGCGTCTGGGAAATGTGCCATCGTCTGCTTGTGTCTGGTGGCGGCAATTCTTACTGGATATGGATTGTTCAAAAGTTATAGTCGTGGTGCGTGGCTTGGAACCGCCTGCGGGCTGGCGTATCTTGCAATTGCGGAATGTAGAATGCGGAGTGCAGAATTAATGCAGGCAGGAAAATGTTCGTGTAGTTCGTGTATTTCGTGGTTAAAGAAGAATAGATTGTCATTGGTGGTGGTTCTGTTGTCCGTCGCGGTGTTGGGGTTCTGGCAATTGCGGTTTTCAGAATCCCGTCCGGCCCAGCGCCTGTTCTCGGTGGGCAACCTCAACGATTTTTCCTGGCGCAATCGCGTGACGGCTTGGGAAGGCGCGGCGCGGATGATGGTGGACCGGCCTTGGACCGGTTTTGGCTGGGGTCAGGCGGAAACGGACTACGGCAAAAAGTATCTGCCATCACGCTTGAACGAAAGCGCAGCCATCGAGATGAACGATTATCTGATGATCGGCATATCCGCCGGAGTGCCGGCCATGATTTGTTTTGGAATGTATCTGTGGTTAAGCCTGAAGCCAAAATACACCTCACCTCACCCTGACCCTCTCCCCTCCTTGCTGGAGCGGAGAGGGGATATTCAAGCGACCTGCCGCGCCGGGGCACTGGTGCTGCTGGTTGGTTTTTGGTTCGATGGCGGATTGTTTAAACTCCCGATTGCGACTGTGTTCTGGACTCTCATAGAGCTGTCCCGGATAAAACCGGAATTTCGAATTCAGAATTCGGAAGCCAGAAGCCTAAATCAATCAGACATTTTGGAAATCCGAAATCCGCAATCTTCAATCCACAATCAAACTTGGCCGCGCTGGCTGGCCGGGATTCTGGCGGTGTTGGCCGCTGCTCAAACCATCGTGTATTTGGGAACTCCATTGTTTCCGGTTGGTCATGGAACGCTGGCCATTGCCTGGAAATGCCTGATCCAGCGGAATGAAGCTGATGACTTCGAGTTTCTATCGGCAAACGCCGTCTGGCGCGGCCAAAAACTGAAAGTCCTGCTCGAACATCTCCGGCTGGCAAATTACAACCGCCAACTCATCAACTGGCAACTGGATGACAACATGTATCGAGATTATGTGCTATCACCAGTCATAGAACCCTCAACTCTCAACTCTAGCCTCTCAGCTACTCTGGAATGGCGTCGCCTGTTGTGGGAAGAGTTTTATCCCCGCATCCGCCATGAATCATCGCTCGAAGAAGCCGCCAAGGTCGTCATGCATCACCTGTGCGCGCGCGTGACCATCGTAGTCGCACCAAGCCTGGCTCACGACGTGCCGGACATCTGGCTAAAGCAAATCACTGACGCGGCCGGATTTGAAATCGTTTATGTTGCCGCCCTCCGTTCCGTAGGCATCCCTGCGCGATTGGATTCAATCAACCACGCCGATTTTTGGGATGGCAACAAATGGCAAGCAGCGCCCGCACCCTAAGCCGGAACGGATGGCGGACTCCACTTATGAATGGAAGTCTATTCCGTTGGCGCAACCGGCGCCGGCCGTGACACAGAACAAGGATGGCGACCTGGAAGTTTTCGCCGTTGGCGCAACTGACAATAGCGTCATCCATCAGCGCGAAATCATTGAGGGACAGCTTCAGCGTTCAGGCGCCGGCTCTTTTGCCTTCGGCATTTCCGGCCAAGGTCACCGCGTTTTTTGGCACTTCGGCACCTGATGCAACTACTGTTTCGGCGCGGCTCAATTCGCTGTTCATCAAGGTCACATGTTCCGTTTTCGCTCCCTGCACTTCGAGGAAAGTCTTTGTTCCCTTCGGCGCAACACAGGCGCGCAACAATGCTTCCCTGGTTTGCACCAGTTTGATCACCGGCTGAGCCCCGTTGATGGGCGAACTTCTCAGACCATCAATCTCAACATCCTTGACGTCGTCGCAAAAAATTACCGGACGCTCTTCGCCTGTGGCCGCTTGGAATTCGACGTCATGGAGACGAAGGCCTTTCACATGACGACAATAAAGTCCGTAAGCCGGCAGGCGGCCAAACATGCTGGCTTCGGGATAGCCCTTCGGCAATTCCGGAATGGTGCGGCTTGCCCATGCGGCCTTGCCGCTTTCCTCGCTTTCAATTCGGATGCCGGACAGAGTTATGTCCTCCACATCAAACCCGGGCTGGCCAGTAATCGAACTCGTTAGAATCGAGCCGGTGGCATGGAGGTTTTCGATCCTTACACCGCGAAGAGTCCCCGTCGCCCCGTCGGCACGGGGATGACGATTGCCGATCCTTATAAAGATAGGCGTTCGCACCCGTTGCATCCGGATGTTCGAGATCAACACGCCTTCCAGCGAACCGCCATCCACCATTTCCAGGGCGATGCCGGAGAAGACGCGTGATTTGGGTTCAACATCCTCGCTGAAGATGATGGAATTGGAAAAGATGATGTTCTCGAAGCTGCCGAATGTGGCCGTGCCAAATTTCAATCCATTGCAGCAACAGGTCAGCACGCAATTCGTGATGGTGATGTTCTTGGTGACCCGCACTTCGCCGCCATAAGGACTTTCGCTCTTGAGACAGATTGCGTCGTCGCCAGTGTCAATCACGCAGTCCGAAATAAGGACATTTTTGCAGCCAATCACGTCAATCCCATCCGTGTTGATCCCGCAAGGATTTTTGATGGTGATGCCGCGGATGAAAATGTTGTCACATTCGAGGGGGCGCATCGTCCAGCCGGGCGAATTTTCAATCCGCACGTCTTCGATGTGCACGTTCTTGCAGTTGTAGAATTCCAACATCGGGGATGGGCGCGGAATCGCTTTCCAGGCATGAGTCGCCGCTTCCCGCCAGGCCTCTTCAGGCGGCAAAAGCTTTTTGTCGCTTGGAACCCAAAATGTTGGCCCCTGACCATCTATCCTGCCCAAACCCGTTAGTCCGATATTTTCGGCGTCACGCGCGAAGATGAGGTGTTTTTCAGTCGTATCCGCTGCGTCGCTCCCGAAGACGAATGGTTTTGCCACCGCGCCGGGTTTTGAGGAGACCTGCGGTTGCGGCGTGTAGTCGGAAATATTCTTGCTCCCCAACAACGTGGCGCCGGCCTCCAGATGAAGCGTGACGTTGCTTTTCAAAATCACCGTGCCGGACAAATAAACTCCGGGCGGCAGATAAACCATCCCTCCGCCGCTGGCATGGCAGGCGACAATGGCGCGATTAATGGACACAGTGTCGAGTGATTTGCCATCACCGGTTGCGCCGTCACTTTTGACATCAAAAAAGCGGGGGCCGGGTAAGTTGCCGTTCTCCTGCGCAGAGACCGGCAATCGGGCGGCCACACCGGCCAACGCGATCACGCCCGTTGCTCTCAACAACTGCCGACGATTCATGGGATTCATCTTTTTTTAAACCTTTGATACGTTCGCCGGACAATTGCAGCAGCATGAAGGAACCTGCAAAAATCTATTTTTCACTCTATCCACCGCCAGTCCACAATCTGGTATCGTTGCACGTCGTAGCTGCCAGTTCGCTTTACGGTATAGGACTTTTGATCGCCATGCAGTCGAAGCTGATCCTGTCTGCCTGCTTCAAATGCCGTGGACACGCCATCATCCTCGTAGAGGACAAAGTCTGCAGGCTTTGCTCCAAAACCATAAACGGTAATGTCAAAACAGGTATTCGTTCCGATTGACTCCACGGGTTTTGCCAGAGGCAGAAGTGTTCCACTCTTCACAAACAAGGGAATCTGCTCCTGATTATTTGTCACCGAAATCGTCTGGTCGCCCGCGTATTTTACATGCGTCCAAAAATCATACCATTCACCCTTGGGCAAATAGACTACGCGAGTCTTTTGCCCGGCGAACATGGGTGCCACCATGATTGCGGAACCAAACATATATTGATCATCAATTTCTCGCAGCTTCGGTTCACCCGGCCAGTCCAATACCAACGCGCGAATCGGTGGTGTGCCATTTTGATGATACTCGTTGAAGGCGGAATACAAGTAGGGGACGAGGCTCATTCTCAATTCCAGCAGTTTGCGAACGCCCGCTGTGACTTCCTCCCGATTGGGCATGGATTCCCCCCGGTTGCTTTTGTCCTTGTCAATCTGCTCCCAAGGGGGATTTTTCATATACCAGCAATTGATCACCATGTCGGGCGAAAAGACCGCCGTTTCGATGCGCCGATATAAGTCTTCGATCGACTCGGCGTCGCGCACTTCCGGCACCCAGAGCAATCCGGTAAAACCCTCATTCACCAGGCCGCGAACATAACAGCGATGGTCATACGAATCGCTGTAAACACCATAGGGCAGGGGTGCGGCCAGGGCGTGTGAATTCCGCACCAATCCCCAGGTGCGAATTTCCTTTTTAGCGTAAGGTTCCAGCATGGTTTGTTGATAAAGTAATCCGAATAAAGAATGCATCTGTTCACCGTCCAACCCGGAAGGGAATTTGCTGGCCGTTGGAAATGACCATGGCGTTGCCGATTCTGGTTGGTAGTCACATTCATCCAGTTTTACGGCATCAACTCCCTTGCTAAACAATACCTTCTGGTTTTGACTTAAAAAAATGCGTTTGCCGGACGGGGTGGCAAAGTCCGGCACCAAGCCGCCCCAGACCATGTAATTGCCGGACCAAGGCTTCAGGTCTCGATAAATAGGCGAACTGGGATGTGTAAAGGCATGTTCCCAGAAGTTGAGCCGGAAGCCCAGGTCATGCATTTTCTTGATGAAATCATCGGGATCGGTAAAACGATTCGTGTTCCAGACAAAGGAACAGGAATAGGTTTTGGTTTGCCAGCCAGGTTCGACCCCCCAGACATCGCATGGCATGTGTTCGGCCCGCAATCGGGCGGCCAGATTCAACGACTCTTCAGCGCCAAAAGAGCCAAGGCCGCGGTATTGAAGCCCCAACCCCCACAAGGGCGGCACGCAACCACCACCAGAAAAGAGATTGTAACGTTTGACGGCATCCAACATGGCCGGCCCGGCAAAGATATAAACATCGACCCCCTTTGCCGCCGGGATTTCCACCAGCATCGTTTTTGCGTTTTGCTTTCGCGCACGATATAAATTGGCCGCATTTGTTTCGGACGCATCAGCGCCATTGGCCGCCGATTCCTGGACGGGAGACACGTTGCCAGTGCAAAATGACGCAAACCGGGCGGTGTCAACAAACACCCCGTAGCCCCTGGATGAACAATAGAAAGGCACCGGCGCATGCGACTCCCCGAGTTCATTTTCGGGATGATCGGTCGGCTTGAGGAACACCCGCCGGCCAGTGTGACCGTCGGCAGTTTGGGTCATGTCAAATAATGCGGTGCTCAATCCAAAACCATAGATGTTTTCACCGGCCTCCATCGGCAACCGCACAACGCAGCCTTGGCTCGAAACCTCGAAACGGATTTTGTCCACTTCCAAGGAAGGACTGTCAGCGGCTGGCAAGACGTTCAACTTTTTTTTGTCCATCGGGAATGATTGAAAATGCGACGGGGTTAGCTCTTCAAGTTTCCCGAACCGGATCCGCCAAATACCCGGCGCAACAAGTTCAGCCTTTGGAGCGGGATAATTGGGTTCTGCACTGCAAACTGACAGTCTCAATCCTCCACATGTAATGGCGAGGGAAATACAAAGCATGGTGCCAAGGTTCTTCAAGGCATTTGCATAGCTAGCAGGCCTGATCCATGTCGGAGCAGAAAAGCCGGTAGTGAGTGCGGAGTTAAACCGTGAAATTGGAACCGGCTTCAAGAAATCATTGAGTGGCGTCATGGTCATAAATAACAAAGATGGCCTTCGAGTATCGCCCCATTCCAAATCAAAAAACAATCCCGTAATTGGAATCTTCGACCCATATAAACATCCGGTTACTTTGACTAGAAGCTTCTGTTAAGTTCTTGGAACACTCCATGAAAACCAAAATTCCGGCCATGCTCGCATTTCTAGGTTGCCTGCCTTTAATGTCAATTGACGCATTGGAGCTCACCGCGACCCAGCTTGAAGCAAACATTCGTGCCGTAACCACCGGATGCCCGGATTTTACGATTACCCCTCCGGCAACGGGAGGCGCGACCGTGGACGCCGTCGTCACTTACGGAGTCTCAACCAATAACAGCGGTTTGCAGAACTATACGGCTTTTACGAACGCGATTGCCCATTGCAAGAGTCAAAACGCCTATAAACTGATCGTGCCAAAGGGGACCTATCATGTGGGCAATTATGGAACGCATTATGGCAATGGCATCTTCTATTTCAACGGCATTACCAATTTCATTTTTGATGGACAGGGCTCCACGTTCCTGATGGAGTCCAAGTCTTACTTTGTGCGCGTTGCGGGTTGCTCGCGCCTCGTGCTCCAGAACATGACGATCGGTTGGAATTGGAGCAAGGAGAACGTCCAGAGCCTGGCCCAGGTGCAGGCGATCGACCCCGGCGGTAACTACATTGACCTGCTATTCCCTTATGAGAACAATCCATCCACGAATGCCGTGATTGCGTCCGACTTTGCCGAGGTGGACGGCGTCAATTATAATTTTTCCCATCAAGGCTTTGGCACGGTGGGAGTCTGGCAAATGGACACCACCAAGACGGTGAAAGTGGCCACCAATGTAATACGATATTTTGACGATACCACGGTTGTGTCAACCGATTGGTTCCATCACAACGGAACCCAAGTCGGGCAGTATTGCCTCATCCGGCACTTTGAATACGATTACCACGGCTTCGAGACCTCCGGGAGCGATAATCTGATCTACAGCAATTTGACGGTGTATTCGACCTTGGGCATGGGATTCCACTTTCATGACAACCAGTATTGCGAAATCATTGATTCAAAGCTTATTCGCGAGCCCGGCTCGATTTATCATCTTTCAGGCTCGGCGGACGGCATCAACGTCGGCAATTCCCTTGGATATTTTAAAATCATAAACACCGAGGTTGGAAACACGGGGGACGACGCCATCAACATTCACGACACCTTGTCGCAGGGCGTGAAGGTCACCGGCACTTTTTCGCTGATCGCTTCCAATGTCATTAGCTGGCAAAATCCCTTTAGCGTCGGCCAAACCATCGAGTTGCGCGGGAAAGATTTTGCGCCCCTTTCGCCCGCGTGGTCTTCAACACTTACCGCAGTGGGCGCATACAGCGACGGCACCTCAAAGACGGTTGCCTTGACAAGCATGGCCGCCCTTCCCGGGAGCCTGGACATTAACAGCATCATTTTCAATGACCATTACAATTCGGGCAATTACATCGTGTCGGGTTGCAACATCCACGACAACAAAGTTCGGGGCATTATTGTCCATAATTCCAACGGGACGATCGAGAACAACCAGTTCATTCGCAATTACGACCCCGGCCTGTTTTTGGTGTGCCTGGCAACAAAGTATGCCGAAGGCTGCAACCCCAGTAATGTCGTGGTCAAGAACAATGTATTTGATGGAAACGACATTAGAAGGAATGCTTTTCCGAGCATGCCCAACAACGTGGTCATAGCCGGAGAGACGACGCCTTCCGGGATTGTGAGCTATCCAGTTTGCAAGAACGTCATTCTTGAATATAACCTTGTGAAAAACTGCTCATACGCGGGTCTGGAGATTGCTTCGGCGACGAACGTCCTCATAAAGAACAATACGTTTGAGAGCCCCAACCAAACCAATGATCTCTCTTCCGTATTGGGCTGCGTCATGATTCTCAAAAGCAGTGGCGTTGTATTCAACCACAATGACCTGGTGCTTGATGCCGGGGTAACGAGCTATAAAACCAATATTTATGTGGATACGGCTACAGCCACGAACAATATTTTTGTTGACCCTTTTATTCCCCGGACCTTGCCGGCCGTTTGGGACAGCTGGGACATTGGAAGTGTTGGCGTCGGCGGGTTCGCGGCCTTCACCAACGGAACTTATACCGTGAACGGCTCAGGGGCGGATATCTGGGGAACAGACGACAGTTTTCAGTTCGTCTATCAGCCATGGAGCGGAGACGGACAGATAGTGACGCGGGTTGCAGCGATTCAAAATACAGACCCGTGGGCCAAGGCGGGGATAATGTTCCGGGAAACATTGGATGCTGATTCACGCAATGAAGTTCTTTTCGTCTCTCCGGCAAGTGGCGTTTCGATGCAGGGACGAACCACTACCGACGGCCTTACCAGCACCATTAATACGGTCGCCGGTATTGCTGCGCCACGCTGGCTGTCGCTGGTCCGGTTGGGCACTTGTTTGTCTGGGTATCAGTCGGCGGATGGCATTAACTGGAGCTTGGTCGGCACGAATGTCAACGTCATGACCGGCAGCATTTATGTCGGGCTGGCTGTGACGTCCAAATCGAATTCTATTTTGAATGCCTCCACGTTCGACCATGTCGCCGTCAGCGGCGCCTGGCAGTCTCAAGATATTGGCAGTGTTGGTGTGACGGGCGGTTCGCTAATCAATTATTCAAACGGGCTCTTCACCGTGCAGGGTTCGGGATCAGATATTTGGGCATCCGCTGACGCGTTCCGGTTTCTTTATCAGGGTTGCAGCGGAGATAGTGCGATTATCGCGCGCGTAACGGGTGTTCAGGGAACATCGCCCTGGGCCAAAGCTGCCGTGATGATGCGGGAAACGCTGGCCACAAATTCGCGCAATACCATTCTGTTCCTCTCCCCGTCCAACGGTGTTTCATTCCAAGGCAGGACCACGACCGGAGGGTTGACTGTCACCATCGCGGGCATCACCAATCTTGTCGCGCCACAATGGATTCAGTTGGTCCGCAGCGGCGCCAACATGAATACTTACAAGTCGGCTGATGGAGTCAATTGGACCTGGGTTGGAACCCAAAGCAACGGCATTGCCAGCAGTTATTACATCGGCCTTGCGGTCACTTCCAAATCCAACAACGTTCTCAACACTTCGACGTTTGACAATGTCAGTGTTCAGAGCGCGTGGACGGGTGGCGACATTGGCCCTGTGGGGGTGCCTGGCGGCGCGACGATTGATGATTCAACCGGCACCTTCTTGGTGAGCGGCTCGGGAACCGATATTTGGGGAACCGACGATGCCTTCCAGTATGTTGATCAGCCGCTCTACGGAAATGGTGAAATCGTTGCGCATGTCAATAATGTCGGGAATACGTCGGCCTGGGCTAAAAGCGGAGTGATGATCCGGGAGACGCTGTCATCCAGTTCGAAAAATGCCTTTCTCTCGGTTACGGCTACCAATGGCATTACATTCCAAGGTCGGGCAAGCGCCGGCGGCCTTACCGCTACTTTTAACACGGTCGCCGGCATTAGTGCGCCCTGTTGGTTGAAGCTTAATCGCAGCGGCAGCAGTTTGACGGCTTCCCGGTCAGCCGATGGCGCAAGCTGGACATTGATCAGCGCCCAAACGGTTGCCATGTCCACCAACGCTTGCATTGGCCTGGCGGTTGGATCCAAAAACAACGTGATGCTGAACACCGCCACGTTTGACAAGGTCACGATCACCCCTGCGCCTTAATGCGTTGGGATAGAAAAGTGGAAGAATCAACCTGAGACTTTGTGATATGGCAAATGTCTTGGGTTGCCTCGACCGGTTTTAAATCGTCGTTTGCGGGTCAAGTAGAATTTCTAAATCCCTTGCTGAATCCCAATAAAATTTATGCAAACCAAAACCTCGCCCGTTCGCGCATTCCAATTGATGGTTTTGTGGCTGGTAGCCCATGCCACAACGGTCTTTGGATTAAGCTTCAACGTGACACTGGCGTCCTTGACCAACCACAACACGTCGGCGTATGCCGTCTACAACCAGACGAATAATCTAGGGTCATCACCCCATATTAGCGCGAACTTTGGAACCACGAGCTGTATAAACACGAATGGCACGACCATTCCCGTTGATCCGACCAAAATGGATGAGTCGTTGAATCCGGTCACGCCCGGACATGTTTCCAAAACGGACGTGCATACCTTGATTCCCAGCCGGCCCGACCTGCGCTGGTTCGCGCATTCGGTTCCGTGGTTTGGCCCGGGCCAGTCGCACATCAACAACGGCGAGACCAACAATTCGACCGCTTATGTGGCAGCAATGATCACCGACATGAAAAACCGCGGATTCAACGGCGTTATTATTGACTGGTATGGCCAGGGCAGCTATGAGGATAGCGTGACTTTAAAGATACAAACTTACTTGCATGGTCTCGGCAATAATACTTTCAAGTATATGATCATGATGGATAAAGGGATGTCCGGAGGAGATCTAAGCACGAATAACTTCATAACCCAGGTTCAATACTGTCAGAGCCACTACTTCAATGATACCAACTACGAACTTCAGCCGACCAATGGGGGCAGGCCGATATTGCTATTTTTCAACGTGGAAGAAAATTGTCCCGGTGGTGCGGGCGAAATGGCTTACGTTAAAACCCAGACCGGCGGCCAGATGGTATGGGGGGAAGAACATACCCCACATTTAAACGACTCTTGGTCCGACACATGTTTCGATTGGATGCAAGCATATAATGATGGAATCCACGCCAGCGACCCTTTTAACACAAACGCCGTCAAGGGATTTTATACCACCATGAAGAGCAACCCTGGTAAACAGGCGATCGGCGCGATGTGCTCATCGTTCAATGGGACCTTGACGGGATCCGTGGGCTGGTCCAAGGGCAAATATCTTCCCGGCAGCAATGGCCTTTGCGAGGTAGAGTGGGCGGCCACCATCAACTCGGCGATTCCCACCAATGTCACCCGGATGCAGTGGACAACTTGGAGCGACTGGGAGGAAGGCTCGCAAGTCGAGTCTGGGGTCGAGAACAATTTCGCGCTGACCACGCAGCTTAACAACACCAACGTCCTTGCGTGGACCATCACCTCTGGCAACGAGCGGACGATTGACCATTACGAGGTCTATGCCCTGACAAACGGCGGGAATGCGGCGTTACTGTGTTCGGTGCCCAATGGGTTGCATCAAACCAATGTCAGCCAACTGGGCTTGACTTCCGGGAGCTATCAGCTCTATGTGGATGCTGTCGGCAAACCTTGCATCCGGGATCACTTAAGCGCGCCTGTGTCCTATTACACTTACGTTACCGGGTGGACGAATCCGACGAGCATTGTTTACGGGACGGCGCTGGGGGCGGGCCAGAACAACGCGACGTCGAGCGTGCCGGGCATCTTTGTTTACACCCCGCCCAACGGCACCATCTTGCCGGCGGGAACGAATGTGCTGACGACGGTGTTCACGCCGACGGACACGAACTATTTGGCGGCGAATCTGAATGTGACCTTGGTGGTGGCCAAAGCGCCCCTGACAATCACAGCCAATGCACAGAGCAAGGTCTATGGCACCGCCCAGTCCTCGCCAGTGACCGGCTCGACTGCGTTCACCCCCACTGGATTGAAAAATGGCGAGACGGTCGGTTCCGTGACGTTGACCTACGACACGGGCGGATTGTTGACGGATTCTGCGGCGGGTTCGATCTCGACCATCTCGCCCAGTGCGGCCACCGGCGGGTCGTTTGGCGCAGCCAACTACAACATCACCTACACCGCCGGCACACTGACGGTGACCACGGCGCCATTGACAATCACGGCCGATGCGCAGAGCAAATCCTATGGCACGACTCTGACCCTGGGAGCGGGGCAGACAGCGTTCACGAGCGCGGGATTGCAAAATGGCGAGACGGTGGGGAGCGTCACGCTCACCAGTTCCGGCGCGGTGAACACGGCACCGGTGGGCAGCTATTCCATCGTGCCGAGCCTGGCGACGGGCGGGACGTTCAATTCGGCGAACTATGGCATAACATATAGCAGCGGGGTGCTGACGGTTTTTCAACCTCAAAGCTTGCCGGCTCCATGGACCAATCAGGATATTGGAAGCGTCGGCGTTGGCGGCAGCGCAGATTATAGCAACGGAACTTTTATGGTGAGTGGTTCTGGGGCTGATATCTGGGGATTTAGCGACAGTTTTCAGTTTGTTTATCTGCCATGGACTGGAGACGGGCAGATAGTGGCGCGGGTTGCATCAATTCAAAATACGGCTCCGGTAGCCAAGGCGGGATTGATGTTCCGGGAGACGCTTAATCCGGGTTCGGCCCAAGGGGATCTTTTTGTATCTCCGACAAGTGGCGTTTCGTTGCAGGGACGAACCGTCGCCAATGGCATCACCAGCAATGTTAATACGACCAACGGTATTACTGCGCCATGCTGGCTGATGTTGAAGAGGGTGGGCAACATTCTGAGCGGCTATGAATCGCCTGATAGCGTCAATTGGACACTGGTCGGCACCAATGTCTATTCCATGACGAACAGCATTTATGTCGGATTATGTGTGACTTCGAAATCGAACACGGTCTTGAACACCTCCATGTTCGACAATGTTACCGTCGACGGCACCTGGCTGAACCAGGACATTGGCAGTGTCGGTCTGCAGGGCAGTTCGCTAATCAATTATTCAAACGGAGCTGTCACGGTCAGCGGTTCAGGATTTGATGTTTGGTGGACGGATGACCAGTTCCAGTATCTTTACCAGGCTAATAGCGGGGATTGCGCGATTATCGCGCGGGTGACAGGTATTCAGGGAACGGCGCCGTGGGCAAAAGCAGGCGTGATGTTCCGGGAAACAGTGGCCACAAATTCGCGCAACACCATTCTGTTCCTCTCTCCGTCCAACGGTGTTTCGTTCCAAGGCAGGACCACGACCGGAGGATTGACTGTCACCGCCGGGGGCGTCACCAATCTTGTCGCGCCACAATGGATTCAGTTGGTCCGCAGCAGCCAAAACATGAACGCCTACATGTCGACTAACGGGGTCAACTGGTCCTGGATCGGAACGCAAACCAATCCTATGTCCACTAGTAGCTACGACATTGGCCTTGTGGTCTGTTCCAGATCCAACACCGTTCTCAACACTTCGACATTTGACAATGTCAGTGTTCAGAGCGCGTGGACAAGCGGCGATATTGGCCCCGTGGGTGTGCTTGGCGGCGCGACGATTGATGATTCAACCGGCACGTTCACCGTCAGCGGGTCGGGGCCAGACATTTGGAGCTCGAACGACGCCTTTCAATTTGTGGATCAGCCGCTCTATGGAAATGGCCAGATCGTCGCGCGAGTTGTCAGCGTTCAGAACACGGCACCCTGGGCCAAAGCCGGTGTGATGGTCCGGGACACGGAATCGGCTAATTCAATCAACGCCCTTTTATTTGTTTCACCCACGAATGGCGTTTCGTTCCAGGGCCGGTCTATCACCGGCGGCAGCAGCAGCACTTTTCAGACTACCACCGGCATTGGCACGCCACGCTGGTTGAAGCTCATCCGCAGTGGCAGCAGTTTGTCGGCTTACCAATCGAGCAACGGCTCGAGCTGGACAGCGGTTGGCACTACGCAGACGATTACCATGTCCACCAATGCCTGGATCGGCCTCGCTGTTGGATCTCGGACCAACTCTGTTCTCAACACGTCCACCTTTGATAACGTCACTGTCACACCAACGCCTTAAAACGTCCGCAAAAAAGCCTTGGCATCGGAGCGGATGCAAATCGATGGGATTATGCACATGACAAACAATGAGGTAAAACTGGTAGGGCGGGCAGTCCTCTGCCGGCCGAAGGCGTGGGTTGACAAGGGGCGGCGCGCACGGAGTGACGCGCCCCACCCGAACTGCCGCCTCAAGGAAGGTTTATTTTTTGTTTGGATGATTAGCTTGGTTTTTTTTTGGGGGGGGTGTGCTGATTCCGGCGGGGATGCGAGGTGCGCCTCATTAATTTTTCACTTCCTCTGCATTTTGAGACCGTTCGCGCGCCCATTGCATGACGTTGGCTGGCGGACGGGCAAAGGATAATTCCTGCGCCATAAAACACATGTAAGGATCAATATGCCGGAAGAAAAGTTTGTAGCCGGCACAGAGATAGTTTAATCCCGGCTCGCCATCCGGTGTTCGCAGAAAGCGGTGTTTGGGACATTCTCCGTTGCACGGGAATAAGACCTCACATTCGCGGCATTGACGCGGCAACTTGTCGCGTTTGTCCTGTCCGAACTTCTGCTGCCGGGAGGAGTTGACCAGTGATGAAACAGATTCCTGCAATATATTTCCCAGCCGATGATCCGGATACACATAATGATCGCAGGAGTATAGATCGCCATTGTGCTCCATCGCAGTCGCGGCCCCGCACGTCTCGCGGAACACGCATAAGCTCTGCGGCACGCCCACCCAGCCTTCCAGCGCCACATCAAAGATCTGGATAAAGTGGCGGCCGACATCCAGACGCACCCACTCATCGAAAATGGCGCACAAGAACCTGCCATATTGCAAAGGTTCGACCGACCATGGCGAGACATGCGCCTCGTCGCACGCATCCGGACCGACCAGGCTCAAGCCATCGCGGTTTGGAGTTTCGGCGATCCGTTCAACGATGGGGATGAATTGCATGAATCCGCTGCCGACCTGTTTGAGGAAATTATAAATCTCCAGCGGGTGCCCGGCATTATGCCGATGAACCACGGTAAGCGTGTTGAACTCCACCTTATGTTTTTTTAGACACTCAATGCCGCGGAGCACGCGGTCAAACGTAGGCTGCCCGCCCTTGGTGATCCGGTAGCGGTCATGCAGTTCGCGGGGGCCGTCAATTGAGATACCCACCAGGAACTGGTTCTCCGCCAGGAATTCCCCCCACTGGTCATCCAGCAGGACGCCATTGGTCTGAAACACGTTGATGATCTGTTTGCCGGCAGCGAAGCGTTTTTGCAGGGCAATGGCTTTCCGGAAGAAGTCAACACCCAGCAAAGTGGGCTCGCCTCCTCGCCAGGCGAACTGAACCACAGGCACGTGCTGGGCTTCGATATATTGCCGAACATAGCTCTCCAGCACGCTGTCGACATGATCCAGTTCGAGCGTCCTGGATAAAGCTTTTCCTTTTCGAGATAGAAACAATATTTGCAGTCCAGGTTGCAGATGGGTCCCATCGGCTTTGCCATCACCTGAAACGCCTTCAGCCAAGGTTGGGCCGGGGAACCGTCATTTCGGCTGGGATTCGATTCCGGGCTTACCATTCGACCTGCGGCGAGAGGATCAAGCATCGGTCGTGTCTCCGGTTTCTTTCCGCAACTCACCAATCCGGTCTAGCAACTGTTGGATCAGGGCCGCGTAACCGGGCTTTCCGTATGGGTTATCGAGTTCGCCCGGATCCTTCTGAATATCGTAAAGTTCATATTCCTCCGGCTCGTCAGGGTAGGCCGGCAATTTGTAATAGTGAATCAGTTTGTATCGCTCGGTGCGAACGCCGCGGTGGGGACGCACGTGTTCCCATTGCGGATATTCGTAGTATTCATAAAGCCAATCCTTCCGCCAGTCTTCAGCTTGTTCCCCTTTTAGAAGCGGAACCAGACTCCGGCCCTGAATGGATGCAGGCACTCGAACGCCCGCCAGCTCCAACATGGTCGGCGCAATATCCACGTTTAACACCATCTTATCACTGGAAGTTCCTGCCTTTACCATTTTCGGATACCGGACCATGAAGGGAACCCGAATCGAAGGTTCATGCATGAACCGTTTGTCATACATCCCCCACTCACCCAGAAAAAAACCATGGTCGGAAGTAAGGATTATTGCCGTGTCGCCCAGCTTGCCGGAGCGCTCCAGCAATTCAATCACGCGTCCCAGATTATCGTCGTTGTCCACCACCCCGGCGTAATGATTCTTGACCACTTCTTCCAATGTCCGGGGATCATCGTCTCCCAGCATGGTGCTGCCGATTTTGTTGTTGGCTTTTGAAAAAGCGCCCGGCTTTCCTGGATAACCCTTCAAGTCATCGTCGAACGTGGCCGGCTTGGGGATTTTGATTCCGTTGTAAAGGTCCAAATGGCGGCGTGGCCGGTAAAACGGAGCATGCGGCGCAAAGGGGTTGAGCAGAAGGCAAAAGGGTTTTTCCCGCTTTTGTTCCATCCATTTCAATGCCCGATCAGTAACCACGTCATCCAAGTAACCCTCGTAAAGCTTCGGCTCGGAAAATTTTCCGGCGATTCCTTCGGTCAAAACCGGATTGTAATATTCGGCCCGTCCGTTGAAGCCGAAATAATAATCCCGGTATCGATCTTTAAGCCCTCCGTTAATATGCGCCTTGCCAAAAAAGCCGGCTTCATAACCGGCCTGGTGCAGGAGTTCGGAAAAGAACGGGATATTGTGCGGGACCGGTCCGTTCCCTTTTCCATTGTGGCCGGGTTCGTTGCCTGTGGCACCGGTGCCATGCGAATAAAGCCCGGTCAACATGGTGGCCCGTGATGGCAGGCAAAGCGCATTCGTTACGAAAGAGTTCCTGAACGTCATGCCTTCCCGCGCGATCCGGTCCATGTTCGGGGTATGAATGATCGAGTTGCCCATGCAACTCAACTCGTCGTATCGCAGTCCCTCGCCGAGAAACACCACCAAATTGGGTTTGTGATCCACCGAATCACCCTGCGCGGCAAGAACCTCAAGCGAGCCCTGGCCCAGCGCCAGGCCGCTCAACCGCCCGCGCTCAACTTGAAAAAGGAACGTCGAGACTGCTTCAAATCATTCGTGTCTTCTATTTTTTCGGTGGTCATGATTCAGCTTCCAGATTCCTGCGAATTTGTTTTGTATTTCTACCCCGGAAAATCAACGGTGTTGCTTGACATGATTTTTCGGGACAATGAATTCTTGTTTGTCACAATGACTCTTTGAATCCAAATTGTTCGCCCAATTCCAGACATTTTTTCCATGGCAACAAACCGTCGGAAGCCGTCGGTGATTGCAGGCAGGCTGCGGCGGCACAGACGCCAAGTTTCAAAGCCTCCGGCCAGGACATTTCGTGATGTCGCGCCAGCAACACGCCCGCCGCCAGGGCGTCGCCGGCGCCGACGGTTCCTTGGATTTTGTCTTTTGGCAAATTCACCGATCCTTGAACCAAAAATTCGTTGGCTCCGATGGTGGCAACCACACCTTCGGGAAAATGAAGCACAACCGCTCCCTGCACTCCACACTGACGGACTGCCTGGGCCAAGTCTTTTGCTTTATCCGCAGTGAAGATTTCAGCTGCGTCCGCTTTTAGCAATTGTGCGGCTTCCCATTCGTTCAAGAAAAGAATGTCCAGATGCGGCAAACATGGCGACAGATGCAGGTGCAAATGCGGATCGGGCGCGCTGACCAGATCCGCGGCAGTCGTCATTCCCGCTGCACGCGCATCCCGCAGCAAGCGTGCGGAAGCATTCAGCCCGTCGGCGGCAATGGCATCCAGCCGGGGTAAAAATCCCAGATAGCCCAGACAAAAAATCTTTGCGGATGGGGTCAAAGGTCGCAGATCATTTTCACTCAGATGATCATTAGTGCCGGGGTAATGAAAAAAAGTTCGCCGCCCGGTGTCTTTTTCCGTCATCACGTCCGTGAAGCTGGTGGAAAAACCCGTCGTTGTGCGGAGCATGGCATCGTCGATGTTCATCTGACGGCACCGTTCGCGGATGAAACGCCCGTTCGCGTCCTCGCCTATCAGACCGGCGGCGAACAGCGGGCACTCAGCGTCCATTGCGGCGAGGTCGGCCAGCAGGTTGAAGGCAAATCCGCCGTTGGACATTTGTTGTTGCTCAATGCGCGCCAGCGTGGCCGGCTCCGGCCAGCGGTCAATCCGTTTGACATGATCAACCACCCAGTGGCCGGAGGCGACGATTCCGCGGCGGGCATCAGGCGACATGGCCGTTGGAGCAGACATGGTTTTGCGATTCCCAAAGCAGGCGCGCAACTGGCGGTTCATCCTCTTCAATTGAAGGAAAGCGACCGATGGCTGGATTCACATAAAAATTGTCGTTCGCATCGTCATTGGCCATCGAAACTTCACCAATGATCGCCTCTTTGCTTTCCGGCCAGAAGGCGTGGTAAACGCCCGGGATGATCGTCACCCGTTCACCGGCTTCCAAAATCAGCGGCTCACCGGAACGAACTTCGACTTCCTTGCCGTTGCGGTGGAGCGAAAAAACCTCTCCCTTCGCCGTCCGTTCCGGATGACGTTTCCAGAGTTCCACGGCCAATCGTCCGTTGCGGCAGATGATGTCCTCTTTCTTTTGGCGATGTGCGTGCATCGGCGTCACCTGCCGGTATTTTGAATACATGAGTTTTTCACAGTATTCGGGCTGTTCAGCCAGATTTAACAAGACCAGTCCAACCTGGTCGAACTGTCCCAGGCCGCAATCGGTGACATCCCAGCGCGGTTGCGGCGGCAGCACCCAGTTGGCGGTTTTAAAGCATGTGATGGCGTCGTTCAGCGCCTTGTTGATTTGCGAGCGTTTCATAAGGTTAAAAGTTTTTAGAAAGTTAAGGCGAAATCAATCCGGGTTCGGGATTTTGCGCACGGTTGAAAATCTGCCGGTAAATTCCACCACCGATGAAACGCGCGCGGCCGGAAAGCTCGCGTTCGATGCGGATCACTTCATTCCACTTGGCCATGCGTTCGCCGCGGGAAAACGATCCGACCTTGAGCTGTCCCGCGTTGGTGGCCACGGCCAGGTGCGCGATGAACCCGTCCTCCGTTTCGCCGGACCGCGCGGAAACGACCGGCAACCAGCCGGCCTGCTGCGTCAGTTGAATCGCCTTGATTGTTTCCGTGACCGTGCCGATTTGATTGAGCTTGATCAGCACCGCGTTGGCGACGCCTTTCTCAATGCCAGCCTGGATGCGCTGGAGATTCGTCGTGAAAAGATCGTCTCCGACGATTTGCACGCGTTGACCGAGCGATTGGTAAATCATGCCCCAGCCGTCCCAATCGGTGTCCGCCATCGGGTCTTCGATGGAAATAATTGGATAACGCGTGCACCAATCCGTCAGCAGCGCGGCGAACTCCGCCGTTGCAAAATTTCGTTTCTCCAGCGCGAAACGGTAGGTGCCGGTCGCCGCGTCAAACAAATCGCTCGCGGCAATGTCCAGCGAAATGACCGCGTCCCGTCCCGGCTGATAGCCCGCCGCCTGAATCGCCTCCACCAGCAACTGCAACGGCTCTTCGTTGGTTTTAAAGTCGGGCCAGTAGCCGCCCTCGTCGGCGACGCCAACATATTTTCCGCGCTGTTTCAAGATATCCCCCGCCGCGTGATAAACATTATGCGTCATCTCCATCACTTCGGCGTAGCTGCGCGCGCCGTTGGCGATCAACAGAAAATCCTGCACGTCCGTCCGCCAGTTGGCGTGCGCGCCGCCGCCGATGATTTGGATTTCCGGCAGTGGCAGCAGATTCCCGCGTCCGCCGCCGAGATGGACAAAAAGCGGTTCACCCCGCGCCGCCGCCGCCGTGTTTGCCGCCGCCATCGAGACGGACAAAATTGCATTCGCGCCAAGCCGGCTTTTGTCCGGCGTGCCGTCCAAAGCAATCATCGCCTCGTCCAGTCCGCTTTGATCCAAAACATCGCGTCCGCTCAAAGCCGGACCAATCGTTTCCTGCACATTGGTAACGGCCTTGAAAACCGATTTGCCGTTAAACTTTTTCAGGTCACGGTCACGCAGTTCCACCGCCTCGAACTGGCCGGTGGACGCGCCGGACGGCACCGTTCCGCGACCGCGCACGCCGTTGGCAAGCGTGACTTCCGCCTCGATCGTCGGATTGCCGCGCGAGTCAAAAACCTGCCAGGCTGAAATGGAGTGGATTTTCAATTGGCGAATTGGGTTAGCCGGGTGAACCAGTCGCTGGCGATGGCGGTCAGGGAAAAATTTCCGGCGGGGAGTTTTTCGCGGACAAATCCTCGGACGAAATCCTGGCGGACTGAATCCAGATACTCGACGGGCGATTTGCCGTCCACGCGCGCCAGCAGCAACATCAGGAGCAGCCGAACCGTGCGTGTTTCCAGTTCGGGTGCCGGACGGACCGCTTGATAGGCCAGCCAAAATCTTTCGATCATCGGCCTCATCTCGGCTTCGCGCGGCGCGTGCAGCAGCGCCTTCAGAAAAAAATGATTTAACAAAAAGGCGAGGTCGAACGCCGGATCCCCATACCACGCGACTTCACAATCTAAAATCACCATGCGGTCGCGACTGATCAGAATGTTTTTCGGGCTGAAATCACCATGCACCAGGCATTCACGCGTGGCTTCCAGTCGTGCGGCCTCCGCCACGAACAACGGATGCAGCGACGGGTTTTTCTCTCCCGTGGCCAGAAGATACGGCTCGGTTCGCAACTGGTGAAAATTCCCCGTGCTGTTGAAGATGCGTTTCGCTTCGGCTTCTCCGGCTGAATGGCGATGAATTTGCGCCAACAGTTCCGCCGCGCGAACGGCCTGCGCCGCAGTTCCCTGTCCGGCCAGCAGCAATTGTTTCCAGTTTAAAAATTCACCGTTCAAATGCTCCATCACGAAATATCCGTCCGCCGCCGAACAATGTCGCAGCGCCGGAACCGCCGCCGGCAAAAAGCGCGCGACATAGGCGATGAACTCCCATTCGTGCCGGTTGCGGCCCACATCGGCGAACCAATCCGCCTGGACTTTTAATTTGGCCAGCGCGCGTTTGACCACCAACCGGCCGGCGCTGTCTTCGATGAGATAAATTTCGCTCGACACACCGCCGGTCAACGGCGTGAGCCGGACATCGGGCGCGAATGTGATTCCGTCCCGCTCCAGCAATTCCAAAATGTCACCGGTCTCATTCATCTCAAGCCAGGGGCCGCGCGATGGTTTGCGAACGTAAATAATCGTGAAATGTCTCGGGACTGTTCACGCCGCCGCCCAAACCGCTCAAATTGACACCGCCATAGGGCAGGCCGTAAGCGAACACGTTGTGCGCGTTGATCCAACTGTTGCCGGCGACCATCTGCTCCGCGACACGTCCGGCGCGTTTAAGATCGGTGCTCCAAACACTGTTGGCCAGCCCGTAGGCAAGTTGATTGACCAGTCCGACGCCGGCGGCTTCATCCTTGAATTTCAGCAGAAACGCGCTCGGCCCGAAAACCTCCTCGCGGCAACAAATGTTTTCCGGCGAGCCCGCTAGCAAACTCGGCTGCACATAAAAACCCTGTTCGCTTCCGCGCGGCGCAGTGACGCCGCCGGCCAGAATAAGTTCCGCACCCTGCTTCACGCCATTTTCCACATATCGCAAAATGCGCTGCCGCTGCGTTTCGCTCACCACCGGACCCATTTGTGTTTCACGATCAAGACCGGGGCCGATTTTCGTCTGATTGAGCGCGCCGGTGACTTTGTCCACGAAGCGGTCATAAATTGTTTCGTGCACCAGCCAGCGCGTGGCTGTGCAACAAACCTGTCCGGTGTTCAATGTGATGGCGTCGGCGAGCTTTTGTGCGGTCACATCTACGTCCACGTCTTCAAAAATCATCGCGGCGCCCTTGCCGCCGAGTTCCAGTTTGCACGGCACGAGGTTGCACCCGCAAACCCCGCCGATTTTTTTGCCGACTTCCGGCGAGCCGGTGAAGGACATGCGTTTGATCCGCGGGTTTGCGGCCAGGGCCGCGCCCGCCGTCGGACCGTCGCCAATCACCAAATTGAGCACGCCATCGGGCAGTCCGGCTTCCGCCGCCAGTTTGGCCACGAACAGTGAACTCAACGGCGTGACCTCCGAGGGTTTGACGACCACAGTGTTGCCTGCTGCCAGCGCCGGTGCGATGCCCCAGAGCAGCAACGTGAACGGAAAATTCCACGGAAAAATAAAACCGCACACTCCATGCGGCGCGCGATGCGTGCGCGCCTCAATGTTTTTTATCGCCAATGGAACATCGTAATGCGCGCGGGTGGAAAGGTCGGCAAAGTAGCGCAGGCACTCGATGCCAAACGGAACGTCGAAACCTTCGGCCGCGGTGATCGCCTTGCCAACATCAAGCGATTCGAGCAGTGCGAGGTCCGCGGAATGTTTTTCCAGATGCTCCGCGAACCGGTGCAGCTTGGCCGCGCGTTCATTGGGTGACAGGCTTGACCATGCGGGGAATGCCTTCCACGCCGCGGACACGGCCTCGTCAACTTCTGCCGCGCCGCCCAACGGGACGGTTGTGAGCAACGAACCGTCCGATGGATTCAAAACTTGCGCGACGGTGTCGCTGGTGCCCGGCTTCCAATGTCCCCCGATGAAATGCCGGGCAGGTGCGTGCAAAAAATCAGCGACATTTTTTGTGAGTTCAATATTCATAATCTTTCATCGGCTCTCGCCGTTACTTATGGTTGCCATGGTCCATTTCAAATCGTCGGTTGGCGACTCAAGTATTTCACCACCGCTTCAGTGCGGGAATGGACTTGCAGTTTCTCATACACATTACAAATGTAGCCATTGAGCGTCCCGGGGCTGATGCCGAGGTTGTCCACAATCTCCTTGTAACGAAATCCCCTGGCCAGCTGGTCCAGCACGTCCTTCTCCCGCGGCGTCAGTTTTTTAAAACCCGGGGCCGGTTCGGGCATTTGCGGGAGATACTTGACAGGCATACACAATAAATCGACAACATTTTTTGTGAGTTGAACCTTCATAATCTTTCATCCGGTTTCGCCGTAATCGATGGTTGCCGTGGTCAATTTCAAATCATCGGCCAGCGAACGCCGGGGCGGGATGTGTTTTACCTGCAACTCGCCATGATATGCTTTGACCGCTTCTTCAGGAGAAACCGCGCCGTCCACGATGCGGCGCAGAAATTTGATGAACGTCAGCGGATCTTCGGTATCTTTGATTTTGCGACCGAGCAGCGCCACCCGCGCGCCGTATTTTTGCGCGTCCGCCAGAAGTTTGAAGGCGTCATAAGTTGTGCCGCTGCTGCCGCCAAGCACGCCGACCACGACCGATGGATCGTAGGCGACAAGCTCCTCGAGTGCGCGCGGACCGAAGTAGGGAATTTTCAGAAACACCGGCCGTGCCGCCATCGGAACGCCCGCGAGCATCCGGCAGATGTTGTCGTTGACGAATGCGGGGATTTGTTCAGGACGCAAACCGGCGTCCACGTTCGGCGCAAAAATTTCCAGAAAATAATCGAAGCTCTTGCGCTGTGCCTCCATGCGAAATTCCTTGAAGGCGAGCAGCGCCTCGCGGTCAACGGGTGCCTGATTGTTGAAGGTAATCGAATAGAGCCCGAGGTTGACGGCGGGTTCGCCCTTGCGTTCGGCGGTGAGGCTGCCGTATTGCGCCTCCTCAATTTGACCGCTGGCGAACGACAGGGACGGATGTTCGCGATAACGACCACCGCGCGGACACCACACGTCGCTTGTGTCATTGATCCGCACCGCCGGCGTGACTTCGCGAGAATCAAAAACCCGCTCGCGATGCGCCAGCAAACTCATCGTGGAAATGGACGCGAGCATGATGTCCACGATGCCCTGATGCGCAATCGCACGAATCTGTTCGTGAAATTCCGGCATCGTGCGGAAGCGCGTAACGTCGCCGGATGGCGGATAAATTTCGCCCGGACTGGGCACACCCCAAGCCATGTCCGCATCCTTGGCATCCGCGATGATGAATTCACGGCTGGAAGGGTTTTCGCGGATGTCATTCAACTTTTTTACCAGACGGGATTTCATGTGGGTTCGTTGAATAAAGCAATGACTTATTCCGGGTGACTAAAGAATAACGCCTCTTTCATGTTGGACAATTTTGACCTGCAACGGCAAAAACACTTCTGCCGGTTTTGTTGTTGAATCACGGAATTGATTCTCAAGCCAGACGCGCTGATAAGCCACTATCACATTGCAAATTGCACATACGGAATTAACACAACGCATCGCTGCCCGAAAACATTGCCGAACCTTTCGCTGCCCCGCCCCGGCTTTCTGGTGAGGATCAGGATTCAAAGGCTCCTGCGGGAGAGTTGTCAGAACAGCCGGTAACTTTGCGCAAATTTCAAGGCCTTGCACCGCCGGCCGATGTCCCGCCGGATTTGGTTTCCGCGCACGAATTTCAAACGGTGCTTGTCAAGCACACACGGGTTAAACACCATCGTGCGGTAAATTTATGCCCATTATTCGCGGACTTAACGTCGGTGAACATCCTCAATTGGTTCCGCTGCCCGAAGCGGGAACCCATGCCTTCATGGTCAGCCAATATAGCAACGAACCGGTTTTTCATTTCTTGTGGCATTACCATGCCGAGGTGGAACTGGTCTGGATCCGCAAAGGCAGCGGATTGCGTTACGTTGGGAGGTCGGTGGAGCGATTCGAATCCGGTGACTTGGTTTTGCTCGGCAGCCGCCTGCCGCACACCTGGGCATCCGCTCCCAATCAATCCACCAAAGCCGCCTGGTCGGTGATCCAGTTTTTGCCGAAACACTGGAGCATTGAATTCTGGCGGCTGCCAGAGGTTCATAAACTGAACAAGCTATTCGCACAGGCTGGACGCGGCATTCAATTTACCGGCCCGACGATATGGCAAATCGGCCAGCAGATTGAAGAACTGGCCGCGTTGCCGGCGCATTCGCTTGAAGGTCTTATTCAATTTCTCACCATTTTCGAACGGCTGCTCCATGCACCCATCCGCATTCTAAACACCGTCCACGCCGGCGTTGACTCGATGGAATCGGATCCGCGCGTGGAGCAGTTGTTGGAATGGGTTCAAACTCATTTTGCAGAGCCGATCACCCAGGCGCAAGCCGCCGCCGAGGTTAAAATGTCGCCCGCCGCCTTCAGCCGCTGGTTTAAAGTGCGCGTGGGCCGGGTCTTTCAACGTTATCTGAACGAATTGCGAGTCGCCAAAGTTTGCGGCCAGCTCACGGACAGCGAGGAAGGCATCACCCAAGCGGCATTTAAATGCGGTTACAATAATCTGGCCAACTTTAATCGCCGGTTTCGAGAAATCACCGGATTGACTCCAACGAAATTTCGGAGTCAAACACAGCAAATGCAGGAGCAGAATGCGCGTAATTTCCTCATTCGTCTTGGGGCCAACAGTGCCGTCCGAATTTCGCCGAAGGCCCACATTGGCCGGCATTCAGCCATTTGAAAAATTCAGCAAGGCCTGAAAGAGGCATACTAACATTATTCTTGATTTCCGCCGCCAATTATCCACACCCCACCTGATCCGCGCCCAAAAAACTTGGGACGATGCCATTTCTTATTTTCGCCTTTCGAGGTTACTTGCGCACTTTATGAATCCGCGCCTCATCTGACTATCAGGTTCCATCGGTGCGGTTTGGTTTCGCCGGCATCATGGACGTTTGCAGCATGGATCCACCCCGCGTCTCCACCTTGACTGCGCTCGCTTCGCCAAAACGGCAGCCCGCTGCTGGCGATCCCGAATCACGCGTGGGAAAACCGGGGCGCGGAAAAGTCGGCGGTGGGGTTGCAGGCGGACTGACAGCGAGTTCACGGTGCATAGCGGGTGCGGTAGAAGACGGGTGATTGGGCGGTCACGTTGGTGAAGATGAGCCAGCCGTTGGGGGCGGCGGGGTTGGTCATCTGCGGCTGCCAGTTGATCGGGTGCGTGAGATTGGTGGCGAGTTCCAAGGCGTATTTGAAGCCGGGGGTGCCGAGGAAGGTGAGGACGTTGGAGCCGCCCCCAAGGGATTGCAGGGCGAGCTGGTTGTAGCCGGGGCCGGCGGCGGCGATGGTCACGCTGACAGTCCGGCTGGCAGTGCCGCCCTGGCCATCGCTGACGGTGTAGGTGAAGCTGTCGGTGGTGCCGCCGGTGGCGGCGTAGGTGATGTTGGTGCCGTCGGTGGTGACGATGCCGTTGGTCGCGCCGGAGACGCCGGTGAGGGTGAGCGGGTCATTATCCGGATCGGTGGGCGAATGGCTGCCGCCGATGATCTGGACGGTGGAGGGGACGCCGAGCGTGATGCCGAGCGTGAAAGTGGCGCCAGCCACGGGCGGATGGTTGACATGCACCGTGAAATTAGCCGCCGTGACGCCGGCGGCGGGGTTGCCGAGGGTGTCCTGATAATAGAGTTCCACGGTGTACGTACCGTTTAAAATGGGGTTACCAAAGCGGATGTTCGCACTTGAGTCCGGACTGGCCGGATTAATGGTGAAACTGTGGGTGCCAACGGTGCTCTGCGCCGGGGCAATTTGCAGGAAGCTCGACTGGCTGCCAATGAAGGCAAGTTCAACGGAGCCGGCGAGCGCGGCTTCGGGCAGGTTGTAGGTGATGGTGATGGGATTCCCGTTCGTGGTGTTGGCGGCCGGGGCGGTCAACGTGGGAACAGCCGTGGTTACGTCCATCGTATAGCTCTGCCCGGTGAACGGCAGATTGGTGATGGTTTGCGTCAGGCCGGTGCCATTGGCGAGGGTGAGGGTGAGGGTGCCGTTTTCGAAGTCGCTAGTGGAGACGGGGATGTTCCAAGTGAGGCCGCTGTTGGTGGTCGTGGGCACACCGATGTAGGCAAGGATAGTGGCCGTGCCAGAGAGCGAGAAGTTGTTCGCGGTCACGCCGGTGGTCGCGGAGGCGAAGGTGAGCAGCCAGTTGACGGTCGCGCCGTTGGTAGGCGAGGGATCGGTGATGTTCAAAGTCGAGACCATGGCGAACGGCGGCGGCAGCAAGTGGGTGTGTGCAGGGAGGTTGGCGGTGACGAGCGCCGGGAACGTTTCCGCGCCAAACAAGTCGCCGATATTGCGAGTGGCGAGTCCGGTGCCCGAGCCGGTTTGGGCCACGGCGCGTCCGCGGAGGTCGGGAAGGCCGACGCTGTTATTGCCATCACCGCCCCAAGTGGCGCCGACCGTGGTAGAGTAGGTATCCAAGCTGCCGTCGCCGCCGCCGGTTGACGTGAGGCTCACCGATCCATCACACACCCTCCAATCGGCGGAGAGATCAAGCGCCATCGCCGTGGATGAATCGGCGAAAAAGCGGACTTCAGCAGTGGTCGGAAAACCTGTGCTCGGTCCGTAAGATCCCTCCACCGCTACTCCGGGAGTCAGGACAAGATATGGTGCCATGACATTGTGCGAGGCAACGATGCCGCCCGTACTGCCGGTGGTGCCGCCCGGGTAGGTGTGCGTATGGGCGGGTATGTCGGAGGCCAGCAGGGTGTAAGTTTCCACGCCGCCAGATTGGCCCAACGTGCGCGCCGTCAAGCCCGGCCCGGTGCCGGCACCGATGGCCAGGCGTCCGCGCAAATCCGGGATGTTGAACGAGCCGCCGCTGCCGCCAAAGGTGTACCCGATCGCGGTAAAGAGCTGGTTGTTCGCGCTGGTGGCCAGGGACCGTCCGTCACAGATCAGCCCGGGAATGCTGTTCGATTGTGCCATCCAGCGAATGGTGCCGATTTCATAGTTATCGGCGTTGTTGTCATCAATCCACGGCTGAAGCACGATGAACGCCGGCATGGTGCCGACTGCCGCCCCGCCGCCGGCCGAAAAGGTGTTGGTGCCGGGGATGCCGTGGATGTGCGCGGGAAGATTGTTCGAAGCGAGCACCACGCTGTCGCCACCACCGGTCTGGCCGATGGTCCGCGGGGTCAGACCCGGCCCGGAGCCGGCACCGATGGGAACGCGTCCGCGCAGGTCGGGCAGATTGAAGGTGGTGGTGCCATTGCCGCCATAGGTGGTGTTGAGCAAAAAAAACAACGCGCTATGTTGGGCGATCGACAGCGGCTGGCCGTTGCAGGGCACCCAAGTTGAAGTGTTGAACGAGGCCTCATAGCTGGAAACACCGGAAAACAGGCGAATCTCACTTATATATGGCGAGTCCATCGTGCCGGTGTTCTCACCGCTGGTGGGGAAAATGCCGCTGATGCAGATCATCCAGGTCATGGTGGTGGCCGGCTTGGCCGTGGCCGCTCCGGTCGGCGGAGCGCCACCCGTGGAGCCGGTCTGCACCGCCAACAATGACGAGGGCTGGCCCAGGCCGAGCAGGACGAAAGCCACAGCGAGGGCGCGAAAAAAGAATTTATTCATGAATGGGATTGGTTTGAATGCGGCACAATTCCCTGACGATGCTTCAACAAGCCATCTAAGGTCTCCCTGTCGGCCAGAAGAACAAAGCGGTGCGACTATGATTAGTGTTTAAAATTAAGGCAAGACAATAGCGTAAAACTTGACCGGAACACGGCAAGTTTTGACTGCCAGGCGTGGCGGAAAACCGTCAGCCGAAATCCCGGTCCCGACGCGCCGGCGAGTTTTACTGTGCCTCGGAACTTTTGGCTTCCTCGATGAGCTGCCAGAATTTCGGGTTTTGCTGGAGGGCCTCGCTTCGCCGGTCTCGAAGCTGGAGCGGAAGAGGAAATTGTTCAAGGTGTTCTTGCTCAGGATGCGATGCACGAGGACGCCGGGCGGATGGCGTTGAAAATAGACGCGGCAACACCACTCGCATCACTATTTCGGTTTCGCCGAAACCCAGTGGAAATTATTCCTCAAGGAATTTGCAGGGGTTGATGATCACCAGTGTCCGTTTGAGCGAACCGGATCTGATGCCGATGATGTGCATCGAGATGGTGTCAACCGCACCGTGGAACCGCCCGGAGATTGAAAAGCCGGCGCGCTTTCGCGCGCGTCGGCAAAGCGATGATCAAGGCCGCCATTGAATTGAGCCGGGCACAAGAATATAAAGGGAGAATCGGACTGCATTCGCTGTCCGCCTCGGAAAAATTTTACCGGGACAAATGCGGGATGGCGGACATGGGCATGGATGAGGAAAAGGAAATGGTCTGTTTCGAGATGACCGAAGCGCCGGCGAAGGAGTTTCTTCTGAAAAACCCATAGCGATGCCGAACTTCATTTCCGAGGATCAAATTGAGCGGGCACTGGTGCAGAAGCTTCAGCATCTTCACGGCTTTGACGTGCTCGAATGTCACACGGAAGACCCGGAGGATTTGAACGACAGCTCCGGCCGCGCCAACCAGCGCGACATCATCCTGGTGGACCGCGTTCGTGAAACCTGCGCGCCGGTCTGAAGAACGCGCAGTATCTCGCCTCGGCACGCTGCTGCCCGGCAGCGAGCGCAAAACGAATCAGTGGTTCGGCGATTACGTCTCGGAATACAACTTCCAACTCGCCCGCGTCCGAATCGAATTCACCAATCACCTTCAGCTTGAAACTGCCGCACTTGAGGCAGAACACCTGAACCGCAGGCACCGGCACAAGCTGGAAATTATCCCGGATTCGATCAGTCGAACGCCGGAATATGGCGGGATGTAAATTCTTTCGGGCATTAAGCTACAAGTAATTCAGGCACGCTTGATGGACAGAATCCGGACCGGGCCGCGCGAACTTGATAATTCTCATCTTTCAAAATTACGCTAAGATCGTCGTTATGTCTTAACTGTAGCTGGACTAACTCGCAGCGGACACCGCCGTTTAATGCCCGAAGAATTTCACCGGTGACAAGTGCACCAGCAACCGCACCAACAAACGAACTTGAAATTGCCTTCTTGGCAAGTGTTTCTGCCAAGATCCCACAATCTTCCTTGGTGCGAAACGCTTCAATAATGCGTTGATCTGGGTTCGATTGCTTGTCATCGGCCCAAATTACTGCGGGTTTCCGGCGGGCATCGGGAAACGTGTGCAGAATAATTCGGTCGAAACGGGCACTGTCGGCACCGAGGGCGCATTCAACGATAAGATCGAACCCAGCATCCTCTAAGATGCGTCTCGGTTTGCTGGCGTCAAAGCCGCAGCAAGCGATGAATGGTTCATCGTCCGTCCGCTTGGTGGCTCCGTCGAAGGGGCGCTCCGTTAAGACAGTATTAAAGCCTCTGGCTTCCAACCAGTCTGAGCAAACGCGTGTCTTCTTGCGACCGATGTTGTTCTTTTCGCACAAAAGTTGCGAGGAATAATTCCCTTCCACAACGGTGTCAAAATCTTGGAGCAAAAATGTTGTATCCTTGGACGACTGATAGGGGAGCAATCCAAGGTTCCAGATATAGGCTTGGCCGAGGTGTCCGAGCCCAAGCATCCACAAGGCTTTCGGTAAAGACTCGAGTTCGGGTCCGTCAGCCGCCGGGTCGAGCCAGTTGAGATCAGGTCTCCAAATGGAAATTCCTTGCGGCTCTTCCAGTGACCGAGAGCTTAGGCCAGATACTCGAAGAAATCCGCGGGCTACAGCCAAGGCACCAGCAAGCACACCTCCGGTGGCGAAATCGTATGGAGATGGGATAGAAACAGTGCTGCCAGCAGGCGCAACACCGCCGCGCCATCCAGAGCAATAGACAAAGAGAGAATCTTCTACTGGTTTCGGAGCCGAACCGAAATAAATCGTTTGTGTAAAAGGATCACTTTCGGGCATTACAAAACATCCGCCCATCATGCTCACCATAGAATTAAAAGGCTGAAAGCTTGGCCACGGCAACAAACATTTAACATGGCCCGGCATTGAGACAAAAACGCCTCCGTGAAAAGCACGTTTACCGACGTTGATGGCAGTGAGCAGCGCGGCCTGCTTTGCGGCCGATTCGCCGATACTCGCATCGCAGATTAGACGCAAGCGCATCTTGCTTAAAATCCTGCGTGCTTCTTCGTATCCAACGTTATATTTCACCATGATGGCTAGAGCCAAACGGTCAAGATTATCTTCAGTAACGATTTTGGTATTCATAGATTGGTAATTAGGAAAGGCATAGAGTTCGGCTTGCTGGTCTTCCATTTGTGATTGCCTTTGTATTCGTAAACGGAAGCTCCATTGAGTGGCATGGAATCGGGGGCGGCGTAATCTGGCAAGATGAGGGCCACGTGCCCCTTAATCGCTACCATCGGATGCGTTCTGTCGGACTCACTTTGTCCTGTCCAGTCGGTGGGGTGAGTGTGCACGTCTGCTACCACAACCAAACCGTTGCGCTGGCAGTGGTCCCACAGTTTCACAAAACCTGCGGCGTGGAACGTGATAATGCCTGTTTCAAGCGCCGCCTCATCCAAATCATCGTAACAGATAAAAGAAGTGATTTCGCGCGAACCAGCTTTCGCGAGTATGAAGGCACCGCTCTCACGTTCGCCTCCACCACGTCGTCGCAAGTCCGACAACAAACTTTGCCAAAGTGAACGAGAAATACTAAGAGGCTGCGTTTTCATTACATATTGGGTTTAAACAGAGGTGCACAAAGGCCAAATATTTCACGATGGTAAATTCGGCGGTCCACCACCAGTATGGGTAAGCCTGCTTCCACACTTCATGACCAGCCATCGCCATCCGATCGCAAGGGGCATACAACGAGTTTCCTCCGTTCCAATCGCTTCGAAAAACACGTTGAAATTTTCCTGTGAGTTTGGGGTAAAGATTGCTGGCAAGCTTTGCGTTGGTGCCGATGTCCCACGGGCAGGCTGTGGGTGCAGTAGCAGGGTAGCCATCCACGGTGAAGCGCAAGAACACTTTCCCTTGCGGCACAATCTTGGGGTCAGCCTCCACCCACATTATCGGGTGTGGCCACACGAGATCGTTGGAAACGCCGGAAAGTCCCCACTTCCCGGCGTCCACTCCAGATTGGAAAGGAGCCCCTTCAAGATGGGCCATGAAGAGGCTTTGGTCGGGTTTCATCCTTGAACTTCGACTGGTGCAGTCAAGCAAAGCTCGACTAAGCAATGGTGAGGTTGGGTAAAGGAACCGATATGGGCATCAAGGGGGAGTTCCTCGTTGTCGTGACCCTTGAGAACAAGGATTTTGTCTGCGGCGTCAGCCGGCGACAACTTGAAGGCCTTGATGGCCCATTTAAGAACTCGCTTGACCGTAGTTGCCGGACCAAACGTTTCGTGGTGTTCTCCATTGTAGAAAACCGACACCTGAACTTTGCGGCAGCGATGGCAGTGGACATGATGGCGATGACGGATTTCGCATTCGGAAAGCTTCCGATGACGCTCGACCGGTTCGTCGCAATCCTCGGTGAAAATGAGGATTGCTTCATCAACCTTACCATCGAGGCCGCCAGCTGCGACAATTATCTCAAGAAGTTCTGTTATCGTGGACTCCTCACTCGATTGCACGAGCTTCGGATCCACGCCGTCGTAGGAATGAACATATAGTTCAATTTTTTTCATAATAAATCAGCGGCGTAACCTGCCTTCGCCGTCGGTCATGACGACTACAAAAAGACAAGCAAAGCGCACTTGCGAGAACAAATACAACGCATTGCGTTATTCGTCAAGCACATGATTCGCAACACCAGCAAATGCTTGACTTTTCAAGCGATGCGTGGAATTCTGACGCTGCTTTGAGACACCTTTTTCACCTCTCTTTATGAATATCGAAACTGCAGACACGCCGAAAACACTAGGAGGAGGGCTTAAAATGGCTAGGGAACTGCGTAATCTGTCTTTGCGTGACGTTGAAGACGCAACCGGGATTTCTAATGCTTATTTGAGCCAGTTAGAAAACGATAAGGTCAAAAAACCATCGCCGCATTTTCTCCACAAACTCGCAGCACTTTACGACATAGCGTATGAAATGCTAATGGAGGCCGCTGGTTACATTAAGCGGAAAGCTTCTGACGGACCCAAGACTCTCCAAGGGGCCGCACTATTTGCTCAGGAAAAGTTGACGTCCGAAGAAGAGGTAGCTTTAGCCGAATACCTCGCTTTTCTCAGGAGTAAACGAAAAACGAATGAAAAAACCTCCACTTGACTCGGCTGATGACATAGAAAAAATTTCAAGAAACCTGCTCTTGTCGGCCAAAGCTTGGGGAAAGCGACCGACGCCGGTAGACGATATTGTCAGATTCGCCAATCTCCAGATTGAGATGGGGGTGGATCTCAGCACGATTGAGCCGGGATTCCTAAGCAAGAATTTCCAATTCGCTAAGCAGGCCGTAAAAAAGGTGGTCGGCATAATTGATCGGCGCCAGAAAACAATTTACCTCGATCATACTCAAAACCCGTCGAGGAAAAATTTCGTTAAGCTTCACGAAGTCGGCCACGACGCGTGCTCATGGCAGAGTGCCCTTGGTTACATGGATGACGACAAAACTCTTGCACACGACGCCGACGATATCTTTGAAAGGGAGGCGAGCTTTTTTGCTTCGTGCACGTTGTTTCAACATGAGCAATTCGACGAACAGGTTGCGAAATTGCCGCTGTCAATCAATTCGGCAAGGTTGCTCGGACAAATGTTTGGCGGGTCAAATCATGCAGCGATACGCCGATATGTTGAAAAATCAAAAAAACGTTGTGCTCTGTTGGTTTTGCTAAAGCCGGAAGTAAACGGGGCCTATCATGTTGGTGTTCGTGATTATTTCCAGTCGCCCCTTTTTACGGGAGCGTTCGGTGAACTCACATGGCCTGGCGACAAATGCGGATTGGAATTTATTTTTGTGCAAGACATAAAACGGAATCGCAAATTGCACGAAAACGGCCAGATTGCCCTGTCTATTGCATCTGGAGAGATGGTCACATTCACGTATCACTTTTTTAACACCGGCTGGAACACCTTCATCTTGCTTTTACCAGTCGGGGAGATGAACAAATCGCGCATCGTAATCTTGCCAAAATAGATAGGAAACATGCTGCAGCTAAAAAAATGTAAGTTTTGTGGCCGAGAATTTCGGAGCCAGTCGGCTAGCAATTCCGAATACTGCGGCGAGTGCTCGGGCCTGCGGAGGCAATTAGCCGGAGAGATATTCCAGTTGGAATCTGGAAAAAGCCTGATACTCGGAAATTATCTGCTGTCGGAAAGGCAAGTTACTCGGTTTGGGCTCCGCCCTAGATAAAAATTCAAGCGACTCCGGCAAAATAATCCTCCAGTTGTTTTCTGGCTTCTGCAGTGTTGATTACGGCGCCACGTGTTCCACCTACGCATCTCGGATTTTTTCCACCACCACTACGATTGACTGCCCAAACGTGTTTGCGCGGGGACTCAATTTGCCACTCGACAGTGGTGGTTCTCCCGTCCTCGGACTTTTTCCACGTCACTTGGTTATATACGTAGTGGCAAGTCCAGTGAGGATCGATTGGCAAGGGAGCGAGAGCTTGGCTCATGTCGTGGGCCGATTGAAACCTTTGAGATGTATCATCGTGCATGGACTTTCGGATAAATTTTCTCCATTGGTCAGGAATGTGCGGCAGCCACGGAAGGGAGTGGCTAAACCCGCCATCTACAATTTTTTGCTTAAAATCATCGGCGGAGAGTAACCCAAAATTATCCAAAAAAAAACTATGCCCGTGGAGCAGGCGGTAGAGGGTCATTCCAAGTGCCCAAACATCGGTTTTTGCGCTGGTCACACCGGCAGCACCGGATGCACTGTCAAAAACTTCGGGTGCCAAGTGGCTCACATAACCTACGGCTGAGGCATAGCCGTGAAGCATCCGATCTGTAACGAGGCCAAAATCCGCGATTTTATATGTCCCGTCGTCGCTAAGAATATTTGCGGGCTTGATGTCTCTATGAACCATTCCGACGCTGTGGATGCACTCCAAACCCGCGCAAGCATGGGTAATAATTTTACGTGCTTTTTGGAGAGTCATCGGGCTGACCAGATACTCGGCTTCGAGTGAGCCGCCCTTGCAGAATTCCGTGACGAGATGAACAACACCGCGTGTATCTTTGACGACTTGGTATACAGCTACGATGTTACGATGTTGTGCGGATTTAAGTTTACGGGCTTCTGCTAGGAGTTCGGTGCTACGAACGGCCCATTCGACATCGGTTTCCCCAGGACGCTGGCGTAATAACTTTACTGCGACCTTGCCGTGCAACGGACAATCAGCATCATACACGTCGCCAAATTGTCCGCCTCCGATACGTGTTCGCAAGTTAAGTTGGGCCACATAGTCCGGCATATATCAGGTTAAAAATTCTTCCACGACAACGAATGCCGCTTCACGCATTCCTTTTGGGAGGCTCGACAGTCCAATACTGCTCCAGTAACTGTGGTCCTTCAGGTATTCATCAACTTTGCGGCCGCCCGCTCTGCCGGACGTGCGGCTGACCGAAGCTTTATTGAATAAGCGGATTTCCGCACCGGCCGCAGCAGCACCGCATTGGATAATGCCTCGTAGCTCTGCGGCCTTTAGATGGGCCATTTTCATCACGCCGCGACTGAGTGCGCTCTGTTTGACGCAAACGTATTTGGCGTGATGTTGTTTTACATAATCTTGGAATTGGCTGTGGAGAATATGATAGGCTGGTGGCCGATCTCCGGTTTGAAGCTTCAGCGCGGTCTCGTCCTGCAAGGCAAAAGATTTCGGCCCGACCTGTTGGAGTAGAACCATGTCAACATAGTCAGAATGAACCACCACGCCTATGAGGTTATCTGGCATATGTGTTTGATGAAACTAGCAAAAATAGCGTTTTTAGCAAGAAGACATTGATTCGTAGGAAAGGCAGTGGCAATCCGAGGTCGCATTTCTGTTTGAACGTTCTAACCTATAAGACCGCCAGAAGTCAGAGCAGTCGGATTGGTGCCTTCGGCGACTCTGCGAGGCTAGGGTTTTTTGTTTAGTGTTTTTACATGGCGCGTTTTTAGGGGTGCCATCCTGCTCCAGCAATTGGAACAGCTCAGGTTTCCCGTGGTAGAAAATAGCCGATGATGGAGCGGGGATTGCGGACGCAAATCTGGATGTGATCCAATGAGCGCAGACCAGCGGTGGCGTAAAGTTGATGACCCTCGACAAAGAAAGCGCGCACGGTATCAAAGGCGGGCTTGCCGTCTTGTTTGCGCAACTGGTGCAAGGTTTCAAAAACGGCGCAGTCAAGGTAGCGGCCGCTTAAGTCCTTGCCCTTGTTTTGTGCCGGGGCATCACCGGTGGCCTGACAAATTTCAAGATAGGCGGCATGGGCGGCTTTGACGAGGCCGAGATGCTCGGTGTCAATCAAGTTGAGGCAGTTGCCCAAGTCGATGATGGCTCCCAACACGGAGGCTTTTTTCACTTTGCCGGATTTTTTGGTTTCCTCTTCCTTGGCCCAACGGATTGCGCGGGAATAGCTGTCTTCCCAGAAGTATTGGCCGTTGCCCAGCCAGTCGTGTTTGTTGTCGCTGCTTAAGAGTTGGTCGTCGCCGGAAACCACCTTGCGTGTCACGGTGGCATCGCAGCCATGATAGCCAAGCACGAAGGAACGGGAAACCATCAGCGGAATTGCGGCTTGAGTTGGCCAGAGGCGGAATGCATGCCGGTGGATTTAAGAAAGCGAACGGCTGACTCCTTGGAACTAGCCACCTTCTTGGCAAGCACACGAATCTGCCGGATCTCCTGCTTGAGATTGGCGGTCTTGATGTTGTGGCTGATGGTGGTCATCTTGTTTTTGTAGTGAGTATAGGAACCCTAAAGGTTCTCACGGCACGAGGCCGAGTTTTGCTCACGACGAAACCAATGTCAGGCAATTCCTGGGAATTGTAAAGATTTTTCAAGATTTCCCCAGGGTTCTCCAGGTCACAGACTGTCAATGCGGTAGCCATGCGCATCCGTGCGGTACGCTTACCGCCTTATCTGGAAAAATTCCGTTCAACCGCGAAATACACGAAACACACGAAAGGAAAGCCAATGCCCGAGAAGGCCAACCCCACGCTTACAGGTTTCAAATCCGAGTTCACCGATTGGTGCCGGTTACTTCCGCGCCATACCGAGCCATTCGTTCCGGTTTTCGTGTGTTTCGTGGTTCCTCCCTGGTGCGGATTTTAGGATTCATTGACCATTGGATCAGGAAGGCTGCGGGAACGGGCTCCTTAAAATTGGACGCGCGGGCGGAGCGGGGCTTTCTGAATGAATTTTAATCAAGCGTTTACGACCTTTTAATAAACATCTGGTCTATTTTTATGTCGAAGTTGATACAAGTTATGAGAATCCTGCTTGCGGAAGACGAAAAGAAAGTGGCCGACTTCATTGTGCGAGGCCTCAAGGCGGAGCGCTTCGCCGTGGATGTTTACCATGATGGCCAAAGCGCCTGGGAAGCCGTGGCGGTTTATGATTACGACCTCCTCATCTTGGATCTAATGCTGCCCGGACTGACCGGCACGGAAATCCTGGAGCGAGTCCGCCGCAAAAACCAGCAGGTGCCCATCTTGATTCTCACCGCGCGGGACGGCATGGCCGACAAGATCAAGAACTTTGAAACCGGCGCGGACGATTATTTAACCAAGCCCTTCGCGTTCGCCGAACTCCAGCTGCGCATCAAGGCATTGTTGCGGCGCGGACCGGTCAACCGCTCCAGCGTGCTGCGGGTGGGCGATTTGGAAATCGACCGGCTGTCACAGCAGGTGCGCCGGGCCGGAAAGAAAATCGAGCTGACCGCCAAGGAATACTCGTTGCTCGAATATCTGGCCACGCATCCGGGCCGGGTCTTTTCACGCACCATGATCATCGAGCATGTCTGGGATCAAAGCTTTGAGGGGTTGACCAATATTGTCGATGTCTATGTGCGGCATTTGCGGGAAAAAGTGGATGCCGCGTATCCCGTCAAAATGCTGCGCACCGTGCGCGGGGTCGGTTACAGCTTGAACGACGGAACGCCGACATGAACCCCCGCTCCATCAGCTTCCGCCTGGTCGCCTGGTATGCCAGTTTGCTCACCGGTATTTTTTTACTGTTGGGCGGATTGATGCTGCTGGACTTGCGCCATTTTTTGGAGAACGACCTGCGCCAGGCGCAAGTGCGGCGCGCACGCCAGATTGCCGATGCCTTGCTGGCACATGTCAAACAAACCGGCGAAGGTTACATCGCCACCCAGACGAAAGACTGGTATGAGCCGGAAATCAACGATCGGTTCATCCGGATCACCCGCGCCGATGGAACGCGGGTTTACGCTTCCGACCAGCCCAAAGACGGCAGTTTTGATCCCCAGGAAATTCCCAGCCTGTCGCCGCCGCCGACGAAGGAATACTCCCGAAAGCTGAAATTGTCGGGAGGCAAAACCATGGTGGTGGCCGCGCTCACGGTCACCTCCTCCGGCAATCCGGCTTACCTGGTGGAGTTCGGTGAACTGCTGGATCCCATGGAGACCATGCTGGATCGTATGTTTTTACAACTCACGTTGGGTCTGCCGCTGGCCATTGTCATCATTGCGGGAGGCGGATATCTGCTGGTCAGAAAGGCATTGTCACCCGTTGAACAGATCACGCGCGCGGCCGAGCGGATCACCCAGCACAACCTGAGCGAACGCCTGCCCGTCGCCAACACCGGAGATGAACTGGAGCGGCTCTCGGTTTCGCTCAACCGCATGATTGCCCGGCTCGATGACGCGTTTCAAAACTCGAAACGATTTGTCGCCGATGCGTCGCATGACCTGCGCACGCCGGTCACGATTCTGCGGGGCGAATTGGAAAGCTTTGCCAGCGATCTCCGCCTCGATCCGGAAACGCGCGAACAGGCGGCCAGCCTGCTG
>Ga0247670_1000029_pt1 | contig 49335 bp, 61 predicted proteins | sample CNK11_metaG_FD_183042 | JGI IMG/M metagenome (GOLD analysis project Ga0247670, IMG submission 183042) | Soil microbial communities from Purdue University Martell Research Forest, Indiana, United States - CNK11 | ecosystem: Environmental > Terrestrial > Soil > Temperate forest > Bulk soil...
CCGTGCATGTGGGGGCGTATCACGGGCGTCATGGCCATCGCACGCCGCCACGATGCACAGTTCGCCGCCCGGCTCGCCGCGCTGATCGCCGATCGCTACGACGCGCAAGCCCGCGTGCCGGCAGGGCAGCACGGCGGCGGTCAGTTCGCCTCGAGCAGCGGCGGCGGTGGGGGGCCGAGCAAGAGTCAGGAGCGTCGCGCGGCGGCCAAGTCGTTTACGAACGCCGCAGTCGAGCGGGCGATCAAGTCGGGCGCGACGCACAAGCAGGTCAGGGCGATCCGCGAGATCGAGCACCGCGCACACTTGAAGGTGCAGCGCGCATCGGCACGGCTTGCGGCGGGCACACAGCAGACGCTATTCCAGAAAGCTCCCAAGCAGCCGGGCAGCTATCGGCTAAGCAAGGCCGTGGGCGGGGGGACGGCCGTAGGCATCGCTAATAAGGCGCTGGTGCATGCCGCCGCGCAGAAAGGCCTTGCCGAGCATGCCGCGCGTGTGGCGGGGCGGAAGTCTACGCCGCCGGCAGCTGCGGCCGGAACTGTGGATCGTCGTCAAGCGGACCGTGCGGCCAAGTCGAGCAAAACATACAACCACGAAAACAAGAGCGTTGATCAGCTCAACAACACGATTGCCCGAAACGCGGGGGATATCCGGGATCATGGGTTCGCGATGGCGAAGGCCGGTCTACTTCACGAATCGGCGGACAAGTCGCGGGCGATCCACGAGGGGCGGGACCTTCCGCCGGCAGGCTTGAATACACCCGAGCATGCCAAGCTCCGCGCAAAGCTAGTGGATTTGCACAATGAGCGAGATTCTGCGCGCGCTGAATTTCAAGCTCGCTATGAGCACCCGCAGCATGCGGAGCGGCGAGCAGCGCACGAGCAGAAATTCGGACCGCTGAAGGGCGACGAATTGCCGCCTGGTTTCGGTCCGGTGCGTAAAGCCGCAGCCGCACCGGCAGCCGCACCGGCCGCAGGATCGCTTGCCGATCAATGGCGCGCGCAAGGCGCACAGCGCCGCGCAGCGGACCTTGCGAAGGCCGCGAAGGCCAAGGCGATAGAAGCGGGCGCGAATCCGCATTTAGGCAAGGCACCCGCGCAGCTCGATCGCGCGCTCGAAAGCAACGCGAAGAAACTCAGCGACGTCAACTTCCGGATCGGCACGTCCAGCGGAATGCACGAGACGCCCGAGCAGGCGTTGACTCGATTCCGGTCGCTACCGGTAAGCATGGGCCCGCGAAAGCTGGCCGATGAGCATGCAGCCCTAACGCGCGAACGTGGCCACCTGCACGAGGCCGCCGCAGCTCACGGCGGCGTAAACGAATACAACAAGGTAAACACGCCGGCACGGCAACGCCTGAAAACTCGAGGTGAAGCTGCAGGCCGCAAAGCGGAAGCGGAAAACGCCGCGCACGAGGCCAAGCAGAAAGCCGATCGGGAGGCAGCCGCGCATCGAGCCGTGACCGAGCGCGACACCGCGAGCAAGGCTGCCGAGCAAGCGTCATTCCAGGCATCACGCGACGCTGAACGCGCGCGCGAACGGATGAAGCACGATCACAGTCAAAAGTCTGCGGCGCAGATCAATAAACAGATCGAGCGTGCAAGCGCAAAGCAGTCGGCTAACTCGAGCAAGATGATCGCCGCAGGCCTCGGTCACGAGACAGCGCACGAGACGGCCGATATCCACATGGGCCGTAGGGAAGCCCCTGCAGGCCTCAACAATCCAGGGCACCAGGCCTTGCGCGCTGAGCATGTGCGTCTGAGTGATGAACGTTTCTTTTTACATGCGGAAGTAGCGCGACGGGCAGGGCCCGGCATGTCGAGGCTGCCGCGCGGATTCGGACCGATCGGCGGCTCGACCAAGCGCAAGAAATCCGCGTGACCAGTATCGCGATCATCGGCGCCCCCCGCGCAGGCAAGACCACGCTTGCCAATGAGCTAGCGTGCACGCTTGCACTGCCGGTCGTGCACGCCGACGACATGATCGCGCTCGGGTGGTCGAACGTCAGCGAGACGCTAGCGCGGCTGATGATCCAAGATCCGACACCGGCGATCTACGAAGGTGTCGCCGTGGTGCGTGCGCTCCGCAAGCTGCTGGAGATGCTGACGGCGGCGGGTAGCCCCATGATGCCACTGCACCGCTGCATCGTGCTTGAGCGCCCGTGGCTCGTGCTCACGCCGGGGCAGGACCGCATGCGCCGCGGCTGTGCAACGGTGCTCGCTGGCATAGCGCCCGAGCTCGCACGCCGTGGCGTCGCCATGGAGCGGCCCGCATGGACGCTCTAATCAGCGCGCTACGCACGCAAGCCGCAGCTCGAGGTGCGAAGTACGCGCGCGACGTCGCGCGACGCAAGTCACCGAGGCCGCGCTACCCGCACAAAGAAGTGCTGATCTATCACCGCCGGATCCGCTACCTCGTGCACCAAGCGCAATACGTGATCGAGCGCGACTTGCTGCCGCAGTTGCCGACACTGCTCGATGAGCAGTCGCAGGTGTCGAGCATCGTGATCCGTCGCGACGGTGCCGACGACATCGATCGGGCGATCGCAAAGACGGCAGCGGCGACCGTGCAGACCGTGCCCGATCGCGAGATTGAAGCTGCGGCGACGCAGACGGCCTTGCGCGTGTCGGAGTGGCACGCCGACGATTTCGGCAAGCAGATCGAAAAAGTCGCGCGCATCAACCTTCACGACAACACCACGGGCCTAGCGGGTGCGATCGACTTGTTCGTCTCGGATAACGTGGCGCTGATCAAGTCGATCAATGCGCAGCAGCTCGAGGCCGTGAAAGGCGTGATCCTGCGGGGCGCGCGCGCGGGCAAGTCGCACCTCGAGGTGCGCGACGAAATCGCGGCGCAGTTCGGCAAGTCGAACAAACGCGCGGCGCTGATCGCCACGGACCAGATCGGCAAATTGAACGGACAGCTAACGCAGCTGCGACAAACGAACATCGGGATCCGTCGCTACCGCTGGTCGACGGCGCAGGATGAGCGCGTGAGGCCTGCGGAAGGTGCGAATAAGGAACGGCTAGGGCACCGCAAGCTGAACGGCACGATTCAGGAGTGGACCAAGCCGCCGCTCACCGATGAGCGCACCGGCGAGCGTGCGCATCCGGGCTACCCGATCCGCTGCCGGTGCGTGGCGATCCCGATCGTCGACGATCTGCTAGTCGAGGCCGGCTTGCTCGCGCCCGAAGATGTCGAGCTGCAGCAGCCCACGCCGGGGCGTGCGGTCACGGTGCCGGGCGCACCGCCGCCCGCCAATACCCAGCGCCCCCCGCCGGCACCACTGCCCCCCACGCCCCCGCCGCCGCCCCCGCCGGCTGTTACGGGGCGGCGTGCGCCTATGGCCCCGCCTATATCCGGGGCGCTGCCCACGCCGGGCGTATCCGATCGCCAGATCGAGGCCGACGCGTTCGCCCGGCTGCAGCAGCAGGCATCCGAGGCACTGCAGCGCAAGGCTGCAGCTCAAGTCACCCGCAAGCGCGCCGAAAACGCGCTAGCCGCCGCGCTGGCGAAATCCGAACGGGCCGCCGCAGCCACGGCGCAAGCGGAGCTCGAGGCCGCGCAAGCCGGCGAGGCCGCAGCCGCAGACGCCTATGCCGCCGCGGCACGGCAAGCCGCGGCACCGATCGTGCGCGTGCCGCCCATCGAGGGGGCAGCGCCGCCCGCGCCCATGCGCAAGCCCAAGGGCACGCCAGCACCAGGCCGCAAGCGCCCGCCCGTGCCGCTCGAGCCGCCCCGCAAGGCGGCCATGGGCAAGCCGCGCAAAGGCGTGGGCCCGCGCATCCCCGCGGCCGACCGCGCGCTACTCGCGCCGATCGAGGCCGGCTTGGCGGATGCGCAGCTGTCGTATCTGCGTGAAGGCATGCGCGACTTGACCGCCATCAGCAGCGCATATGCCGGGGCCACGGCGGCGGAAGTCGATCTGATCGCCACGGGGCAAAGTCGGACGAAAACCGGTCAGGCCTTCGAGCCGATCCGCATTTCCGCCGAGCCTGGTTACCTCGAGCTGACAGACGGCCGGCACCGCATGGCAGCGGCTCGCGCAGCCGGGGCGACGCGGATCCTTGCCCGGATCAAGACGCCGGGCGGGGCCGAATACTTGCGGGTGATCCCGATCCCGCGCTAGCACGTTTGCACGTGTGCTCATGAGCAAGCGTGCACGCCGGCACGCCGATACGTGAGCACCCGTGCAGGCGTGTCAATGTGCAAGCGTGCCAGTGTGCTCTTGACGACTGGCACGACCCGTGCGTATCAACGTTCGTGCAGCCCGAGATCGTCAGCCGCTACGACGTCGCCGTACTTGGCAACGCTGAAAAGACGTCGCAGGGTTTTTTGCGCATGCCGGCGCACCTCACGCGGGCAGGGATCCTCGAGTACCGACGCGCAGACGGCACCACGATCCGCGAGCTGCGGCCCGAGTCGGAAGTCTTTTCGCCTAAGAGCTTGGCGACGCTGCGCGCTGCGCCGGTCACGGATCTGCACCCGACCGAAATGATCAGCCCGGCGAATGTGCGCAAGCTGTCGATCGGGATCGTTTCCGAAGACGTACGCGCGGACGGTGAACTCGTGGCTGCATCGGTCACTGTGCAGGATGCAGACGCGATCGCGGCCGTGGAACGTGGCGAGCGGCGCGAGATTTCAGCGGGTTACCGGTGCCGCATCGATGCGACGCCGGGCAAGTGGCGAGGCCAGCCCTATGATCAGATCCAGCGCGATATCTCTTACAATCATTGCGCCCTAGGCCCACGCAATTGGGGCCGCGCGGGCCGTGATATCGCGCTCCGCATAGACGCGGCAGCCGGCGACGACACGCCGCCTGACGCAACAGTGTTCAGGCTGGACGCAGCCGACGCCTTGAGTATTTCGACGCCGCTTACGGCGGCAGGAAAGCAACGTGCACGCATGGATATGACGACGATCGACCTAGACGGCGCGCACGTTGAGGTGCCGCGCGAAGTAGCTCCCAAGATCCTGCAGGCCTTGTCGGTGCGTACGGACGCACTAGGCGAAGTCGTGATCGAGCGCGACGAACGCGACGCCAAGATCGCGACGTTGGAAGAAAGAATCGATCAGCTCGAGGCCGCGCTGCGCGAGGCCCCCGCAAAGATCGAGGCCGCCGCCCGCGAGCGGTCGGCTGTGATCGAGCGCGTGAAGCCGGTGCTAGGTGAGGATGCGACGCGCCTCGACGGCATGAGCGTGCGCGCCATGCAAGAGGCGTTTCTTGCGAAGGTCAATCCGGCCTTCGTGGTCAAGGATCGCACCGACGACCAGATCTCGATCGCGTTCGACGCCTTGGCGAGTGTCGAGCCACGCACGGACGGCGGCGGCAGCATCGGTGCTGCGCGCGCGACGATCGCCCCGGTGCGGCAGGCGACCGCCGCGCGCAATGATTCCAAGTGGGTGCCTGAGTGGCGCAAGCCGCTGTCCTACAGCGCACCGGATTTCAAGCCGTAGGGCCTCGAGCACACCGAAAGGGATACGACCGACATGCAAACGTCATACACGAATCTAGCGCCCGATGGCCTGCTCGGTCTCATGACCGAGGATTTTACGCGGTACGTCGACACGACCGTGCCCGGCGTGTCGGTCAAGATCGGCAAAATGCTGTGCGTCGACAAGACGGCAGGCAAGCCGCGCGGCGCTGCGAAGCTGCCGGCTGCGGCCACTGACGTCACCAGCAAATACAATCTCTATGGTGTCGTTCCGTGGGATCAATCTCGCGAAGGTGGCGTTGACTGGCCCGCTAGCAGGCCGACGCCAGTGCTGCGCCGCGGTCGCATTTGGGTGCTCGCCGAAAGCAACGTGCTGCGCTTTACACCGGCATTCGTGCGCTACGCGGCAGGAGCGGGCGGCACTGAGATCGGCTCGTTCCGGGCTGACGTCGACACGGCATCGGCCGCGCAGTGCGACTGGGCCATGTGGATCACGGACGCAACGGCGGGCAGCTTGGCGCTGCTCGAGGTGTCGATCTTCTAGGTGACTGCAGGGGCGGCAACGCTCGAAAGGAAATACGCGCGACCATGCTCATTTTGCAACCACCGCCGATGCCTGCGATTCGGCGCGATCATCTCGCGGCCGAGCTCGGCAAGCTGACGAACGACCGGCTAGACGCGCAGGCTATCAGTCGTATTCACGCGCTGTTAGTGCTGCACCGCGCGAGCCTCTACGGTGAAGATCGTTTAGACGCGAACGAAACCACGGTGCTGACGCAGCAGCTCGAATTCATGCGAGCTCGCACCGCGGATATAGAGCGTCCCCCATTCAAAGCGCGTCAGTTCGTGCCCGTGACGTCCGAAGTCGACTCGGGCGCCGAAACATGGGCTTATTCGCAGTGGGATCGCGTCGGCATGGCGAAGATCGTCGCGAACTACGCAGACGACATTCCGAAAGTCGCGACGTTCGCCAAGAAATTCGTCAACACCATTGAAACCATCGCGCTCGGCTACGGCTGGTCGTGGCTCGACCTGCAGCGCACGGCTCGAGCGGGCGTGCCGCTGCAAACGCGACTCGCGCAGGCCGTGCGGGACGGTTTCGAGCAGAAGATCGAAGTCATAGGCGCGATCGGCATCACCGAGACGGGCGCGACGGGCCTGCTCAACAACGTCAACGTGCCGCAGATCTCCGCTGCGCCACCTGCAACGGGCAGCTCTACAGCATGGGGCGGCGGAGACAAGATCGCGCAGGAGGTTCTAAACGACCTTCACGCGATGGAAGACGCGGTAATCAACAATACCAAGGGAACGCGCTTCCCGGACACGTTGCTGCTGCCGCTCGCCAAGTATCGCTATATCGAGAAAACGCCGGTCAGCACCGCGGGCGGAGCGTCGCCGCGCGACACGATCCTGCGCGTGTTCACGGAGAAATCGCGGACGGTAAAGTCGGTCGATTGGTGGCAGTTCCTCGACACGATCAACACGGGCGCGACACCGCGCGCGATCATGTACTCGCGCAGCCCGAACGTCGTGCACCTCGAGATTCCGCAAGAGCAGGAGGAGCTACCGCCGCAGGCCAAAAACTTGATCCTTGAGATCAATTCCGTTGGCCGCATTGGTGGCGTCGCGTGGGAATACCCGTTGGCCGGCGTCTACATGAACGGAATCTGACATGCCGCGCGTAGTCACATTGGCGCTGGAAAACCTTTCCACACACGTGATGAACATCCACTTGGACACCACGCGTGTGATTTCGATCCCGCCCCCGCCCCCCGCGCCACTGCCGCGTGTGGGGATGAATTTCACGCTGGTCGGATTCAATCAAACCGAGTCCGCAGCGTGGGCGGCCGCGGTCAAGTCGCCGCAGGTCGCGCAGTGGACGGGCGACGGGCTGCTGATCATCACCGACATCCCCCAAGCGCCGGAAGACGGCAGACGCGAGATTATCTAATGCGGATCTTACTGCCGGGCGAACTCCCACGCGCAGACGAAACCACGACCGTATTTCAAAACACGGCGCCACACGTCAAACATATCGGCATAGGCGAAGGTGCGTTTGCCACGGTGCCGCCAACGATCGGCGCTGCCACGGTGACGGTAGCGTGCACCGCGACCGAGCAAGCGGGCCTCGACAAGGCTCTGACCACTGACACGTGCTTGGAGTGGGTCGCGCAGGGCGAGCTCGTGGTGATACCGCCCGAGCCGCCGCCGCCCGAGGCGTTTGCAAACCGAAGTCGACCGACCGACGACGACGACGAGTGAGCCACACGCGCGGAAAGGTTGAGGCCGACACATGCCGCTACTGCCAACACTAACAGACGGGGAAACGCCGCCCGATGGCTCGACGCTCGTGCAGCTGTCCAACACGACGGACCGCATGCTGTCGATCGGCATCCTCAAGGGCGATTACATGGTTTTCCAGCCGGCGACGGATCCGCCGGCTGCATACGTGCTCAACGCCGACCAGGCCGCGCGCTACACGTTTCAGCTGACCTATCAGCCCATCTATCAGGCGTGGTTCGACGCGGGCTACTTGGTGGCGTACGTCGCGCCCCCGCCGCCCCCCGAAGCTGATCCGACCACCACCACGCCGCCCGAATGCGAGCCGATGCCGTGACTGTGACCGTCGACCAGATCAAGGCCGAGTTTCCGGAGTTCGCCAACACGAGCTCCGAACTCATCGGCTACAAGCTGGCCGACGCGCAGCGGCTCATCAGTGGCGACGTGCTCGGCAACCTGATCGACGACGCGATCAAATACTACACGTGCCACCTGATCGCGCTGGCACCGCACGGCGAGTTCGCCCGGCTGGTCGAGTCGACCGAGCCGGGCGGCGCGTCGACCACGTACGAACGCCAATATTTGAAGCTCGTGCGCAGCACGACGATCGGCCCGCGCGCGACCTGACGCCCCACTGCCCCATGCCAGCGACGACCAAAACCATCGAGATCGATCACGGCTGGAAAGCGCTGCGCGATCGCGTTTACAAGCTCGGTGACACCGGTGCGATCTGTCGTGTCGGTGTGCAGGGGCCGCCGGCAGCTGCAAACCATCAGAACGCGCGGATCAGCGTCGCGCAGATCGCGAACGTGCACGAGTACGGCGCGCGCATTTGGCAGCCCAAGCGCAAGCGCATGCTGATTATCCCCGCGCGCTCATTCCTGCGCGCGACGGTCGACATCTATCAGGAGGCCATCGCGAAGCGCGAAGCGGCTTTCGCTTACGGCGTGATGCTCGGCAAGTTTGATCTGCGGACGGCCTTGGAAGCGTTCGGCTCTTACGTCGTCGGGCTGATTCAGCAGCGCATTGCGGATCGCATCGATCCGCCTAACAGGCCGTACACGATCGCCAAGAAACGCTCTGACGTACCGCTGATCGACAAGGGCCAGTTGCGAGGCAGCATCACCTATATCATCGAGGGGGCCTAGCGCGTGGACTGGCAGGCCGCCGAGACGGGGTTACGCGGGTGGGTGCTCGGCATGTCCGGCATCGTGCCTGCGCACGTCGCATGGGATCGCGAGCCGTGGGGTTACCGCGTGTATCCGCAGGTCGACTTGCGGCTCGGTGATCACCGCAGCCGGGACGGCATCACGCCCGAAGTCGTATACCCGCCGCCCGATCCGGATGGCCTGGTCAAGCCCAGCGTCGTCGCGCAGCGGCTGTGCACGTGGTCGATCACGGTGACGACGCGCGACCAGCACGCGGACGCGAAGGCCTACGTCGTTTTAGACCGGCTCGCGGTGCTGATGGAATTACCGTACTCGCAAGACGTGTTCGCCGAGCTCGGCCTAGCGTTCATCGGCAACCAAGCGATCGTGAGTACGTATCCGCCGTCCGAGCACCGTGATTTGTCGGTCGCGACGCTGCGCACTGACTTCGGGTATGTGCTCGACGTGACGGCACCTGACGGCACGCTGCCCGACTCTGCGACGACGATCATCGAGCATGCCGAGGTGAGCGGCACCGTGATCAATATCGATCAGCCGATCGACTTCCCACCCGAAATGATGCCACCGCTGCCGCCATAGGAGCCGACCGCATGACAACTGCCATCGAAGTCGTAGACGTGACGATCGACATCCGGGACGCGGCTGTAGCCCAGCAGGGTTTCGGCACGCCGATGATCGTCGCATCGCACGCGTTTTGGCCTGAAACCGTGCGCACGTTCAGCGAGCTCGTGCAGCTCGTGACGCCGCCGCTCGCCGTGCCGATCACGCATCCCGTGTATCTGATGGCGCAAGCGATGAAAGCGCAAAAGCCATCGCCTGCCACCTTCAAGATCGGCACTCGCGCAGGCAAGGGGACGCAGGTTGCGACGCTAACACCGACCGTCACCGCGGCGGGCGCCACGTACACGTTCGCGATCAACGGAAAGGCACTGACCGCAAGCGTTGCTGCGGCAGGCACCGTCGCGCAGGCGTGCACGGCTATCGCTGCGGCCATCACGGGCGCTACGCCGCCGCTCGGTGTGACTGCCGTGGCGACGGCGACCGTAGTCACCGTGACCGCGTCAGTGGCGGGCACGCGTTACAGCTTTTCGTGCTCATCCAAAAACATCGCTTATTTGGAGTCGACGCCCGATCCCGTCACCAGCATCGCCACGGACCTGAACACGATCCGCGCGTACGATCAGGACTGGTACGGCCTCGTGATCGACTCGACGGGGCCCGCGGAGATCCTAGCCGCGGCGAACTGGGCGGAGACTAACACCGTCATGTTCTGGCCGACGACCATGGACAGCGACGCGATCGGCGCGGCGTCCACGGACATCGGCACGCAGCTGAAAGCGGCGTCTATGACGCGCACCTTCACGACGTGGCATCAGCGCGCAGCCGAGCAATGGGCGGGCGCGGCGTGGCTCGGGAAGATGCTGCCCAAGACGCCGGGCGCGGCGAATTGGGCGAACAAGGCTCTAGCCCTAGTGGACGTGTCGCCGCTGGACGATACGGCCCGCGGCAATCTCAAGACGAAAAACGTCAACTACTACGTCGCGATCAAGGGGATCGGCTTCACGCTGGACGGCCGCGCGGCGTCGGGTCGATTCGCGGACATCACGCAAGGTACGGACTGGTTTGAAGCGCGGCTCGAGGAAAGGATCGTCGGGCTGCTCGCGAACAATGACAAGGTGCCGTACACGGACAAGGGGATCGCGCTGATCCGCGGGCAGGTCGACGCGCAGATTCTCGAGGCCATCACGGCGACGATCGCAGACGGCGATCAGGATTGGTGGTCAGCGGTGCCGGCGGTCGCTGACGTGCCATCCGCGGACAAGATCGCGCGCATCCTGCGCAACGTCAAATTTCAGTTCGTGCTCCAAGGCGCGATCAACAAAGTGCTTATCAACGGGACGGTGCTGGTCGCCGCCGTCTAGCCGTGGCCGCGTAGGCGGGGAAGGATCTAACAGTCATGTCCAACATGCGCGCGTGGAACATCCGAGATTTGTCGATATCGCTCAATGCGGTACCGCTCGACGACGGCGGCTACGGCGAAGACGAGGTGATGTCGCTCGAGTGGGCCGAAGATCAGTTTACGGCCTTCGTAGGGGCAGACGGTGAGGTGTCGCGCGCGTCGACGAACAACGGTCTAGCGACCGTCAGCTTGACGTATGCGCACACGGCGGCGGCCAACGACCGGCTGACGGCGATGCTCAAGGCCGATATGGCCACGCCGAACGGGGCAGGGGCCGGCATGTTTTCCGCACGTGACCGCTCGGGCCGCATGGTTGTCGCCGCAGAGCGCGCTTGGGTGATGGCATACCCGAGCGTCACGCTGGGCAAGACCATTCAAACGCTGCAGTGGAAGATTCAGCTAGCCGACGCCAGCGTCGCGACGTTCATCGGGGGGCGCTGACGCGTGGCGATTGAAGCCAAAGAAAAGCGCATCGGCGGCGTGACGTACCGCGTGACACAACTGCCCGCTAAGCGCGGTCGGTCCATGCTCGTGCGGTTTGTGCGGCTCGTGGGGCCTGGTGCCGGCTCATTCGTGGGGGGCCTAGGTCGCAGCAAGGATCAGACCTTCGACGGGGGGCTAGCGCTCGGCATCGCGGACGGGCTGCATGACTTGTGCTTGCGGCTGAACGACGACGACTTGTCCGCGATCTGCGATGAGTTCGCGACGTACACGATCGTCGTCAAGTCGCGCGACGTCGAGCTGCGGTTGTCAGACGTCTACGACGACCATTTCGCGGGCCGGTATGACGAAATGTTCGCGTGGTTGCGATATTGCTGTGAGGTGAATTTCGCGAGTTTTTTCGCCGTGTCGAGCAGCGCAAGCGGGCTGCTCGGGCGTCTGACCAAGCTGCTGTCAGTGTTGCAGCCCCTACCGACATCGACTGGGATATCCACCGGATCGCCAGCAGCGAGCACTACTCCGACAGCCTGATCACCGTCCAAACCCAGTGGTCGCTTGACGACCTTTACGAGGCCCACGCCGTGCTCGACATGTACGAAGAGTTAGATCGACGTGTCGCGGGGCGGGTGCCGCGATGACAGTCGTACGCGAGCTGATCACGCGGCTTGGTTTCGTCGTCGATCAGGAGTCTTTTCGCAAGGCCGAAAAGCAGATCGAGGATCTGCACAAGTCGCTCACGTCGGGCAGCTCGAGCGGCGCGGCCAAGTCGGGCACGAGTGCGCCCGAGCAAGCCGCCAAAGACACCACGAAGGCCGTAAACGAGACGCAGCAAGCGACGTCCAAGCTTGCCGAAACCTTCGCCATGCTCGGGCGTCAGCTCGCTGCGCTTGGCATCGGCGCGAAGCTGAACGAGTTCGTGCAGCTCGCGTCGGATGCAAACGAAACGGCATCCGCGATCGGGCAGATATTCGGCGCCGAAGGTGCCAAGCAGGTTGACGACTGGTCGCACGCCATGGGCGAGGCCATGGGCCGCAGCGCCTACGACCTGCAGGCGTATTCCGCGCGGCTTGGATCGGTGCTCGGGCCGATCACCAAGACACAAGATCAAGCGCGGCTGATGGCCGAATCATTGTCAGGCCTAGCAGTCGACCTTGCATCGTTTTTCAATACGTCCGACCAAGACGCGATGCTCGCGCTGCGCAGCGGACTGACGGGCGAATACGAGTCACTCAAGCGCTACGGCGTGGTCTTGAATGACTCGACGCTCGCGGAGATCGCGAGCTCGAAAGGCATCCATAAGAAGATCACGGCCATGTCGGTGGCGGAGAAAACCGAGCTTCGCTACCAGGCGATCATGGCCCGCACGAAGCAAGCGCAGGGCGACGCTGCGCGCACCGGCGAAGGCTTCGCGAACGCGACGAAAGCGCTGCAGGCACAGATCAAGACGCTCGGGATCGACATGGCGCGCACGGCGATCCCGGCATTTGAACGCCTGGTGCGAGCCGGGCGCGAACTGCTCAAGTGGTTCAATGAGGCCCGCCAAGGCACGAAGGTTTTAGAGTCGGCATTTCTCGCGCTCGGTGCCGTCGTGGTGTGGCTCGGGCGTGAAACGCTGATGGCCTTCGCCGTGCCGCTCGTGATGATCGGCGCGATGGTTCTGCTCATAGATGAGCTGTGGAACCTATTCACGGGCGGCAAGACCGTGATCGGCGAATGGCTGGACAAGTCGTACGGCATCGGCACCACGAACAAGCTGATCGAAGGCACGATCGAGTTTTTCAAAAAACTCAACGCGACGATCGAGCGGTCGATCAAGTACGTGTCAGACCTGGTTGACGAGTTAGGCGACCTAGACGGCGCTTTCGAAATGCTCGAAAACCGTTTTGCGGGCCCGAATGAAGATCGGGGCGCTGACATGGCCGTCCGCATGGCCAAGCTCAACGATTGGCTGATGAAGCCGATCCGCGATGCGCAAAACAAATACATCCGCGCGATGCATGCCAAGGGCCTCTTGCTCGACGTGCCGGAAATGGAAGCGCAGAGCTACAACGTTCTAAAGGGGCGCAGCATCACGTCGGACATATATGGCCCCGAGGCCTCGGAGCGCGAGCAATACGATCGCGATCGTCGCCGCGGTCGTGAGGATGCACGGCGGCGCGGCGTGCGCGAGCGAAAGCAGGCTCGCGACGACGCGGAAGAAATCTATCAGCAGGAGCAAGCAGCGGCGGCGGCAGCTGCAGGCGTGCCCATGACGCCGGGCACGGCATGGTCAGCCAAGGCGCGGCGCAAGGCGCGGGAAAACGCGGCGGCCTTGGCGGGGCCGGCGTGGTCGATCAGCCCCGAAGAGGAAGCCGCGCGCGTAAAAGCACTCACGGAAGCATCGGGCGGAGCGTCGACGCTGCCCACGGCGATCGATGAGGTGAATCAAGGCGAGTCGATCAGCGCCTACGCGGCCGCGGCGCTCGAGGCCTCGGCAGGTGCGCCGAACGCGTCGACCATGCCGAGCAACATGTCGGTAAACGTGTCCATGCCTGCCCCCGTGATCAACATCCACGGCGACACCGAGCTCATCAAGAAAACAGTCGACAAGACTTTTGACGATCAACGCAAGCGCGCTGCAGCCGCAATCCCGCGGCGGGGCGGGACGTGACGCATGGCCCCCAAGCCCACACACGCGGAAATAGGGCCCGTATGGATCGACGTGTCGATCAGCGAATCGCATACGATCGGCGCTGACGTCACGGATCATCCGGTCGAGGATGGGATCGGCATCACGGATCATATACGGCCCACGCCGCGCACGATCCGCATTGAAGGCCTGATCACGAACCATCCGCTAGAACTCCCTATGACGCACGCGGGCACGGCCCAAGTGGACACGCAGGCGTTTTCACTGCGCGTGCCGGCGAACCCGCTGCCACGGATCCCGCCGCACACCATGACGATCCAAGGCGAGCCGACGACGTACGGCCTCGACATGATCCCCGGATTTGGGCAGGCGTCGTCGCTAGCAGGTGCCATCACGGGCGCGCTCGGGCTGCCGATCGCCTTGCCGCGGCGTGAATACGCGATGGAAATGCATCACGTCAACCGTGACGCCGAGCAGTTCGTGCACTGGGCAGGGCTGCGCTTTACCGAGGACTTCGATCGCGTGCGCGCGGTGTACGACGCGCTATGCCGCGTCGTGGAGCTCGCTGAACCTGTGCAGCTGATCACGGGCTTGGAAGTCTACGATTCGGTCGCGCTCGCGGATCTCGAGTTCGAGCGCTCGGGCAAGCACGGCCCCAAGTCGTTGTCTTTTACGGCGACGTGCAAAGTGCTGCGGCTCGTGTCGTCGGAAACGGTCACGGATCCGTCTGAGTCACGCGGGCAGTCCGGCGAGTCACGCGGCAAGCAGACGACCGAGCCGACGCCCACGGCGTCACTGTCCGCGCCAGCACAAGATCAAGCCGATCATTCGTTTCTAACCATCTTCAAGACTGACGGGCTGTCCGGCATCTATCAGCGCGTCGGCAATCCCTTTGCCGTGGGGTTTTGACGCATGACGCTGCAGCGGCTCAACACGACGACGCATCCGCTGGTGACTCAGCAGTCAGATCTAGACGGCGTCACGTACTCGTTCCGGTTCCGATGGTCCGACCGGTCGCAGACATGGCACATGGATCTGCGCACGCTGGACGATGAGCCGATCGCGCTGTCGGTGGCGCTCGTGACCGCGTGGCCACTGCTGCGGCGCTGTCACGCCCCGCACAGGCCGCCCGGCGACTTGGTGCTGATCGACCTAGCGGGGCCTGCGGAGCCGGTCACTCGGGACGGTTTCGGCGACCGCTGGTGCCTGTTTTACCTGCCGGGCGCGGACGTGCTCAACTACGCGCTGACGCGGGAGCTCCCACCGTGAGCCAGCTATTCGGCCGTGAGGTGTCGGTGCAGGTGGCGGATCTGCGCCTCGACGGTTTCGATCTTTCGTTTCAGATCGCGCGGTCGCTGTCGGCCAAGACGCCTAACACCGCAGAGGTGAAGGTGTGGAACCTGAACGCCGACCATCGCAAGCGGCTGCAGGAAATGGAAAGCGTATACGTGTCGCTCGAGGCCGGCTACGCCGGGGCGACGTCGCTACTTTTCCGCGGTGACTTGCGCGATGCGTCGTCGACGCGTGAGGGGGCCGATTGGATCACGGCGATCACGTCCGACGCCGGCAGGCGAGCACGCAAGGCGCGGATCGTGAAGTCATTCGCACCGGGCGCGTCCGTGGGTAGCGTCTTGGAAGATGCCGCGAAAGCGATGGGCCTCAAGCTCGGCAATAGCGCGCAGCGCGTGGTCGAGGCGAAGATCGCCGGCACGGCCGCAACGCAGTATTTCAACGGCTACGCCTTGGCGGGCGCGGTCGAGGATGAGATCGACCGCATCGCCACGAGCTGCGGCCTCGAGTGGTCCGTGCAAGACGACGAATTGCAGTTCCTCGACTACGGCGAACCGCTGTCACAGCTCGCGGTCAAGCTCACGCCGCAGACGGGGCTGATCGGCAGCCCCGAGCCGGGCAACAAGGGCCTGGTTGACGTGCGGACGCTGATCATCCCGGATCTGTATCCGGGCCGCCGCGTCGAGGTGCAGTCACAACACGTGAAAGGCTTCTATCGCATCGAAGTGTCCAAGCATTCCGGGCAGACGTTCGGGAAAGACTGGTATGTAGATCTGCAGCTGAAATCAGAGCAGCGGAAAGCGAGCAGCTAGGCCGTGACGGTACTGCCATCCGATCTCGACATTCAGGTTGACGTGATCCGCGATGAACTCGCGGACCTGCACACGTGCATGCCTGCGGAGATCGTCGGCGTGCGTGAAGGCAAAGACGCCCGGCAGTTCGTGGACGTCTTGCCGACGCTGCAGCGGGTGGTGATCGACGCGGATGGCATCGCCGTCAATGAAGCCTATCCAGTGATCCCCATGGTCCCGGTCGGCTACGCGCAGGGCGGCGGTTTCTTCGTGTCGCTACCGCTCGCGGTCGGTGACATCGTGCTCTTAGTGTTTGCCGAGCGGTCGCTAGACGCTTGGATCGAGTCTGCCCGCCACGGTGCACAGTCGGCCATCGTGCCGGGCGACGTGGCGACGCACAGCCTGCAGGGGGCCATCGCCTTGCCGTGCGGGCCCGCGCCGCGTGGCAGCCTGCTGACGGGCGTAGACGCGGCGGACGTCGTGATCGGCACGACCGGCGGGACGATCCTGCAGCGGTGGAAAGCGGACGGCTCGGTGTCGCTCGCTGAGGGTACGCAATTCGTCGCGCTTGCGAACCTGGTAGCGACCGAGCTCGGTCGCATCAAAGACGATCTGACAACGCTCGTTTCGTCGATTTCGGCAGGCTTGAAAGCAGGCGGAACGTCCGGGCCTGGTTTTGCGGGTGGGGCCGTAATGGATACTGCTTTTCAGGCCGGCTTGGGCACGCCGCCGACCGTGCCCAGTGCACCCGCGAGCGTAGCTGCCACCAAAACGAAAGCGACCTGATCAGCCATGCCAGCACCACCAAAATTACCATCATGGGCGACGGGCGCGGCATCGATCCTCGAGCCATCAGACGGCAAAAAAGCGCAGGGCTGGGTACCGGGCGAGCAGCCGCCGGCCAGCTTCTTTAACTACTGGCAAAACCTAGTGGGTCAGTGGATCGCTGATCTTTCCGCGCGAATGGCAGATCTAGAAGCGTTTCAGATGGCGCCCGTGTTGACGGCGCTACCTGCAAGCGCCGTTGTCGCAGGTCTAGCAGGTGGATATACCGCGCTGGGCGCGATCGGCTTCGACGCAGACGACGGCCGATGGATCGGCGCTTTCACGAGTGCCGGCAGCTTCTTTGCGGCCGGTGGTGCCATCAACGCGCCCACGGATACACGCACGGGTTCCACGGGGCTTGCGGTCGATGCTTACGGCGTGACTTTCGTGCAAACGCATTGGATGGCATTCGGACAGCCGGCCGGCCTTTCCCGTGTCACGGACACCAGCGGCACCTTGACTGTTAGTGCCATGACGGGCACTGCGCGTGTGTGGATGGCCGCCGCGTCTGACTCGGTGAACACGATCTTAGTGTCAGACACCGACAGCTTTTACGCACGCGTGCCGATCGGTTCCACCGCCTGCACGGAAGTCGCGGGCACAGGTAATTTTGCCGGTGCGATGCAGCGCTGCATTTTGTGGGATGGGATCCGCGATCGCTTCGTGGTTGTGTTTGGCAACGGCAACACGATGATCTCCACGGACCATGGCGTGACGTGGAGCGCTGCAGGCGTACACGGCCTAACAGGTGGCGGGCTGTTGAGTCTTGCCCACTGCCGCGAAAGCGATACGCTCGCGGTGTGTGCCAAATCGGCGGGCGGCTTGTGGACCGTGCGCATATCGTCGGACGCCGGCACGACCTGGATTGACTCAGGGCTCACGCCGGCCGCAAGCGCGAATGTCTGGGAAGTCTTCGACGGTTTCGGCGCGCTATGGGTGCGCGGTGTGGATGCGGCACTGCGCTGGGCGATCGAGCCATCGCGGTGGCAAAGCGTCACCGTGCCCGGAGGCGCACACGCGACACTTGCGCGCCGCGGTGCCTTTCGCGGGCTGTGCGCGCCGCCTAGTGGCGCTGGCATCGGGCGACTGATTTACGTTGCAACTGACGGCAAGCTGCGCGCATCCGGGCCTATTCGAGCACCTAACAGCTTTGTCGTTGATCGGTAAACTCATGAGCGACCTAGCGATCGATCCCGCGACTGACGACCTGCTGCTCATCGGCGGCAAGGCGCAGCTCGTGACCGGCGCAGCCGCAGTCGCGCAGGCGTGGGAAACGCATCTGACTTTGTTTTTGGGTGAGTGCTTTCGCGATCGGTCGCTCGGCATCGACTATCAGGGCCTGATTCTAGTCAAAAACCCGTCTATGACGGTCGTGCGTGGCTTGTTCGCCAAGGCGTCGCGCGAAACGCCGGGCGTCAAAGACGTCACGGATCTGCGCTTCGCATTCGACGGGCTGCGGCGTGAGCTCACGGTCACGGCGTCGGTGCTGTATTCCGCGGGGGGCGAAGGCACGCTCGCGCTATCCGAGACGATAGGGGGCGGCTGATGACGGTCTACGGCCTAACACCGGAAGGTTTCGTAACCAAGACGCTCGAGGACATCGAAGCGTCTTTTGTCGCGCAGCAGCGCGCGAACATCGATCCGGCGATCGACACGTCGCAATTCGGCTTGATCGGGCAGCTGAACGGCATCGTGGCCAGCGACTTGGCGGAACTGTGGGAGCTCGGGGAAAACCTCTACGACGCGATGGATCCCGATCAAGCGTCGGGCGATGCACAGGATCAGCTCTACAGCCTAACTAACAGCCTGCGCGAGCCGGCTACGCCGTCGCGCGTGGTGTGCACGGTGGTGCTCGCGGCCTCGACATCGATCCCGGCACTGACGGCCGTAGCATCGGTGCAGGGCAACGCCGCCGCGCGCTTCACCAACACGATCGCGATGGTCAATGCGACCGGCGCACCGGCGACGCTCGACATCCCATTCCAGGCCGTCGACACGGGGCCGATCGGCGCTAACGCTGGCACGCTCACACAACGCGACACGCTGATCACCGGCTGGACGTCTGTCACCAATGCGCTGGATGCCGAGCTCGGCACGGACATCGAATCAGATGCCGCGTACCGCATCCGCCGTCAAGATGAACTCGCCGCGCAGGGCGGCGGCACGGTCGCCGGCATTCGCGCGGATTTGCTGCAGCTCGATACGGTGCTTGCGGTGTCGGTGCTCGAAAACGTGACTGATGCTGTCGACGCAAACGGCCTGCCGGGGCACTCGTTCGAGGCCGTTGTGCGGTCGGTGATCGGCGCGGTCGACGACCAGGCGATCGGGCTGTCGATCTGGACGAACAAGCCGGCAGGGATTCAGGCCTATGGCTCGGTGACCGTCGTGATCGTCGACACCGAAGGCATCCCGCACACGATCGGCTTTAGCCGCCCGACTGAGATCCCGGTGTATGTGGCGCTGCGCTTGACCGTAGTCGCCGCAGACTACGTTGGCGATACGGCGATGAAAGAAGCGATCGCCGCGTCCGCTGAGACGCCGGGATCGCCGGGTTATCTGGACGTAGGCGATCCGGTCTACGCGGGCAGGTTCGTGACGGTCGCGATGCAGCAGCCGGGCGTCTTGAATGCGGAGTGTCGCGTGTCGCTCGTGTCGTCTGACTACGCAACCGGCGTGCCTAGCGTCGCAGTGACGCAGCGGCAGATCGGCACGCTCGACACTACGCGGATCTCGGTGGTGCCGATCCCATGACGGAGCACTTTACCGACCACGTGACGCGCGGTGTCGAGCGACTGATCGAGCGCTATCGGCAGCCCAAGACGTCCGCGCTGCTGTCGTCGTGGTTGACCGAGGTGCAGGCGGTCGAGGATGCGTTTTATCAGCTGCTGACCGAGCGCAATATCGACACGGCGACGGGCGCCATGCTCGATATGCTCGGGCGCATCGTGGGTCAGCCGCGCGGCGGTCGCGACGACGACACTTACCGGCTGTGGATTTCAGCGCGCGTGCTGGTCGAACGGTCGTCAGGCACGACCGAGCAGATCATCGCGATCGCAGACAAGCTAGCCGGCGGCAACACGGTCAAGCTCCGCGAGTACTTCCCCGGATCGTTCGTGCTCGACATGGGGGCGCTCGACTCGCACACGGGGCTGCAGATCGCGCAGCTCATCGTGCCGGCGAAAGCAGCCGGCGTGCGCTTCACCGCCACGTGGTCGAACGTCGCATGGCCTGCGGTGTTCACGTTTGCACCGGCTGACGTGCCGATCCCGGCGTCGTCGCTCGGGTTCGACGCGGGGCGTTTCGTGTTCGCCTCTGACGGCGGCGGGGAAGTCGCGATCGAGTCTTTCACATTCAACGGGGGCGGGCCTGACTTCGGTTTCGATCGCTCACTATTAGGAGGCTGACGGCATGGCACGACCAAGCGCATTTCCACGATGGGCCACGGGTGGCACGGCGGCGATCGCTGCCCCGAGCTCGCCCGAGCAAGACGTCGGCCATATCCCGCAAACGATCCTCACAGCCCAGCTCGCAAATTGGCTGCAGAACCTCGTGTATCAGTGGCTCGTGTACTTGGACGGCGCGACGCCCACCACGACGACGGCGCCGTCTGCGGTGACGGCGACCACGGTAGCGACGATCGGCACGGATGCCGGTGCAGCGCATGCCGATCACGTCCATTCGCTGCCCACTGCGGCCCCTAGCGCGCTGACCATCGGCGGGACGGTCGTCACGGGCACGTCCGCGTCACTGGCTCGAGCCGACCACGTACACGCGATGCCAGCGGCCGCAGCGCCGGTGCAGATCACCGCCACGGCTGCGAACTCCGCGGGCGTCGCGACGACGTTTGCGCGGTCCGACCATACGCACGACGTGTCGACTGCGGCGCCCAGCGCGCTCACGATCGGCGGGACGGTTGTCACGGGCACGTCTGCGTCGCTCGCACGAGCGGACCATATACACGCGATGCCGGCGGCCGCCGTGGCATCGGCGCTCGCGATAGGCGGCGCGAGTTCCGCCGGCTCGGCTTCGACGTTCGCGCGATCCGACCATGTCCACGCCCTGACTTCATTTGGCATCAGCTCCGGCCAAATTTGCGAGGGAAACGATCCACGAATCGCGGTGCTGCCGAGCACCAATGGCTTTCGGTTGGCGCCTACGGTCGACGACGCGATCCCGGCGGATGGCAGCGCATTTACCACGGTGTATTTGGCGCCGATCACGAGCGATCAGATCGCGATTTACAATGGCACATCGTGGGTCGTGCGGTCGGCTTCCGGCGTGTCGTACGTGCTCGCGGGACGCACCACCGATCTACCGTTCGACATCTTCGCGTTTTGGACGGGCGCGGTCGTGTCGCTCGAGGTGCTGAACTGGACGTCAGGCACCGCGCGCGCGACTGCGATCGCGCGACAGAATGGCGTATGGACCAAGTCGGGTGACGCAACGCGCCGCTATCTGGGCACCGTGCGACCGCGGTCAGCCACGACGTTTGCGATTCGGCGCACGCCGAATTGGTCGACGGGCACTGCGGCGATCGATATTTGGAACGTCGACAATCGCAAGCAGACGAATGCGGTGATTCAATCGCCGGGCAGTGACTGGACCTACAGCACAGCGACCTACCGTCAGGCGAACGCTACTGCGGCCGCGCAAATCGACACGATCGCGGGGCTAGCGGGTGACTGCGCGTCGCTCGTGCTGCTCGCGACGGTGAGCAGTACGGGTGTGGGTGCGGGCGATAAAGCCGGCATCGCGATATCTGGCCCACTGACATCTTCGCAAACGTATTTGCGCGTGTTCGCGACCGTCAACGCGACGGTGGGCACGGTCCAGCTGACCGCATTCAGTCACGATCAAGTGCCGCTCGGGATCGGCGCTTTCAAATGGCTCGAGAAAGGCACGGGCAGCGGCACTAACACCTGGTACGGCGACACCGTGACAGAAAACCAAACGGGTCTTGCGGGCGTGATCTGGTGTTAGGGGGCCATCATGTCTGAGTTTCTAGTCACCATACCCACGCCGCCGATCCTGACAGTCACAGTCAGTCCACAAGGCGCACCAGGCCCCGCAGGCCCGCCCGGCGCAGACGGTGCGCCCGGTGCAGACGGTGCGCCGGGCCCGCAAGGTCCCGCAGGCCCGCCCGGCGCAGACGGCACGGGCAGCGCGACCGCGAGCAGCCTAGCGACGACGGGCGCGCCCGTGGACGTTGCGGCATCCGCGCCGCCCGTCGAAGGCCAGGTGCTAACGGCGATGGATGCGGAGCACTCGGTGTGGCGCGTCCCGGGGCTGCACTACGATCCGTCGATCAAATTTTGGACTAGCACCACGGGTGCAGCCACGATTTTGCCCGGAACGTGGGGCTTTATTTGGCAGCCGCCGGTGGGCACCACATCCGCCGTAGTCTACATCGTGTCGTCGCTTGATGCGCCGCCAGTAGACGCGCGTTTCGGCCTGTATGTGCACCGTGACATAACAGTGCCGGTGCAGGTCAACGTGCTAGGCACATCGGAAATTCAGGGCCTGGACGGCTTGCGTGGCCCAAGTGCCGTGCTGTTGCCCGGCGCGAATTACGAATGGATTTTCTATCACGAAGATGGATCGTCGATTTGGGGTTTAGTCTCTGACACGGCCGGCGGAGCCAAGCGTTTGCAGGTCGCGGGCGGGGCGCTTGTCGACATCACAGGATCGCCCGTGCCGACTGTGGGCCAGGCTCTGATCGCGAGCGACGCGACGCACGTGGGGTTTGCGAATCTTCCGGCCGGCGTCGCGCTCACGGCTGTTGCACCGACGCAGATCACAGTCACCACGGCCGCAGTCGGCGCGGATTCGGCTGCAGCTCACGGCGATCACGTGCACAGCGTGGCGACCGCGGCACCTGCGGCGCTTGCGGTGGGTGGCGTGCAGGCCATCGGCACGTCTGCGTCGCTGGCCCGAGCTGACCACTTGCACGCGATGCCGGGGCTTGCGACTGGAAGTGCGAACGGGTTTTTATCGAGTGCGGATTTTACGAAGCTTGCCGCGCTGTCTCAGGCATTCAAGGCGCCCGTACGTTACGCCGCAAATGCAAACGTGCCAGCGGTCACGACGGGCGGTGCGCCCGCAATAGACTCACAGCCTACAAACATCGGCGATCGTGTATTACTCACTTCGCAGACGGATCCGATTACAAACGGAATCTATCTAGTAAGTGCGACGGCTTGGCCGCGTGCGCCGGATGCAGACACGACCGCGAAAATGCCCAGCGGGGCTATTATCCCTGTGTCGGAAGGTAACCTATATTCCGATACGTGCTGGATGTTGGTGTCGAACGATCCGATCGTGCTTGGCACGACCGCGATCGGTTTTTCGCAGATTGTCGGCCGTAAGGGGCTGAGTGCCCCGACGCCTATTACTCCGAGTTCCAGCACTGGTTCTGCCGGGGCATCCACACTTTGGGCCGCGATTGACCATAATCACAAATTTCCCGCGCCAGATCTAACACTCAATAACTTCCGTATATCGAACAACGCCGGCAGCACCCCGATTGACTCCGCGGCTGTGTCGACCGTGACGCTGGCGCCCCACTACGGGACAAGGATCGCGCTTTTTAGCGGCACGGACTGGTTTGCTGTGGATATCGGCGGAGCGTCTCCGACCGTCGCAGTCACGGGGCAAACCGCCGGTGTGCCATGCGACATATTTGCGGTCTATTCAAACTTGACGACGTGCACGCTAGAGCTGTCGCCATGGACAAACGCCACGACACGGGCGGCAGCGTTGACGCAGTTCAATGGCGTTTGGGTCAAATCCGGGTCTCAGACAAAACGATATGTCGGAACGATCTTGCCCGATTCGGCGACCACGTTTACGCACAAATCTTTCGCGGCGGGCGCCAGTTCGCCTGTCTGCGGCTTGTGGAACGTGAGCAACCAGATCGACGCCGAATTTGTGTGGTTCGCCGGGTTTAGTACGTGGAATCTCGCGACGGCTAATGTTTGGCAGCAGATCAACGCGCAAGCCTCTGCTGCGGTAAAGTTCGTGCTAGGGCAAGACGTGCCGCTGATAAGCGCCTATCACGTTGGATCTGTAGACGTGGGGACAGCTGGTGCCAGCGCCAGCATCGGGATAGGTCTAGACTCGACCACGACGCCGATAGGGTTGCGCAGCGGATCCGGCGTAAACGGTGCCGTCGCGACAGTCCACGCTAAATATCAAGCTGCTGCGGTGCCGTTAGGTGTTCACAGCCTGAATGCTCTCGCGTTTGGCACCGCGACGACGTGTGCCTTTCAGGGCGCAGTGGGCGGGATGCAAAGCGGGCTAACTGCTCGAATCAGGTGCTAGGGGCTGATATGCAAACACTCGACTTCACGCCAGCGCCGATCACGGTCCGTGTCGTCACGGGCGCGACGGTCGGATTCGGGATCGGGCTCAAGCGCGCGGACGGCCTGCCCGTCGATTTGACCGGCTACACGATCACAGCTCCACTGACGCCGCGCGACGGCTACGCGCCGCCGGTCGCAAGCTTCACGGTCGTGCAGGTCGATCCGGCGTCGCTATCGCTATCGCTGACCGCGGACGAATGCGGGCTGCTCGGTGACGTGCACACGCCGGTGTCGTGGTCGTGGTCGTGCTGGGCTGACCAAGCGGGCCAGCGTATCGAGCTCGTGCACGGCACGCTCGCGTTGACGCCGCCCTAGGGCACGTCGCCGGGCGCGGCCTCGGCAGGCTCGGCAGCATCGAGCATGAGCAACGTGCAGCATATCCGCGCCCCGTCGCCGCGGCTGACCACGATTTCACCCGCGAAGCCGCCGCGCGACCATAGCCGCACGACTTCGTGCGCCCCGGCTTCCAAGACTTCCGCCGATGAGATCGCGTGCTCGCTCGGGCTGTCACGCACCGGGCAGACGTAGCGCCGTTTGCGGCCTCGGTGCTGCGCAGCGTATTGCTCGCGCACCACCTGCAGCACGCGCAGCGCGTCGCCGGGGTCGTGGCGGCCTAGAGTGGCGAGCGTCAGGTCCAGGTCTACGCCTTGCGTGTTGTAGAATTGGAACATGGCGCCGTAGCCGGGCGGCAAGGTCGCCTCGAGTCTTTTCAGCAGCTCGATCGCCGCCGCTGTGAGCTTGAGATCTGTCGTCATGGGCCCGCCACGATCGCCCAGGCAATTCGCTCCGACCAGGCCGCGGAGGCGTTTTTGGGGCCTCGACAGTGCAAAAACGCAAGCCGCGGGCCGCCCGCGTGCGTTTGCGCTTGTTTGCTAGCCGTAATCGCGCCGTAGTGGGCGTGTTCCGCACGCTTAAGTGCGAAAGCCGCCGGTGCTCTAACACCCGCGGCCCCGAGACTCCGCAGCGTTTTTACGCGCCTAGGCGGGGCCTCACCACGTCACGCACCACACGCGATCCGTAGTGCAGCTACTTCTAGGCGAAAACGAGAACGAACGCCAGCTGCACTTCGCAGAGCTGGTGCCTCGACGCGTCCGCCGCCGCGCCGACCGCGACGCCGCTCGAGCTGACCAGGCCGCTCGAGCCGCCGCCCGGCGTCAGGCCCGCCCGCCCGAGGCCGCCACGGCCCGCCTGGACCGCCGCCGTAAGGACTGGCTGCGGGTGCACGGCGATCTCGACGCGCCGCCGCTGCCGCTGCCCCCGGACCTGCGGCGCGAGCTGTGGATCGGATCGCAGCTGAACCTGACCGATCCGACCGGCGAGCAGATCCGTTGGCGGGTGCGCGCCATGTCCGCAGACGGTCGTGCGGAGATCGCCGGGGCGTCGTGGTACGCCGCCGTAGTGCCGCTCGGTGACGGCACGCACCGGTATACCGTCGTAGGCACCGACCGCGCAGCGCTGCGCGCCCGCCGGACCTTCACGCTCGGGTGGCTGCAGTCGGAGCTCGAACGCGCAGGCGTGGTCCGGGGCGTCAGTCTGTGCACGTTGCTGCGCATGATTCGCGACGTGAACAACGGCGACCCGTACTGCCGGCGGTGCCAACATCACCACCCGTCGCGCTCGGCGTGGAACCATCGCGGGCCCGATGACACGTTGGAAACGGGCGACATAGGCTACGGCGTGGCCCTCGAGCTCGCCGGGGCGATCGTCCGGCACCAGTGGCGCACGCCCGCGCAGATCGCCCGGCACTGCGAACCATGGGAGATCGGCGACTCGGGCTATCCCACGGCGACCTACCAGATCGTAGGCCGTGACCGTGCCGGGCGGGCCGTGGAAGGTGGCCGGCTGCCGCCCGCGCTGATCGTCCAATACGCGATGCTGCGCGACGTCGCCGCCGCGGCCTGCGACGACACGCTGCCTTTCGTGCGGGCCCCCTACGGCTCGACCGCGGCACGCCGTGCCCAGCAGCACGCCCAAGCGCCGCCGTAGCGCCGGCACACAGCCCGCGACACGACGACAAGGCAGCGCAGCTCGTGGGAGCGGTGCGTCTTGTCGTCGTTTTTGCGCGTTTTCAGCACGTCGCGCGCGTGTCGAGCCGGCCTTCGGAGCAGTCCCGCGGGCCTCGGTGCGCGTCAAAACGCCGATCGCCGCCCTAGGCTGCGGACACTCGAGGCCTTCGACCGTGCTTCGCAGGCAATCTTGGTGTGGTGTGACACCGCACTCACGCTCCGCGTCTTTAAGATCCGCAGCTAGGGCGGGGTGCGCCGGGCGTGGATCGGGCCAGCTGTCAGGGCTGTGGACACGCACGCGGCAGCCAGCCCGATCCCCTACGTCTTGCCACGTCGCGTTTGCCCGTGCCGCTCGCGGCTGCACGAAGGTCTAGACGCAATCGTTGTCAGGTTGCCCGCGTGACTGGATTTCCAAGGCGCGCAGATCGATAGCATCGCCGCTCGACTGGTGCCGACGCACGAGCCAAAGCAGTACGCGGGCGCGTGCGGGCCCGTCGAGCTTTTCGATTTCGGCGGCGAGTATTGCCATCGTGTCCAATTCGGGGTCCGACATAGTTCACCTTTCGCGCCCGCAAAAGTAGGCGGGCTGAGTAGACATAAAGACTCTTACCGGATCACGCGCGCCACCGGCGACGGTACGCCGCCGTCAGCGCTGGCTGTCTCGCCGGGCACACTGAAACCATCTAGCGCCATCCCTGCAGGCCGCGAGCCGCGAGCCGTGCCGCGCGCTGTGCCTTGCGGTGCTTGCCGCATAGCGACCAGCTGACGTTAGGATCGAGCAAGTGTTGCGTCATGGATTCGAGCACGCCCATGGCGCCCGGATAGTTTGTGCCGATGGCTGTAGGGTATTCGAGCTCTTTACGTGCGAGCGCGAGTGCCGATTCGGCGTGACAGTGCACGCAGGTTAGGGAGTGGATCACGTGCGTTTCCCTTTCGTCTTACGGGTCTTTGGCTTGGCGGCAGTCTTGACCGCGCGCGGCTTGGGCGTCGGCGCCGCCGTAGGCTGCAGGCCGCAGTGCGCGGCGATTAGATCCGCCACGATGTCTGCAGGCCGTCGCCGCTCCTGAATCGCGGCCACCTGCAGGGCCTCGACGATATCCACGGGCAGCGTTGCGGACCACTGGCGCACCTGCACGCCGTCTTGTCGCGTGTACGGTGTCGCGATCGTGCCTACGCGGTGAGCAGCCGAGCCGACCGCGGCAGCCGGCACGGGCGCGGCTTTGCGGCCTCGAGCGGCTGCAGGCTGCGGCGGGGCGGTGACGGCTTCGAACGGATCGGCGGCTAGGGCGGGGCGGCTCATGCTGTCACCTGCTTACGTTTCGTGAGTTCTGCGGCTAGGGCGGCGTAATCGGTCGCGCCGATCGAGTCGGGCGCATATAGGCGGATCGGCTGCTGGTGTGAGTACGACTCTGCGATCGCCACGTTGCGGCGCACCACGGTCGAGCACACGTCGTCACCGAGCTGCGTGCGCAGCTTGGCCTCGACGCTGCGCGACAGCCGCGTGGTGTTCGTCTGCGACGCGATCACGCCTGCGACCGCGAGCTGCGGATTCAGCCGCGCACGCACGCGCTCGACCGTGCGCATGATCAGAGCGACACCTTCGAGCGCCGCGGCCTCGGTGAGCACCGGCACGAGCACCGCGTGGGCGGCGGTAAGCGCCATCGCGGAAAGGATCCCCATGCTCGGGGGGCAGTCGATCAGCACGACATCCCAGCGACGCGGCAGCGCCCGTAGCGCCGTACGTAGGATGGTTTCGGCCCCGACTTCTCGCGCGAGCATTTTGTCGGCCGCCGCGAGCCATTCGCCCGCCGCGACCACGTCTACGCCGCAGTCTGCGCGTGTGACCGTGAGTGGCCCGCCGGTCGTCAAGGCGTCGAGCAGCGCGCGCCCGTCCGATCGCTGGCCTACGTACGTCGACGCGTTGCCTTGTGGGTCAAGGTCGACCAGCAAGACGCGCTTGCCGCGTGCCGCGAGCTCGGCACCTAGGTTGACGGCGGTGGCTGTTTTGCACGAACCGCCTTTCTGGTTCGTCACCGCGATCACGCGGGCGCGGCTCACAGCGCACCGATCGCGATGCGTGACCACGACGGATCGGCCTCGATGATCCATGCCGCGCATTCACCCGTGACGCGGATGATCGTCGCTGCACCTTCCCCGCCATCCGCGTGGCGCTCTGATAGCGGCGTCACCTCGATCGTGACCATCGTGTCGGCGGGCGCTACGTCGTCGCACGGCTCGCCGGACCACTGGCCACACTCGCACCGTACCGGCGCAGAGTGTTTGACGCCGTGGCACTGGCCGCGGTGCGGGCCACGGGCCACGGGCCCGAGATCGCCGCAGTCGTGGTCGGCGGCGGTTGCGCAGCGGTGACACAAGTCAACGTGCACGTTGCTGATGCGGGCCAGCTGGTAGCTCGTGACGATCAAGGGCTGCTGTGCGGCGGGGATAGCGATTTGCATGGGGGCGCGCTCCTGTGCGTTTCTGCAAACTAGCGCGACTTGCGGAAATGCACAAGCGACGCGCACACGTGCCGCCGTGCCAACGTGCAAGCCGGCACGGCAGCACGGATCCACACCAGCACGGCGGCACACCAGCACGGATCCACACCAGGTGCCGGGCCTATCCACACCAGGTGGCACGCTTGCACACGTGCCAGCGTGCCTCCGTGCAAGCGTGCCAATGGGCAAGCGTGCCGGCGTATACGCGTGCACATTTGCAAGCTTGCACAAATGCCGTCATGCTCAAGACATGACGACGACGCAGACGACGACCGCGGCGTGTGGCAAGTGCGACGGCAAGGGCACGCTCTGGTTTTGGGGCCATCGCGACGCAGGCCGGTGCTACGCCTGCGGCGGCGCTGGGCAGGTCGCCGCGCGGTCACTGACTGCCGTGCAGCACGCCCGGCTGCAAGCCGCGCACACGCTGGGCTTGTTCACCGATTACGACTACTGCGGCGCGCTCGTGACACGCGCGGTGTGGGAGCGTAACCCGGTGTACTGGGCGGCGATGGCCACCCGCGCGGCTACGTGGCTGCTCGCGGTCGCGGATACGGCGTGGGCACGTCAGCAGCTCGCGCGGCTCGACCCGCACGCCCGCGCGGAGATCATCAGGATCGGGCGCGAGCTCAAGGCCGCCGCCGCGGGCTGACCTGCAGGCAAAAAAACGCCCCGCTGCTCGCCGAGGCGTCATGCCGAGCAGCGGGGCGACACGGCCGCGGCACCAGCGCCGCGGCGTGACCGTCGTCGTCAGAATGGGATGTTGTCGTCTGGGTCGAGGCCGGCTGCTGCCTTCGCTACGGCGGCGCGTGGCGGCGGCGTAGGCGAGCGTGCCGGCGGTCGCGGCGCAGGCCGTGCTTGAGGTGCGGCGACGGCCGGTGCGGCAGGTCGTGGCGGTGCGGCTGCCGGCGGCGCAGTGGCGCGCGACGCCTGCGCATAGCCGCGCATTTGGTCCGCAAAGCTGCGGGCCTCGTCGGGCGCCATGCGGGCCTTCAAGGCTACGCCGCCCACGCCGCCCGGTGCGTTGATCCAGCGCACTTTGATCCGCGGATAACCCTGCAGGTCGTTTTCTTCGACCAGCACGAGCGACACCTCTTGTTCATCCACGCCGGTCAAGTCGTCGATCGAATCGGTCGACCACCCGCACGTGCGCAGGGCCTTCATAGTGTGCTCGATCGACTTTTCGCCAAAATACCCGTACCAAGTAATGTGCTGACCGATCGCGAACTCGTTCTGCGACAGATAGCCGCCGTCGAGCAGTACGAACTCGACCGCGACCTGCGGCTTGCCCGCTTGCGTGTAGCCTAGCGCCGCCGTGACGGCGCGCGCGCGATACGTGTCAGGGTTGACTGCAGGTCCGGTCATTGTGCTAGCGCCTCCTGTGCTGTGTCTTGTGCCGTGTCGGCGGCGGCGAGTATCGCTGCCAGCTTGTTTGCGATGCGCGCGATCTCCGCGTCGTCGTTTTCCTCGAGCGCTCGTGCGAGTGCCGCCCGTGCACGCGTGCACCGGGTTTCGTCCGCGGCGAGCACCGCGAGCTGCGCTTCGATCTGCGTCAGCAGCGTGCGACGGTCCGCGGGCCGGTGCGCCGCCGCCGCGTCCGCGAACTCTTGCCAGTCGAGCGCGAGCCGGGGCGGCAAGTCGTAACGGTTTTTGGCATCCCATGCCGCGGTGCGTTCGGTGTGCAAGATGCGCTGCTGGCCCATCTGTCCGCGCACACGACCTGCTTTCTTGACGGTGTTTAGGTCGTGGCTGGCGAATAGCACCGCGTCAGACCATTCGCGCCAATAGCCGCTCGGGATCTTGTGCAGCTTGAGCTCGTACCGGTCGAAGTCGTCGCCGGCAGGATTGCGGAAGGTGCGGATCGCAGAGTGTGCGAGCAGGATAATGTGCATGTGGCGCTTGGTGCGCAGCGTTTCGAGATCCGACGCGAGCCGCCGCCATTGGTCGTGCGCCGCCACGTAGCCGCGCCCGTATCCGAAGTCTTCGATCGACTGGTAGGGCCGCCCGTTGTCGTCGCGCGACTCGCGACAGACGTGTGCCCAGCACAGCGGCTCGAGCCAATCGAGCGTGTCGATCACCAGTGTCTGATAGTCGTGCGCGGCCGTGGTGAGCTCCGACACGGCCTCGAGCGCGTCTAACCAGGTCGTCGGCTGTGGGAAGCGCTCAACGTCAAGCTCGCTCGTGCCGTCTTCCGCGCCGAGAAAGATCGGCGCGGGTGCGGCCGCTGCGAACGTCGACTTGCCCACACCTTCGATGCCGTACACCAAAAGCCGCATGGGTTTCGCGAGCCGGCCCTTGATGACCTTCCCGAGCGCCATGCGGCCTGATGGTTTCGCCGGCAGCACGGCCTGCGATGCGTTCGCGGGGGCCGCCGCTGTCGGCTGCTGTGCTCGGGTGGCCCGTGCTACCGCCGCGGCTGCGGCGAGCGCTGCGCGCTGCGCGGCGGTCGGTGCGGGGGAAGGTGCTGCGGTGCCGGTCGGTTGTTTCGCGGTGGCTGGTACTGCTGGTGCCATGGATACTGCTGGTGCCTCGTGTTGCTGTGTTGGTGATGGTTCAGTCACTCGGCAGCCTGCCCGTTGGTGTTTGCCTGCGGCATCACGAAGCTTGGATCAAGCTCCGAATGCACGTTGTCGACACGTTCGTACAAGGTGAAATCCTCGAGTGACGCTTGATGCGTGCACACGGGGAAAAACGAACACATGCGGCCGTAACGCTCGCATGACTGGACGTTGCGCGCGCGGATGCCGGACCGCTGACCGTCACGGATGAGCACCGCCGTCTGCCACGCGTCGTGCGCGGCCTCGACTTCTTCTTCGGGCAAGCGCACCACGAATCCGCGCTGGAAGTAGCGATCGACATTCGCGATCACTTCCTCGGTGAGGCGTAGCCGGAACTCGTCGGGCGTCTCATCTTCCGCGCGCTGCTTTGCGTACAGCCTGCCGTCTTTGGTGAATTTGCGGTCTTCGGGGGCCGTGGCTTTCAGCGGCGCATGGCGCGGCTTGCCGATCACGTCGTAAAGGCAGCCCGCAAGCTCGATGCCGTGCGCGCGTGCCCCGGCGAAGTACGTGCTGATCTGTGAGTCGAGCTGCAGTCGTTTCCAGTACGTCGAGCCGGGCTGAATGTCTTCGCCTGACGTCTTGTGCTCGACCATATAGATCCGCTGATCCGCGTGGTTCAGTACCAAGGCGTCCAGCTTGCCGCCGAGGCCGAATGTTTTCGACTTTGCCCCGGTCGCCGGGTTTTTCAGGTCCGCACGAAACTCGAGCTCGACACCGAGGATTTCGACGTCCAGCGAATCGTGCCATCGCGCGTCGTAGGCCTGCAGGAGTACGCCGGCACGCACCAAGTCGTAATCGTCCACGGCGTGCGGCCGGATCGCGTCGAGCGCCGCCGACAGCTGCAGGTCCGGTGTCGCGTACGCGCGCCACCAAGCCTCGAGGCCCACGTGAAACAGGTTGCCGAATCGCAGCGGCTCATGATCGCCGCCGAGCGGCTTGAAACCGAGCTCGTAACGGTAGTGATGCTCGACCGCGCAACTGCGGTAGGTCTTGAGCTGCGAATTCGTCAACACCTGCAGGCGTCGGACGGGGGGGGGCGATGCGACGGGTGTACTGCTTTGCGTCGTGGTCACGGTGTAACCACGTACCACGGCGTTTTCGACTCGTCAAATATGCCTAGTTAGCTGGGCGGCGTGCGGCGTGGTGAGCATAAACGCCTAGCGCCGGCAGGTCCATTTGCGACGTCACACCCGTGTCAGCTGCGGGGCGCGCGAATTGCGGGCGGCTAGGCGACCATGGGCGACGTCGCCGGCAAGCCTGCTTGTGCATCGTGAGACTCGAGGCTCGCCACGATCCAGCGACACCGCGACGTCACGGCGGCGGCGGTGTCGCCAACCATCGTGTCGGCGACGTCAAGTAGAAATGCCGCGTAGTTGAGTGGTAATGCGGCCCCCTCGGGCGAAAGCAGGAACGCTTCGACCGCACCGCGAGATATCGACATTTACGCGCAATACAGGCAAGGCTGGCGGGCGTCTAGTCCTCCAAAGTCTATAGCGTAGCCGTAGCCAAAAGTGCGCAGATCACATTGTGTGGAGCGCTCGCACCTAAATGCATTTTGCTGTAGCTGCAATGCGCTAGCTGCGTTTCGCCTTCGACTTCGTGACGCGGCGCTTGATGATCTGTGTAGACGTTATGTCAGCCGTCGGCTGCGGGTGCGTCGTCGCGGCGAGTGTCGACACCAGCGCAATCGTCAGGGCCTCATAGAGTGCGATCGACGGCGGCATATCGGTCTGCAGATGCCGCAGCTTCAATGTCAGGCCGCGTTCGCGCGCCATCTTACCGATCGGCGTCTCGAGGAATTCCCGCAGCACGCGCGGCAGCTCGTGGTCCCCGACGGGGGCGTCGGTGCTGTCCACGCCGGTTGCCAGCCAGCCAACGTTAGCGCCGGTCACCTTGGCGACGGTGATCAGCTCGCTGATGGTTGGCTCGCCTATGCCGCGTTCCCAGCGCGATACGGTGGATGGATGCACTTTGACCACTTGGGCAAACTCGTCTTGCGTGAGCTTGGCGGCTTCACGTGCGCTCTGTAGCCGCTCCGCCAACGGCGGGGGCAAACGTCGGGCCATGGCCGCTACGTGCCTTGAGCTAAGCGAAAATGCAAGTCAGGGCGAAGACCTACCACGGCCGCACTAGGCGAAAATGACGTCTTGCCAAACTCGTCATATTTGCCTAGTTTGCTACGCATGTCGCCCGAGCCGTCGTCGCCGCAGGTGTCGTTTGCAGATTGGCTCATTGAGCGGCGCGGCGCGGCAGGTATGACGCAGCAGGCCCTAGCCGAAGCCGTCGCCGTGCACGCGTCCACGGTGTCACGGTGGGAGCGGGGCGAAGCCGAGCCGGCGGTGAGTGAGCTGCGCGCGCTCGTGCTCGCGCTCGGTGCACGGGCTGACCACGCGCTGCAGCTACCCGACGCGCTGTCGGTCGCGGCGACGGGCTTTCAAATCATAGGAGGCGTCGAAAAGCATGCCGACACTGGGTCAGACGGAAACGCGGTCGTGTCAGGTGGAAATAAGCGCGTCGGAGCGCGTCGAGCTCGGTCACGAAATGGGCCGGCACGAAGTGCAGATCGAGGGCCTCAAGGTCGAAAGGGCCGGCGTAAGCAAGCGCATCCGTAATCACGAAGTCGAGCGCAACAAGCTCGGGCACTGGCTCGACACGGGCAAGCGCGAGCAAGACGTCGAATGCTGGTGGCGGCGCGACGACGCCGCGCGCGAGTGGTACCTGCAGCGCCCCGACACCGGCGAAACGGTCGAGACGCGACCGTTCAGCCCGCGCGACATGGTGCACGAGCTGCCTTTCCACGACGGCCCGCGCGACGACGATCAGGGCGAGTACACGATCACGGCAGATGGCGAAGTGCTGACCGCGGTCGGGCGTGATTTCGTCGTCACCGTGATCGGTTCCGATCCTGCCGCGCCCGAGCCGGCGGGCAACCTCGAGGTTGCGCCCGAGCAGCCCGCCGCACCGGTCGTGCAGCTGCTGTCGACACCGCCTAGGCGACCTGCAGCGGCCCCTAGCAAGCGCAAGCGCAGCAAGGCTAAGGCGACGGCGGCGACGTGACCGCGCCCGACGCGTCAGCTGCCGCCGTCTGCATGTTGCAGGCGGCGCTCGACTACGCGGAACAAGGCCTGCGCGTCTTTCCGGTATGGCATGTCGACGCGGATCGCTGCGTTTGTCCCGCCGGCGGCGAATGTCCAGATCCCGGCAAGCACCCGCACGTGTCGCGGTGGCAGGTGGCCGCGACCGATGACACTGACACGCTGCGCGAGTGGTGGGCTCAATGGCCCCACGCCAACATCGGCTTGATCACGGGCGCGACTAACGGCTTCGTGGTCGCAGACTTCGATCCGCGCAACGGCGGCGATCAAACACTCGCGCAGCTCGAGGCGGCGAACGGCGGGACGTTTCAGACTGTCACGGCGCTGTCCGGCGGCGGTGGGGTACACCTGTTTTTCGCCGTGGGGGCGGACAGTCGCTTACGTAATGGCCGCGGGATACGGCCCGGACTCGACCGTAGGGGTAACGGCGGCTACGTCGTGTCGGCTCCGTCCATGCACGCGAGCGGGCACCGTTACGTGTTCGCGGCGGGGCTCGGGCTTGGCGCTCCACTGCTGCCCGTGCCTGATTGGCTCGATGAACGCGCGATCGATCGCGGTGAGCCGGATGTCGTGCCCGTGGTGCTGCCGGTCGGACCGCGTGATCTCGCGCGCATCGATCGGTACGCGCGGCGCGCGCTCGATCTCGAGTCGAACGCCGTGCGCACGGCTCCCAAGGGCACGCGTAACGATCGACTGAATGAGGCCGCTTTCTGTCTTGGTCAGCTCGTAGGCAGTCGAGCGCTTGATCAAGGGCTGGTCGAAAGTGTGCTTTTCGGCGCGGCCAAGGCGGCGGGGCTCGGTGTTCGCGAGATTCAAAAGACGATCCGCAGCGGACTCGAGACGGGGATCAAACGTCCGCGCGCAGTGCCCGAGCGCACAGCGAATACACGCGCAGTGCCGGGGGCCAACATGGCGCATGACTCAGACCCACCTACGCCCGGCGCCGTGCTCGCAGCGCCCGCGCAGCAAGTCCCGGCGTATCGCTTGCTCGCCGATGGCATCGAGCATGAGATGCGCTCGCTCGGTCCGCGCGTTGCCACGGGCTTTCGCTCGCTCGACAAGTGGATGGGCGGCGGCATCCCGTGCGGGACGCTGGCCGTATTGCTCGCGCCGCCGAACGTCGGCAAGTCGTCGCTAGCGGCCCACCTTGCGCACGTGATGGAAGCTGACAGCGGCTGTGCATGCGTCTATTTCGCCGCCGATGAAGCCGCGCGCGGGATTTACCTGCGCATCGGTCAAATGATGGGATTCGAGCGCGAAGACCTAGAAGCTGAGGGGGATTTCGGTGCCGCGCGGCGTGCCGCGTATGCGGAGCGGGCGCGCGACCCGTCTCGGAAGCTCGCGATCATCAACCCCTACGTGGACGGGGCGTCAACGGTCGAAGCGGCGCACGCCGCGCTGCTGGATTTCGCCGCCGACCGCCCGCGGGTGATGTTCGTCGACAGCCTGCAGGCCGCTAGCTTTGACGTAGACGCGGGCGTTGACATCGTGAGGGAACGCATCGACGCGCGGCTCAAGCAGTGCGTTGGGATTGCGCGCACCGGAACCAGTGTCGTGCTGATCAGCGAAATGCCGCGCGCTGCGTACGCCAATCGTACGGGCAGCGCCGATCGCGATCCCATCGCGGGCGGCAAAGAATCGGGCGGCATCGAGTTCCGCGCAGATCTGCAACTGACACTCAAGCCCGTGCAGGGGCAGCGGGGATTCGTCGATCTGAGTGTCGACAAAAACCGCATCACGCCGATCAAGCACGTGTCGCTGCGGCTGCGGCAAGACTTTTGTTCGGCTGCGTTTTCGGAAGTCATGCTGCCGCACGCGTCCACGCCCACCAAAGATGAACGCGACGCGGCGGCCGATGCGCAGCGGGACGCGCGGCAGTTCGCCAAGCTTGTCGACGCAGAGCGTAAGGTGTTGGACGCGGTAAGAGCGGTCGCCGCGCTGCGCACGATGGGCGATGTCGTAGCGGCCACCAGTGCTCGCAAGCAGGACGTTCACCGCGCGATCCGGGCGCTCGAATTGCGCGGAGAGCTAACCAAAGCAGGCGGGGTCTACGCCGTCGCCGGGAGCGCCGCCCATGCGTGAAGTGATCGGGGTCGAAAAACCTGTAACCCCTCTAGAGGCGGTTCCCGCGATCACGCGAGTTCCGCCTCGGTTCCCGTCCAATTCGGCGTCACCAGTTAGGATGACTGGTTCCGGGTTCCCGCGGTTCCCGGTCGGTTCCCGGCGGTTCCCGCGGTCGGTTCCCGTTTTGCGTGCGATGCAAAGCGGCGTGGTTCCCGTGGTTCCCGCACCCCTTAAGGGGGCGGGACCATCGGGAACCGCGCTGCGAATCGCACTGCCGTTTGGTGTAAGCGGGGCAGCGGGAACCATGGTTCCGCTAGCTAGTGCACGTCAGTCGCTCGCGACCGATGTCGCCAGCGCACGGCCGCAGCCTTGTTCAGGTGCTCATGAGCTCGTGAGCAAGCGGCCGTGCAGCCATCCGCTGCGGGCTGCGTACGACGTCGACCACCGCGGAAAGGGCCAGTCACATGCCTGATGCACCGGACTGCCAGCGCTGCAATCGCGCTGACACGCGTTACTACCGGCACACGTTCGACGGTGGTTTTCACGTCGGATTGTGGTGCTTGAGCTGCCACGCACACGCGCAGACCGGGCGCGCTTGGTACGCGAAAGGCGATTTCACCGCCGAGGAACTCAAGGCGCTACCCGATCTGGCTCGGGTCGAGGGCACGGCAGATCCACGACAGACCCGCCTCTTTTAGCTATGCGAATGAACGATAAGCAACCAAATCGAAGCAAGGCCCCTAGGCGCCGTCGTGCGGCTAGCGCCGTCGTCACACGTGGGTCGGGGCGGAAACGCCGTCGCGAGCCGACACGCGCACAGCTCGTGCAGCGGCGGGGCTATGCGGCGCGACCGTGGCGCTGCGCCGTGCTCGCGGTCGACACCGCCAAGCTCTCGGGCTGGTCTTACCGCGTGGGGGGCGTGCAGTCCGCTTTTGGTGAGGAAGACACGCGCGACAGCGAGCGGGTGTCGAACATCGTGCGATGGGCTGTGCAGCAAGCCGGGGATCTGCCGCTCGTGCTCGTGCTCGAGGCCCCCTACGGCGGCGGACGCGAAATGCTGCTCGCGCTCGGGGCCGCCCGCGAGCGCTGGGTCGCGGCGTGGCGGCAGGCCGGCTTGTCAGAAAAACGCATCGTGTCGATCATGCCGTCCAGGTGGCGGCGCTTCGTGCTCGGGCCCGCGTACGTGCGTATGCAGCGCGACGATATCCGGGCCGCGGAGCAGGAGCTCGCTGCGCGGATCGTGCAGGAAAAGACGGCGGCGGATGAGTCGGCGGCGATCTTGATCGGGCTGTGGGCTGAACGCGCGCCCGAAGTCGGGGAAGCGTTAGGGGCTGCAGCGCAGCAGGTCGGGGCTGCCGGCTCGAGCGGGGCCGCTCGAGCTGCTGCCAACGACACGGCGTGCACGGATGCCAGTGTGCAGCCCAGCACGGATGCACACGTGCCAGTGAGCACGGATGCAAGCGTGCTCATGAGCAGCCCCGTGCGCGAGCTCGAGGCCGTCTACGCCAAGGCCGCCGCGGACAAGCGCGCGGAGTGGTCGCAGTGGTACACGCCGCCGTGGCTCGCTGCGGCGCTGTGGGAGTGGGCGTCGCGCGGCGATCGGCCCGTGCGCAGCGTGATCGAGCCGTCGTCGGGGGAAGGTGCGCTGATCATGCCGATACTCGCGGATCCGCGCGGGTGCACGGCGATCACGTGCGTCGACATCGACCAAGACAACGTGCGCAAGCTCGCGAAGGTGTGCCGGGATCGGCAGGTGCCGGCGGGCCTGGTGATCACTGCGCATCACGGCGATTTCATGTGCGGCAAGTCGACCAATGCCGGCGCTTTATTCGACCTGTGCTTGATGAATCCACCTTATGAAGATGGCCAAGCGGAAGACTTCATTTTGCACGCGCTCACCATGGCGCGGCGCGTGTGCGGGATATTCAAAGCGTCGATCCTGCACGGTCAAAACAGATACAACACGCTGTGGCAAGTGGCGCAGACGACGCGCGAAGTGCGGCTGAAAAAGCGGCCATCTTTCGGCAAGTCGGATCGCGGTACGAAGTCGCCGAAAAACGATTATGTCGCGCTCGAGATCGTGCTGCGGTCCGCGGATGAGCAGCCTGGTAAGCGCATGGTCGAGGTGGAATCGTGGGGTTAGTGCTCGCGATCATCGGCGTGTCACCGCTGCGCGTCCAGCTCGTGCGCAAGCGGATCGGTATGTGGCGTCACCACGCCGCAGACACGCTTAGCCGGTGGTTATTCGGTGAGCCGATGCCGCGGACGGCTGCGGGCGGGCCGTGGCGGCTCGCGAGCTGGCACGACGGCGAGCACTGGATTGCGTATGTGTGGCGCGGCGACGAGTGGCACGGGGCAGGGTTTCACGCGGTTCGGCAGGTGGCGTGCTCGCTGGCCTTGAATGAGGCGCGGGCGAACGTGCGTAAACGGCGTGTGGGTCGGAAAAGCGGAGCGAATACATGATGAATCGCGCGGAAATTGAAGCGGATAAGCAGGCGACCAGCACCAAGGTCAGCAGTGCTAACGCGGTCGGGTTCGACGGTGCGCTGGCCTATCTGCTCACTCGAGAGCGGGTGTTGAGCGGAGAAAGACAGCCCGATCCGGCGAGGCTAGATGCTCTGCATATCGTTGCGTCGGTGCTCGTGCTCGCGGATGCCGTGCGTATGGCGAGCGGCGAGCATGGGGCGCTGTTTTCCGCGGTGGAAAACGTTGCGCAAGTAATCGGTGAGACTGCCGCACAGCTCACAGACGCTTTAGAGCAAGGCCGGATCGCGGTGCATGTCAACCATGCGGAGGATCAACCATGACTGACACCGCCGCCGCCGAATGGGTCGATCCCGCAACGCTCAAGCCGTGGGCAAAAAACCCGCGGAAAAACGATGGGGAACCTGTCGTAAAAGTAGCTGATTCTATAAAACGATTCGGCTTCGCAGCGCCGATCGTCGCTCGGCTCGAGACGCGCGAGATCATCGCGGGGCACACCAGGTGGAAGGCCGCGCAGTCGCTCAAGCTCGACCGCGTGCCGGTGCGTTTCGTCGATCTGTCGGAGCGCGAGGCGCACTTGCTCGCGCTCGCGGACAACCGGCTCGGCGAGCTCGCCGAATGGGATACGCCCGAGCTGCACGACCTGCTGCGCTCGTATGACTTGGGTGATCAGATGCTTGCGGGGTGGGGCGACAAAGACCTGCGCGAGATGGAGCGGCTAATCAGGTCGGCAGGCGACCTAGCCGACGACGACGCGCCGGCACCGCCCGAGACACCGATCACGCAGCCGGGCGATCTGTGGCTGCTCGGGCGTCACCGGCTCGTGTGCGGGGATGCGACGGATCCGAAGGTGGTGCAGCTCGCGCGGGCGAAACTCGAGCCGTTTATCATGGTCACGGATCCGCCGTATGGCGTGCAGTACGACGCGCAGTGGCGACGTGACGCCGGGATGAACGACCCGAAAGGCGCGAGTAAAGAGCGGCTAGGCAAGACCGAAAACGACGATCGCGCATCGTGGTCGGAAGCATACAAGCTGTTTACAGGCGTGGTCGCTTACGTGTGGCACGACGCGAAAAGCGTCGCGACCGTTGCGACCGATCTGCTTGCCGTGCCGATGCGTTTGCGCGCGCAACTGGTGTGGAAGAAAGGCCAGATCGTGCCGGGCCGTGGGCACTACCACTGGCAGCACGAGCCGTGCTTCTACGCCGTGCGAGAGGGCCACTCCGCGCGCTGGTCCGGCGACCGTACGCAGTCGACCGTATGGGATATCAGTAACCGCCCGACCGATCCCACCGACGAAACCACGCACTCAGCGCAAAAGCCGATCGAGTGCATGGCCCGCCCGATCCGCAACCACGGCAAGGCCGGCGACGTCGTCTATGATCCTTTCTGCGGTAGCGGCACGACGTTGATCGCAGCCGAGCAGCTCGACCGCACGTGCGTCGCGATCGAGATCTCGCCGGCATACTGCGACGTGATCGCGCAAAGATGGGAACGCGTCACAGGACACAAGGCGCAGCGACAAACGGCGACGCCATGACGACGACACCCGAATCACTACACCGCGACTTTGCCGAGCTCCTGCAGGCGGCAGGCGAACACGCCGTGATCTGGCGCAGTCAAAGCGCCGTCGTGTGGGCACAGGACAAGCCTTGGTGTCGAGCGCTCGGCTTTCACTGGTATTCGTACGAAAGCAAAACGATGCGCGCGCAGGTCGAGCGGTTTAGCCTGCGCTGGCCTCGATCTGACATGCTAGCGACTCCCTATCCGGACGCGCTGCGGCTCGAGTTCACCTTCCACGTGGACGAATCACCGACCGCGCTGCAGTGGTTGCGCGACTTGTGTCTGCGGCGCGACACGCCGCTGCTCGAGGCCCATTACACCGAATGTCTCAAGCACATACGGGCCGGCTCGCACTATGAGTGGACTGACCGCGCGTGGACGGCCTGCGAAGCGGTCTACGTGGCCCGAGCTCGGGCGCGCGGTGAGGTGCGCGTTGCGCGGCCGAATCGACCGCGGGACGTGTTTTACAGACACAAGCTAGGTGAGGGTTAGGCCATGGCATCGAAGCGCGGCCGCGGTCAGCCAACCAAGCTGACGAAAGAAGTGCAGGAGCGGATCGTCAGTCAGATCCGCATCGGCGGCTTTCTGCGGTACGCGGTCGAGGCCGGCGGCATCGGTTACACGACCTTCCAAAACTGGCTGCAGCGGGGCGAGAAGTACGAGGCCGGCGACGGGCCCGAGCGCGATCGGGTCTACTTCGATTTCGCGACCGCGGTGCGGCAGGCCCAAGCACAAGACGCGCTGCGCATGCAGTCGATCATCACGCGCGCGGCCGTGGGCGGCGATTGGAAAGCTGCTAGCTGGTCGCTCGAGAAGAAATACCCGCACGCGTACGGCCAGCAGCCGCAGGGCGGGGCGTCGATCACGATCCGCGGCGGTGGCTCGAGCGGCTCGAGCGGCGGCGCTGACGACAACGTAGCGCGTGTTGAGTTTTACCTGCCCGACAACGGCAGGCGACCGGATGAGCCGGGCAAAAACAACGGAACTAACGGCACGGCATGACGTGGACGCGAACAACCAAGTTTGATCGCGACTGTGCCACGGTCGCCGATCGGCACTACTCGCGGCGCACCGTGGGCAGTAACCAGTTCATGCCGCCCGGGCAGACGGTCGTGCTCAAGACGTCCGGCGCGATTTGGGGCTGGTGGCGTCCGCACCCCGACGCAGGATTTGAAGCGCTGAATGGGCTGGACGGTTGGACGTGCACGATCTTCCGGAATGAAGCGTCGGGTATTCGGTCGTCGCAGCTCGTGCTTGACGCAGAGTCTGCGCTTGTCGACGCGGGCTACGGCTGCGGGCCGGATGGCATGTTGACGTACGTATGGGATGGGAAGATCAAGTCGAGCAATCCGGGCTACTGCTTTCAGTGCGCAGGATGGAAGCGCATCGATCGGAGCGCTGACGGTCGCAAGACACTGCTCTGGAAAAGCTTCGCATTCGCCGGGCAGAGGTTGGGGCGACCGGATGAGCCGGCCGCGCAGAGCAACGGCAACGGCACGGGGAAAGGCCACTGACATGGGCAGGCGTGACTACCTCGACAGCGACAGCGGGACGGCCGTGATCGACCGCGCGGAGTGCATCGCAGAAACCGGGATCGCGATGCTGGTGCGATGCATGCGGCCTAACAGGTTGATCATGACGGTGTGGATCCCTAAGTCGGTCGTGCACGACGATTCCGAGGTGTTCGACAGCAAGCACAACGCGCGCGGCAAGCTGGTGTTGCAGGCGTGGTGGGCTGATCAAGAGGGGCTGACGACGTGAGATTTTGGCGTGGCAGGGCGAGGCCGGGCAGCGCGCGGCACGACGCGGCGAGGCATGGCGCGGCCAGGTATGGGTCCGTTAGTCGACATGACACTGAAACTAGTCGACTGTTTATTTCACGGCCCCGCGGGGCCAGGCATGGCCTGGCAGCGCGTGGCATGGCATGGCCCGACGGGGCGCGGCTTGGTATGGCAATGCATGGGTCTGTTGGTCGATCGGACACTGAAACTAGTCGACCAGTTTTCCACGGCTTGGCGAGGCAAGGCTGGGTATGACACGGCCGGGCGGGGCGAGGCGCGGCGGGGCGAGGCAACACATGGGTCCGTTAGTCGACATGACACTGAAACTAGTCGACTGTTTTTCTGCGATGAGCAGAGCAAAGCAACGTGCATTGGTGCACACCGCGAAACGCTCTCAGATATCGCGAGTAACAAAGGACACGGTTACAGATGGCCGATCTAGAGATATTCAAGGCGAGGTTACACGGCAAGGCGCCGATCATGCTGCATAACGGGCAGCTAGCGAATCCGCGATCCGAGGCGGCGAAGGCGTTGTCTGCGGTGTCGAAAGGTCGAGCGAAAGATCACGACAAGCTAGCCCGCGCTGAGTTTATGGGTTCGCTCTATTTGGACGCTGATGTCGAGCCGTGCATACCGGTCGACAATGTCTTGTCGACGATTTGCGAAGGTGCAGCGGCATTCAAGAAACGAAAGCAAGCGCGAGCCGGGATCTACGACCTGCCCGAACACCCGACGTTTCCGCTGCTCTACAACGGGCCGCGCGATCCGGTCAAGCTCTACGAGTCGGACGCGCACGTGGACACGCGCGGCGTGCGCGTGCAGCAGTCTCGCATCATGCGAACGCGGCCGATCTTCCGAGGTTGGCAGCTCGTGATGATCGTCGAATACGATCCCGAGCTAATGCCACTCGATGACCTGCGGCTTGCTCTCGCACGCGCAGGCAAGGCGATCGGCCTCGGTGACTATCGGCCGCGCTATGGGCGTTTTTCGTATGAGGAGCTGCGATCATGATCACTTCATACAAGGCCGAACTGTGGCCGCTCCAATATGACGCGCTGCGCAAGGGCGACGTGATCCCGGCTGAGGCGATCGAGCGCTACGCGTCAGCGGCGTTTGCAAAGCGCGTTGTGCGCGGCACTGATGACTTTGGGCTGGCTTGCATGCAGCTGGTAGGGCTGATCCTCGATCATCGTGCCGAACTGCGCGCGCGCCGTGACGGGCACGATATCCGCATTTTGACCGATGTCGAGTATGCCGCTGACACGCAGCGCCGTTTGCGCGCAGGCGTCAAGAAAGTGTTGCGGACGGCAACGCTTCCGTCGCCCGAGCTGCGGGCGTTGTCGCAGTCGCAGCGCGACGAATGGGATCGCTCGCAAGCACGATCGATGCGTCACGCAGAATCGGCAGCCGCTCGCGAGCAAGACTTGCGACGCGAGCAGCGGATCCTAACAGCTGGTGCAAAGCGGGGCCTCACGCCGTGACAGCGCTCGCCCCCGTCACACGCATCGGCCCGCAGCCCGGATCGCAGGAGCGATTCCTAGCGTCGTCGGCTGACATCGTGTTTTACGGGGGCGAGGCCGGCAGCTCGAAAACCGCAGGCCTCGTGCTCGAAGGCCTACGCTGTCACGACGTGCCACGCAGCGGCGGGATCATCTTCCGCCGCACGTCCCCGCAGCTCGAGGGGCCCGGCTCGCTGTGGGAACTCATGCGGCAGTGGTATCCGGCACTAGGGGCGCGCTGCACTGAATCGCCGATGTTCCGTGCGACATTCCCAAGCGGCGCGACGGTGCAGCTAGGACACCTGCAGTATGAGACGTCCAAGACCGCGCATCAGGGGAAAGGCTACAGCTTTATTGGTTTCGATGAGCTCACGCACTTCACCGAAGGCCAGTTCTGGTATCTGTATTCGCGCTGTAGGTCGACCAGCGGCGTCAAGTCTTACATACGAGCTACGATGAACCCGGATCCGGATTCATGGGTCAAGACCATGATCAAATGGTGGCTCGACAAGCGCGGCGAGTACGCACGCCCCGAGCGCTCGGGCGTGATCCGCTACTTCTATCGCATCGGCGACACGCTGCATTGGGGCAAGACCGCCGATGAGCTGCGCGAGCAGTTCCCGGAGCAAGACACGGCCCCGACTAGCTTCACGTTCATTTTGGGCAGGCTGTCAGACAACAAGATCTTACTGCAGATCGATCCCGGCTACCGCGCGCGCTTGATGTCGCTACCCATGGTCGAGCGCGAGCGGTTGTTAGGCAAAGGGCAGGGGGGCAACTGGGCGATCCGGCCGGCTGCGGGCCTGTACTTCCGCCGGGCCTGGTTTCGCACGATCACGACGCCGCCTGCCGACTTCGTGCAGATCGTGCGGGCGTGGGATAAAGCCGCGACGCAGCCCAGTGTGGACAATCCCGATCCGGCCTGGACGCGCGGCGTCAAGATGGGGATCACACGTGGCGGGCGCATCGTGATCTTGCACCTCGAGTCGTTGCGGGGCAGCCCCGCGGCAGTGCTCCAAGCGATGCTGAACACCGCCGCGCAGGATGGGATCGGCGTGAAGGTGTGCATATGGCAAGACCCGGCGCAGGCGGGGAAGGTCGACGTGGCGCTCACCAAGTCGTTTTTGAGCGGCTATTGGGTGGATTCGGAAGTCGCGCGCGAAGACAAGCTCGTGTACGCGGGGCCGTTCAGCACGCAGGTCGAGGCCGGCAACGTCGACATCTTGCAAGGCCCGTGGAACGAGGCCTTATTGAGCGAGCTCGAAGGCTTCCCGGACGGCCGGCACAAAGACATCACGGACGCGTGTAGCCGCGCGTTCATGTCGATCAGTAAGGCGGGCGTGCGGGTGTACCAAGACGCGATGGATCAACTGGCAAAGGAAATGCGCCAATGAGACTGATCGAAGAGTTTACGCCGCTTGTCGAATCACTCGAGCCGCTGCCCGACGACGAACGCGCGCGCGTGCTGCTGTATTGCCTCTTGAAGTACGCGCCGAGCGAGTTCTGCACGCTCGACTTGCACGGGCTGATCGCGCGCGCGCGTAACCCGGCGAATGGGCGGGGGCCGATTCCATTTGTAACCGGTGCCCACGTGCCACCAGGGGGAAAGCCCACACCGTGATCACCTACCTATCAGGCGTCACAAACGTTTTCCTCGAGCGCGACGCAAAGCGTCACGGCATCGGGCTATTGATTCAGCCGGGCAATTCTTTGCACCGCAGTTTGCGGCATTATTCGATGTGGGCAGCGGACAATGGTGCTTTCACGAGCCGCGGTGCTTTCGACCCGGTGCGGTTTCGCGCTCTGCTCGCGCAGCGCGCATTGCGTGAGCATGTCGGCACGTGCTGGTTTGTAGTCGCGCCCGACGTATTGGTGGTGCGACCGAACGGCTTGATCCGCGTCGACGCTGTAGCGACGCTCAAGCAGTTTCCAGAATGGGCGACCGAGATCAAAGCATTGGGTTTTCCGGTTGCATTGGTCGCACAGAATGGCCTCGAGCGCATGCTTGACGATATCCCGTGGTCGCTGGTCGACACGCTTTTTATTGGCGGAGCTACTGAATGGAAAACCGGCGAAGGGGCACGGCGCTGCGTCGCGGTAGCGCAGTCGTTGGGCAAACGGACGCACATGGGGCGCGTCAATAGCTACAAACGCCTGATGATCGCGCAGCGTTGGGGCGTGGACAGTGCAGACGGCACTTACCTGAAATTTGCACCGGACAGAAACTTGCCCCGGCTGCTTGGTTGGCTCGAGCGGGCAGGCAAGGTGCGTCAAGTGGAGATGCGCGTATGACAACTGCAATAGTGCTGCTGAGTGGTGGTGTTGATTCGGCGACCGCGCTAGCGCTTGCGCTGCGGGAAGGGCACGAGGTGACCGCGTTGAGCGTGGACTACGGCCAGCGGCACCGCGTCGAGCTGGAATGCGCCGGGCGGCTTGCTGCGGGCTACGGCGTCGCACACAAGGTCGCAACGATCGACCTGCGGGCAGTCGGCGGCTCGGCGCTGACGTCGGGCGCAATGGCCTTGGAGCGCAACCGGACGCTTGACGACATGACGACCGTTCCGCGGTCATACGTGCCGGGGCGCAATACCGTAATGTTGTCGCTGGCGCTGGCGTGGAGTGAGGTGCTCGGAGCGTCGCAAATCATCGTGGGTGCCAACGCGATGGATTTGCGCGGCTTTCCCGACTGCCGGCCGGAATACTTAGATGCATTCGAGATTGTGGCGAACCTAGCGCGGCCGCACCTCGGGACGCTCGAGGTGCGCGCGCCGCTGATCCGCATGTCCAAAGCGGACGTGTTGCGGTGCGGCCTCGAGTTGGGCGTCGACTACAGCAGCACCAGTACCTGTTATGACCCGTCCGACGCCGGTGCGTGTGGCACGTGCGACGCGTGCATGATTCGGCTTGCGGCATTTGCTGAAATCGGCGCACGTGACCCGATCGCGTACCGGCTTGCATCCGTGCAAGCGCACTCATGAGCAAAGGACACCCCGAGCATGTCAGATGAAAAAGAGCTGCAGACGATCACGGCCGCCGACGTCGGAGAGGTGGGGGCGTTGTTCGCCACGGACAACCCCAACCAGCCGACCGCGAACGGCCCGACCGAGCCGCCCAGTGCGCCCCCCGCGCCGCCCGCCGCAGCTTACGAGCCGATCCTGCAGTATTTCTCATACAGGCACCTGCCGCCGCCACTGGCCACGGTGAGCGCGCAATTCGCGGTGCTCGCTGAGTTCATCGTCGATCACCTGCCGCGCTGTGCAGAGCGCACGGTCGCGCTGCGGAAGCTGCTCGAGGGAAAAGACGCAGCGGTGCGGGCTGCGCTCGGGAAGTGACCACGGGGGCGCGCGTAGCCGCGCTGTACACCGATCCGCGCGGCCCCTACGCACGCATGCCTGACGTGGACAGCTGGCCCGCAGAGCGCGATGCCTGCGGCTACCGTGGGCCGCTGCCCGTGGTCGCGCATCCGCCTTGCGGTCCGTGGGGGCGGCTGCGGCACTTGTCGCGCGGTGATGATCCCTTTTGCGCCGTGCGAGCGGTGCACCAGGTTCGGCAGTGCGGCGGCGTGCTTGAGCATCCGGCGAACTCGCTCCTATGGAAGCGTTGCAAGCTGCCCAAGCCCGACGAGCTACCCGATGCATGGGGCGGTTTCACGATCGCGGTGACGCAGGTTTCATGGGGGCACGTGGCGCGTAAGCCGACGTGGTTGTATTTCGTCGGCATAGACCGCGGCCTGGTTGAGGCCGGCCGGCGCACAGGCGGCGAGCCGACGCACTGGGTAGGGGGGGGCAGAGTTGCCGGAACGAAAAAGCGAACACTGGTGCCGGCCGGGATCAAGGTATGTTCCGTTAGGCAACGCCGCCGCACGCCGCCCGAGCTCGCACGCTGGCTTGTGGACCTAGCAGCGACGGCCGCCCGTGGTACCGTGCAGCCGTACACATGAGCACATGAGCGGGCGTGCACACCAGGACATGAGCACATGAGCAGCGACGGCGGCACGGTCGAGCGGCTAGACGGCTGGATGAACGTCGTCACGGGCCTTGGTACGGCCCGCGACAAGCTCACCTACGCCAAAGTCTCGCCCGGCGAAAAGCTCGGTGATGGGTCGCTCGAGACGCTTTTCAATGAGGATGACACCGCGCGGCGCATCGTGTCGAAGCTGCCGCGCGAAGCCATGCGCCGCGGCTTTGAAGTCGAGCTCGAGGCCGACGACGGGGAAGACAGCGGGGCCGACGTCGAGCGCGAGCTGCACGACCAGCTGCGCAAGCTAGGGGCCGATGCGGCGATGCGTGACGGCTGGACATGGGCACGGCTATACGGCGGCGGATCTGGTCTATTCGTGGGGGCCGACGACGGGCGCGAGCCACACGAGCCGCTGAACGAGTCTGCGATCCGCTCGATTCGTTTCGTCAACGTGATCAAGCGTCCGCAGCTCGTGGTCAAGTCGCGTAAGGTCGACGTCACACAGCCCGACTACGGCAAGCCCGAGCTAGTGACGATCTATCAGACGGGCGTGATCAGCGGCGTGCAGCGGCTTGGTGTGAGCGTCGACGTGCACGTGAGCCGCTTGATCTTGTTCGACGGAGTGCTCACCGCGCGCACCACGCAGCCCAGCACGAACGAATGGGATGATTCGGTATTGCAGTCGGTGTATTCGGCGCTGCAGCAGTCCGCTACGGGCTGGCAGTCGACCGCGCACCTGATGACAGATGCCGCGCAAGGCGTGCTCAAGATTCAGAACCTGATCGACTTGATCGCCGCAGGCCGATCCGAAGTGCTGACGGCACGCATGCAGGCCATGGATATGGCGCGCTCGGTTGCGCGCGCGATCGTGGTCGACGCTGAAAAGGAGTCTTTCGAGCGCATCGCTACGTCATTCGCGGGGCTGCCCGAAGTGTTGGACAAGCTCATGACGCGCGTCGCGTCAGCCGCGGAAATGCCGGTCACGCTGCTTTACGGTCGCAGCCCGGCAGGCATGAACGCGACCGGCGAGTCTGACATACGCGGCTGGTATGACACCGTAGCGGACGCGCAGACAGACATTCTCGAGCCGCGGCTGATGCGGCTGCTGACGCTGATGTTTCTCGCCAAAGACGGCCCGACGCGCGGCGTAGTGCCCAAGCGCTGGTGCATCGAGTTCAAGCCGTTGTGGCAGCCCACGGATAAGGAACTCGCAGACACGCGCAAAGTCAAAGCAGACACCTATGTAGCGCTGGTCGGGGCGCAGATCGTCACCGAGTCGGAAGCGGCGATCGGCCTAGCGCCCGACTTCCCCGTGATCGATGTCGAGCAGCGCAAGCAGCTGCAGGAGGATCAAGCGGATGTCCATGCCGAGGCGCTGCTGAACCCGCCGCGGCCGCCCGATCCGAACGCCGATCCGGAAGCCGATCCCACGGAACCAGCCCCCGGTTGACGCGCTTGCACGGCGGCAACCGTGCTCATGAGCACGGGCACACATGAGCACGGATGCACGGCGGCACATTGACTGCCGTGCATGTGGGGGCGTATCACGGGCGTCATGGCCATCGCACGCCGCCACGATGCACAGTTCGCCGCCCGGCTCGCCGCGCTGATCGCCGATCGCTACGACGCGCAAGCCCGCGTGCCGGCAGGGC